>Ga0209486_10000901_pt1 | contig 13046 bp, 8 predicted proteins | sample NCCompost_FD_187518 | JGI IMG/M metagenome (GOLD analysis project Ga0209486, IMG submission 187518) | Agricultural soil microbial communities from Utah to study Nitrogen management - NC Compost (SPAdes) (version 2) | ecosystem: Environmental > Terrestrial > Soil > Agricultural land | place: USA...
GCGTCGCCGCGTCAGCGAGCGAGGCCGGCAGCATCGGCAGGATCCGCCGGAGCTCGGCCGACGACTCGAGATCGGCGAGCAGGGTGAGCGCGCCGATGCGCACGCCCTTCCCGCGCTCGCGCTCCCAACCATCAAGGCCGTCGACCAGCGTGAGATCGACGATGCGCTCCGGCGCGGCGATCCGGCTCTTCATGAGCCCGAGGAGGTCCGTCCCGCCGGCCATCACGGTGGTGTCCGGTCCCATGAGCTTCAGCGCCTCCGCGAGCGCGCGCGGCCGCGCGAGCGAGAAGGGCTTCAACGCTCCCGCTCCGCGAGCGCGGCCAGGACCCTGCGCGGTGTCATCGGCGTCGTGCGCGGGCGCGCGCCGGTCGCGTTCGAGATGGCGTTCGCGATGGCGGCGGCGGTCGGGATGATCGGAGGCTCACCGAGCCCCTTCACGCCGAGGTTGTTCGCACGGGTGTCGGGCACGTCCGTGAAGCGGACGACGATCGGCGGTACGTCGCGCACGGTCGGCACCTTGTACTCCTCGAGATCCGCGTTCAGCACCCGTCCGCTGCGTCGATCGAGCACCCGCTCCTCGGTGAGCGCGAAGCCGAGAGCCTGGATGATGCCGCCCTCCACCTGCGACGCCGCGGTCATCGGGTTCACGATGCGGCCGATGTCGTGCACCGCGACGATCTTCTCGATGAAGACCTCGCCGGTGCCGGTGTCGACCTCGAGCGCCACGAAGTGCGCACCGAACGTGTTCAGCGACACCTTCGCCGGGTTCGGGAAGCGGCTCCCCTTCCCGATGACGGTGTAGTTCGCGAGCTCGTCGAAGATCTCCTTGATCGGCTTTCGCGCGCCCTTGCTCACGATCTTCCCGCCCTCGACGCGAAGCTCCGTCTTGCGTACCTCCATGAGCCCGGACGCCGCGCCCAGCAGCTGCTCGCGCGCGTCCGCGGCGGCGAGGCGCACCGCGGGCCCGACGGACGCCGCGGTGAGCGAGCCGGCCGAGATCGGGCCGTACGGCGCGTCGGTATCCCCGATGTCGACGCGCACGTCGGCGACGCGGATGCCGAGCTCCTCCGCGCAGATCTGCGCGAGGATCGTCCGGGTGCCGGTGCCGATGTCCTGCGTGCCGGAGCGGACGACCGCGGTGCCGTCCGGGTTGAGGTGCACGGTCGCGTAGGCCGGCGGGCCCCCGCCGCCGAACCAGATCTGCGAGGCCATTCCGATCCCGCGGCGGCGGTGCGGCGTGGAGCCGCGGGTCCCGCCGGCCTTCCGCTTCGACCACCCGATCGCCTCGGCCCCGATGTCGTAGCACTCGAGGAGCCGCTTCTGCGTGTACCGCGTGCGCATGACGCCGTCGACGCGCGCGTGATGCGTGCGCCGCAGCGCGAGCGGGTCGACGCCCGCTTTGTCCGCGAGCTCGTCGAGCGCGGCCTCGAGGGCGAACGTCCCTTCGACGTAGCCGGGCGCGCGGAAGGCCGACAGGGCGCCCGCGTTGGTGACGACCCGATAGGACTTCGTCGTCAGGTCCCGGATGTCGTAGAGCGTGTTCGTCGGACCCGTCGGGTCGGCGACCCAGCGCCCCTGGCCGGAGTTCGACCACGAGGTGTGCTCGAGCCCGCTGATGCGGCCGCGCTTCCAGCCGACGCGAACGCGCTGGAGCGTCGCGGAGCGGTTCCCCGCCGCGAGGTTCTCCTCCTCGCGCGTGAACACGCACCGCACCGGCGATCCGGTCTGGCGCGCGAACAGCGCCGCGACGATCGTGTACTTGCCGATCCCGCCCTTCGAGCCGAAGCCGCCGCCCATGTAGTCGCAGATGACGCGCAGCCGCGAGTACGGGATGCCGAGCGCGGCCTGCAGGCCCTGCCTGACGCCGAACACGTGCTGGGTGGACTCCCACACCGTGAGGTGCTCGCCGTCCCAGTGCGCGACGGCACCGTGCGTCTCGAGGCTGTTGTGCAGCTGCGTCGAGGTCCGATACGTCGCGTCGACGACGATCGCGGCCTGCTCGATGGCGCGCTTCGCGTCGCCGCGCGAGTGCGAACCCGAGACGCTCACGTTGCCCTTCTCTTCGAGACGGGGCGCACCATCGGCGATCGCGTCCTCGAGGTCGACGACGTGCGGCAGGACCTCGTACTCCACCTCGATGAGGCGCAGCGCCGCGTCGGCAGCTTCGGCCGTGTCGGCGCACACCGCGGCCACCTCGTCACCGATGAAGCGCACCTCGGCGCGGAAGATCGTCTCCTCACCGCGGAAGGCGGCCTTCGGCGCGTTGAAGCGATGAAGCACCCCGCGGACGCCCGGCGCGGTGAGCGCCCTGCTCGCGTCGACGCGATCCACCCGCGCGCGCGCGTGCGGGCTGCGCAGGAACCGCGCGTGGAGCATGCCCGGCAGGACGACGTCCTGCGTGTAGCGCGCGCGGCCGGTGACGCGCTGCGCGCCGTCGATACGCGGCGTGCGCGCGCCGACGATCGTCGTGTCGCGCGTCCAGCCCTTGAGGTCCTTGCCCTCGACGAGCGCGAGCTCGTCGCTCATCCGCCCTTCGATCTCGACGGTCGTGCGAACGATGCGGGATGGCATCGGTCTACCCCTTCTCGCTTCGCTGGCTGCGCCTACTCCGCTCGGAGGGGCCAGGACGGCTCGTCGGGGCGGAGCCCCTCCTCGCTACCGCTGACATACCAGCGGCGACGATGTTCGGGTAGGCGCCGCAGCGGCAGAGGTTGCCGGTCACGGCGGCCGTCACGTCCTCTGCCGTCGGCGCGTCATTCGCGCGCAGGAGGCCGACGAGCGACATGACCTGACCGGGCGTGCAGAAACCGCACTGGTACGCATCGTGGTCGATGAACGCCTGCTGCACCGGATGGAGCGTCCCGTCGCGGCCGAGGCCCTCGATCGTCTCGACCTGGCGTCCCGCGCAGGTGTGCGCGAGCGTCATGCACGAGTAGATCGCGCGCCCGTCGACGAGCACCGTGCAGGCGCCGCACGTGCCCTCATCGCAGACCTTCTTGGTACCGGTGAGGCCGAGCTCGTCGCGCAGCGCGTCGAGCAGGGTGCGATGCGGCGCCACGCGGAGCTGCACCGGCCTGCCGTTGACCTCGAGTGCGAGGTCGGCTGGTCCCGGCCCTGCGAACGCGCCGGTAGGGCTGGACGGGCGATCGGGCATAAGGGGATGGTAGGAGCGCAGAGGCGAGCAGGCCGGAGCGCGGAGACCGCGGCCGCTGGGATGAAGGGGCCCCGGCCGTGCGGCCGGGGCCCCGTCGCTGGCTAGCGGAACTTCGCTCCGACGCTCGTCGCCGCCGTCGGGACGCCGCCTTCGAGCAGCCTCGTGTGGATCACGAAGTCGCCCTTGCCGTAGGCGCGCGTGTCGAACTCGAACGCGTAGGAGAGGACGCCCGTCGCCGTGCGCCAGCCGTCGAACGCGGGCACCGTGCCGGCGCGGACGACCTGCCACTGGACGCGCGGGGTGCTTCGGGTGTCCTGGACGGTGACCGTGCGCTGCTGCGTGACCGAGCAGTCGCGGTCGATGCACGCGCGCACGTAGAGCGTGTGCGAGCCGGGCGCGAGGCGCCCGACCGGCGCCGACCACGAGCCACTGCGCTCATCCGCCGAGACGGTGAGCGTGGCCTCGATCGGGTCCGCGAAGGTCGCGTCGTCGACGCTGACGTCGACGCGCTTGCGGGTCGGGTGGTCCCCCGCCTCGGTCGTGCCGAGGTCCGGGAAGGTGGCGAAGCCGCTCGTGACGAACGGATCCTCAGGAAGGCTCGCGCCCTCGGCGGGCTCCGCGATGGTGACGGTCGTCTCGAGCGCGTTGCCGGGGATGGCCGCGGGGGTGAGCGTGATCTTGGAGCGGTGGCCGGCCTCGTGTCCGAACGCCAGCGCGCGGACGCCGACCATCGCGACCTGGAAGGTGAGCTGCTCGCCGGGCAGCGCGTGACGCGTGGTCGTGAAGGACCACGTGAGCTTGTTCCAGCACAGCTCGCCGAGCTCGCGGCACTTGTTCTGATCGATGGCGACGCCTGTCGGGAGCTGCGGCGCCCCGACGATGATGTTCGGGTTCACCGGGAAGCCCTGGGCGATCCAGGGACCGCTGCCGATCATCGGCGTGGGCGTGCCGGCGCCGCTTCCGAGCTCGCGGTCACCGGCCATGAGCATGCCCACCGGGCGTGCGACGGTGACCTGGTCGGACGCGACCCAGAGCTCGACCGAGACGGTCGATCCAGCCGGTAGCGCGAAGTCGGTGTCCGTCGCCGTCGGCCAGATGCCGATCGGCCGGTACGCCGCAAGGACGGTCGTCGCACGGTTCGCGAAGCAGGGCTCGATGTCGCCGGTCGTGTCGCTCTGGTCCATGTAGTGGACGCCGTTCGCGCAGCTGTCCGCGAGCTGCGGCTCGCCTTCGCTCGCGCGGTGCAGCCAGTAGGTCACCGGGTCGCCGGCGGCCATCGCGCCGGCCGAGCCGGCGCTGGCGGAGCTGGCGTTGGCGGTCGCGTACGAGACGCTCGCGATCACCGCGAGCATGCTCTCGACCGTCTGCACGTGGTCGACGGTGACGCCGAGGCTCTGGGCGCCGTGCGCCACGTCCCGGGCACCGTCGCCATCGCGGTCATAGCCGCCCCAGATGGAGTCGCGGATCTGCGCGTCGATGCTGAACCAGCGGTCCTCCGCCTCGCGGACCGGCAGGGCCGCCTTGCCCATCAGCACGTTGATCGCACGGCGCGCGCTGTTCGGGGTCGCCGCCCCGTAGCCCTCGAAGAGGACGTTGATGTCGCCGACGTAGGGCGCGGTCCAGGGGTACGGGAAGATGGGGATGTTCTGCGCGTTGTCCTGGTTGAGCGGGAACGCGGTCTTCAGGACCGCCTCGCGCAGCTCGGCGCGCGTGAGCTTGCCGTCCGAGAGGTAGCTGCTCCCAGCGACCGGGAAGCCGTCGGCGACGACCTGCCCGGGACGCTGCCCGAGGCTGGTCTCGCCGATCTGGCGGCGGATCTCGGTGAGCACGTTGCCGAAGACGCCCGCGGTGTACGGCGTCGCCGCCGACGTGCCGCTGAAGGCGCACTGCGAGACGATGCCGGTCCGGCAGGCCGACGGCAGGTTGCCGTCACCCCACGAGGAGAGGTGCGCGGGAGTGCCATCGCCCACGATCGGGCGCTGCACGTCCCTGCGGATCGCGCCGACGATGACGTGCCAGTCCGGGCCCGTGGTCGGCGTGCCGTACGTCGGGCTCGGGGTGTCGAACGCGTTGCCCGTGCCGTTGCCCGCGGCGAACAGCACGGTCTGCCCGCGCTCCACCGCGACGCGCGTGGCGGTCGAGGGGTTGCCGAGCAGGCCGAGGTGCGGGGCGTTCGCGACCGTGCCCCACGAGTTGGAGTTGATGTCGACCCACGAGTAGCCTGCCGCCGGTCCGGCGTTCAAGCCCTTCTCGCTGAAGAGCAGGCAGCTCGGGCAGTAGCCGTAGCGGTTGCCGACGGAGACGGAGCTCGAGCCCGAGCCGTGGCCGTCGTCGTCGAGGATCACGTGGTTCATGCCCGCCGAGCAGTTGCTGCACGACAGCAGCGCGGGCTGCGTGGCGCCGATGATCTTCGTGCCGGGGATCCAGTAGAGCTTGCCGAACTCGAGGCCCCATGGAGCGCTCGCGCTCTTGAGGTCCCAGATCGAGCCGTCACCCACGCCGTCGCCGTTGGCATCGTTGCCGCGCGCGTCGTCGGCCGGGAAGTAGCCCTTCCCGAGGGTGATCGGGATGGACTGCGCGTCCTTCGGGTAGCCCGGGATGTACTCGGACGGGTGCTTGGTGAAGTTCGCGGTGAGCGCGAGCACCTCCGGGTCCGGGTACGTGTCGGCCGAGAACTCGAGGTGGTACGGGTTCACGCCGCTGTCGTTGATCGCGACGACGGTGAGCGGCGTCGTCTCCGCCGCGAGGCGGCTCGGGTCCGCGATGAACAGGCTCGTCCTCTCGCGGCGCTCGAAGCCGTTCGCGTCGGTCGCCTTGATCGTGAGGATGCGCCGGCCGGGCGGGAACGATCCGCTGAACGAGGTGCCGGTCTTGTCGAGGAGGCCGTTCTCGTCGGTGTCCCAGCCCACGGAGACGGGTGCGGTGCCGCCACTGACGGCGCCGGCGAAGGCCTGCGGCGCGCCGATCGCGAGGCGGTAGGGACCGCCGCTCGTGACGACCGGACGCGGGTCCGCCGCACGCGGCGTCGCGGTCACGACCACGCGCACGTTGTCGGTGAAGGTCAGGTACTTGTCGGCGACGACCGTCCACGTACCGCCGACCGGGTCGCTGACCGTGAACTGCTCATAGCCGAACTGCGCGTTGGTCGCGCCGTTGCCGGAAGAGCCCTTCTCGATGCCGTTCGGGTCGAGGATGCGCATGTCGTAGTCGTTCTGCTGCCCGAACGTCATCCGGATGAGCATCGAGTGGACGGTGGTGCCCGGGACGTCGAACGTGAAGGTCGGGCCGCCGTGCGAGCCGAGCTGCGTCCCGAGAGACGTGTCGGTGATCGTCTTGTCGTAGAGCGTGTACGGCGTGCCGGGTGCGTAGACGAGGTACTTCACCGTGTCCGTCGCGGTCGCGCCGGTCCGGTCGGTGATCGTGAGCGTCGCCGTGTACGTGCCCGCTGCGACGCCGACAGCTTTGAGCTGTGCCGTCGCGGCGTTCGCACCGGTGAGCGTGCCGGCCTGCGCCGTCCAGGCGAACGTGTACGGGGCCTCGCCGCCGTACCCCGCGCCGAGGAGCGTGTAGGTCCCCGCCGTCGAGGCCGTGCCGCTCGCGACGTAACCGCTATCGCCCGCGTCGGCGACGAGCGGACGCGCGACCGGCGGTTCCGCCGCCGCGCCGCCCGGGATCGCCGTGCCCTGGACAAGCGTCTTGCCGAGGAGCGCGGCCGCGACCTGCCCGTCCTTGACCTTGTGACTTCCGACGGAATCGATCGAGATGCTTGCCGTGCCGGCGTAGCCGGCTGAGGGAACGAGCGTCGCGGTGATCGTCATGAGCAGCGCACCGAGCATGGCGAGCTTCGAACGCACGGGTGTGTTCCTCCCTACGCCCCTGTCGGGGTCCGGCAGGAGAGGATGCCCCCGGCAAGGTCAACGGCCGGTCAACGGAAGGGCAACATTTCGGTAACGCGGGCGTTCGGTCGATGACGGTTACCCTTCTACGCCGCGGCGGAGGAACGATGGGTATCGAGCGAGTGGGCGTCGTCGGATTCGGCCTCATGGGGTCCGGCATCGCGCAGGTCTGCGCGCAGGCCGGCTACGACACGCTCGTGCGCGACGTCGAGCAGCGGTTCCTCGACAAGGGCTTCGAGCGCATCGACAGCTCCCTCGCCCGCCTCACGAAGGGCGGGAAGCTGAGCGAGGCCGACGCGAAGTCGACGCGCGGCCGCATCCGGACGACGACGTCCCTGGCGGACTTCAAGGATCGCGACCTGGTCATCGAGGCGGTGATCGAGGTCATCGAGGCGAAGAAGGCCGTCTACGACGAGCTCGACAACGTGTGCGGCCCCGCGACCATCTTCGCCTCGAACACCTCGAGCCTCACGATCGTCGAGATGGCCGCGAAGACGAAGCGGCCCGACAAGTTCGCAGGGCTGCACTTCTTCAACCCCGCGCCGGTGATGCCGCTCGTGGAGATCGTGCGGGCGATCACGACGAGCGACGAGACGATCGAGACGCTGCGCGCGTTCGTCGCGAAGCTCGGCAAGACCGGGGTCGTCTGCAAGGACACCCCGGGATTCATCGTGAACCGGCTCATGGTCCCGTACCTTCTCGGCGCGATCCGCGCGCTCGAGCAGGGCGTCGCGTCCGCGGAGGAGATCGATCAGGCCGTGAAGCTCGGGCTGCGCCACCCGATGGGGCCGTTCGAGCTGCTCGACTACACCGGTCTCGACATCAACCTGCACGTGGCCGAGATCTTCTTCGACGAGTTCAAGGACCCGAACATGGCGCCGCCCGCGCTGCTGAAGCGCATGGTCCTCGCCGGCCGCCTCGGCGCGAAGACGGGGCGCGGGTTCTACGAGTACGACGAGAAGGGCCAGCGCAAGCCGTCGGCGTGAGCGCGGGTCCCGAGCAGCCACTTCGAGCACCCGGCCTGCACCCCGACGCGGTCGCGGCCGCGCGCGAGCACACCGACCGCCGCAAGGCGGCCGTTTGGGCGGCGCTCGCGGGCATCGCGCAGCTTGCCATCGTGTTCTTCGGCCACCTCGCGTACCCGTACGTGCGCGACCTGCTGCTCGGTCCCGCGTACCTGCTCCTGCTGCCGGCGATCGCGCACCTGCACATCCGCCACTCGGGCGTCCGCATCAGCGGCGCGACGCTCGCGCTCCTCACCGGCGCGGCGGCCGCGATCGTCGGCATCGCGGGCGCACTGAACGTCGACGCGCAGCCCGCGGCGATGTTCGCCCAGGGCATGTGGTGGTGGACCGTCGGGAAGCTCTGGGCGGAGACCGGCGTCGTCCAGCGAACGTTCGGGATGGCCACCGCGGGCAGCGCCGCGCTCGTGCTGCTCGCGTCGTTCGTCGCGTCGGGACTCGCGCCGCTCACCGCTCTGATCCCGGGTGTGCCGGACATCGCGCTCTGGGATGCCTCGCGGGTCGGGCTCGCGGCGTGGTCGCTCGTGCTCGCCGCGGAGCTCTGGCGCGATCCGCGCTGACCACGCGCTGCGCTGAGCTGACGCAGCGCGGACGTAGTCCTTCGGACTCGGGCGTCGCTCGTCGTCACCGGCGACTGCGGTCGCCGTCTCCTCCTCGCTAGCCCATAGCATGGCCGTCTGATGGCGGTGCGCACACCGGCGAAACAGGGCCCGAAGGGCGGCGGCAAGCCGCGCCACGAAGCCCTCGGACTCTCGCTCGACGACGTGAAGCTCATGTACCGGCAGATGCTGCTCATGCGCGTGATCGGCGAGCGGATGATGCAGCTGAACCGCATGGGCAGGGCGCCCTTCACCGCGGCGTCCGATGGCCACGAGGCCGCCGAGGTCGGCGCGGGCTGGGCCATCAAGCGCGGCTCCGACTGGTGCGTCCCCTACTACCGCGACATCGGCGTCGCGATCGCGCTCGGCTTCACCGCGCTCGACGAGTTCCGCGGCGTCTTCGCGAAATCGACCGACCCGAACTCGGGCGGCCGGCAGATGATCCACCAGTTCTCGTCGCCGAAGGACCGCATCCTCACGGGCTCCGTGTGCATCGCGACGCAGTTCCCGCATGCCGTCGGGCTCGCGCTCGCGGCGCGCGTGAAGAAGGAGGACCACATCGTCTTCGCGTTCGGCGGGGACGCGGCCACGAGCCCCGGCGACTTCCACGAGGCGGTGAACTTCGCGTCCGTGCAGAAGCTGCCCGTGGTGTTCGTCATCGAGAACAACCTGCTCGCGATCTCCACGCGCTTCGAGCAGCAGATGGCGGTCCCGAACGTCGCGGACCGCGCCGCCGCGTATGGCATCCCCGGGCTCATCGCGGACGGCATGGACGTGCTCGACTCGTACGAGAAGGTGAAGACGGCCGCGGACCACGCGCGGGCCGGAAAGGGCCCGAGCCTCGTCGAGCTGAAGTGCTACCGCTACCTGCCGCACACCTCCGACGACGACGACAGCCGCTACCGCTCGAAGGACGAGCTCGCCTACTGGCGCGGCAAGGATCCGCTCGACATCGGCAAGGCCTACCTCGCGCAGCAGGGCGTCGACGAGGCGTGGTTCGCATCGACGCGCGACGAGGTCGGCGCGGAGATCGAGAGCGCGATCGAACAGGCAGAGTCCGAGCCCGATCCGCGGCCCGAGGACGCGACGCGCCACGTGTACGCGGAGGACCCGCCCCCGGGCACACGCGCCTGAACCGTCGCGCTGTCCCGCTGCTGCTCGCGACCCTGCTCGTCGCCTGCACGCGCCCGCCCCAGCCCGTCGTCCAGCCCTCGCCCTCGCCGGAGGCGGGGCTTCTCGAGGTCACCGTCCTCCTCGATCTCTCGGGGACTCGCGCGCCACGCGGCGACGCGCAGCGCAACGCACTGCAGCTCTGGCAGGACCTCGACCAATCGCGCGGCGGCGGTCGCGTCCGCGTGCGCGTCTCGGTCGTCGACGTCGCGAGCAGCGATGCGCGCCTCCTCCTGGAGCTCCGCCGAGCCGCCGTCGAGTCGCGCGCGGACGCGGTCATCGTCGGCGTGCCCGTCAGCGGAGCGACCGTCGGCTTCGGGGAAGCCGCGCTCGCGGCGCGGCTGCCCGTCCTCCTCACGCTGCCGTCGGTCGAGCCGGTCGCTGCGACCGGCGGCCGCTGGCTCTTCGCCCTCGCGCCGACCCCGGAGCAGATCGCGCGCCGCGCGGTCCAGATCACGGAGAGCCCGCTCGACACGATCGTCGTGACGGCCGACGGGCGACCGCCGGACCCCGAGGCCCGCGCCATCGTCGACTGGTGGTCGCGGGTCGCGCGGACGGTGCCGCAGCAGGTCCGCGTCGACCGCCGCGACGAGACGTTGCAGATGGCGGTCCGACTCGCCGGCGTGCCGACGACGGCCGGGACGGGGAGGCGCGTCCACATCGCAGGACCGCCGCGCGAGTGGGGTCCCCTCGGCAGCGCGCTGAAGCAGTCCGCCCGGAGCGCGACCTACGTCCTGTCGTACCTCACCGAGCACACGGATCTCGGCGAGTTCCGCGACGGACTGGACGCGGTCTGGCCCGCGCCGGTCCACCTCACCCTCGCCGCGATCCCGCCGAACGCCGCGGCCTCGGCCCGCCGCCAGTTCGTGCAGTCGTTCACGGACCGTCACGGCCCGCCGACCGCGCATGCGGCGGCGGCGTTCGACGCGCTCACGCTGCTCGCCCTCGCCGCCGAGCGCGCCGGCGCGGACGACCGCGAGCGTCTGCGGGATCAGCTGGAGGGGACGTCGTTCACCGGCGTCACGACGACGTACGCTTTTTCGGTGACGCGCCACGCGGGCTACTCGGGCGACGACCTCGTCCTGTACCGCTGGAGCGGGAGCGCGCCCGTTCCGGACACGCGGCGATGACCGACCTCGACGCGCTCATCTACGACTGGAACCGCGACGGGCGCGCGGCGAAGGCGGACTACCGGGCCGTCGAGCTGGATGACGAGACGCTGCGCGACGGGCTGCAGGGACCATCGGTCCGCAACCCGCCGCTCGAGGTGAAGAAGCGATTGCTCCACCTCATGGACGCGCTCGGCATCGACAGCGCGGACATCGGGCTGCCGGGCGCGTCCGCGCACGCGCGCGCGACCATCGTCGCGCTCGCGAAGGAGACCACGAAGCTCAAGACCCTGCGCCCGAACCAGGCGATCCGCACGCATCCGCAGGATGTCCAGGGCGCGATCGAGGCGGCGGTCGAGTCGGGCGTCGCGATCGAGTCATGCGCGTTCATCGGCTCGAGCCCGATCCGCCGCTTCGCCGAGCAGTGGTCGCTCGACACGATGCTCAAGAGCGTCGAGGACTCGGTGACCGCGCTCACGAAGGCCGGCCTGCCCGTCATGTTCGTCACCGAGGACACGACCCGCGCGGACGCGGACACGCTGCTGAAGCTGTACGAGACGGCGATCGGGTGCGGAGCGCGGCGCGTGTGCGTGTCCGACACCGTCGGCCACGCGAGCCCCGAGGGCGTCCGCAACGTGCTCACCTTCGTGCGCGACGAGGTCATCAAGGGACGCCCGGTGAAGCTCGACTACCACGGCCACAACGACCGCGGGCTCGGGACGATCAACGCGCTCGCCGCGACCGCGGTCGCCGACCGCGTGCACGGCTGCGCACTCGGGATCGGCGAGCGCGTCGGCAACACCTCGATGGACCAGCTCCTCGTGAACCTCCAGCTCTTCGGGCTGATCCAGCGCGACCTGACGCCTCTCGTGGAGTACACGGCGCTCGTCGCGGAGCACTGCGGAGTGCCGATCCCACCGAACTACCCGGCACTCGGCGCCGACGCCTTCCGCACCGGCACGGGCGTACATGCCTCGGCGGTCGTGAAGGCGCTGCGGAAGGGAGACCGCGCGCTCGCCGACAGCGTCTACAGCGGCGTGCCCGCCTCGATGGTCGGCCGCGAGCAGCGGATCGAGGTCGGCCCGATGAGCGGACAGTCGAACGTCATCTTCTGGCTCGAGCAGCACGGCTTCGACGCGAGCCCGGCGCGGGCGGCCCGCATCTTCGAGGCAGCGAAGGTCAGCGACCGGATGCTCACCGACGAGGAGTTGCGCGGACTCGCGAAAGGCTGAGCCGACCGGCCGACCCATCGGCAGGCGCGCACACTAGTCGCATGACCCAGCGCATCGAGCCCGCGCGCCTGAAGCCCGGCGTCGAGGCGGCGTCCATCGCGACGGCACCCGAGACGCGCGATGCCGCACACGACGCGCGGCTCATCCGCGGGCGCGCGCTCATCTTCTGGGACCCGAAGACGCCGGGACGGAAGCTCGACGCGATCGACACGGACCAGATCACGCCGACGACCGACTGCGTCTCGGAGAGCCTGGACACGCTCGACGAGCGCTGGAAGGCCGGTGCGTTCCGCTACCTCATGCCGGACTTCCGCGCGCGTGTCCACTCCGGCGAGACGTTCGTCATCGCGGGCGACCGCTTCGCGATCGGCAGCTCGCGCGAGATGAGCCCCGCTGGGCTGAAGGCCGTCGCGGAGGAGAAGGGCCTCGAGCTCGTGATCGTGTGCGGACAGAACATGGGCGACATCTTCCGGCGCAACGCCTTCAATCTCGGCCTGCACGTCGTGCAGAGTCCCGAGGCGGTCGCGGACGCGCAGGACAGCGACGTCCTCTCCTTCGACCCGGAGAGCCGGCGCATCGCGAACGAGACGCAGCGGAAGTCGTATGACCCGATCCCGCTGACGCCGAAAGAGGACGAGATCCGCCGGAGCGGCGGCATCTTCGCCCTCGGCCGGCGCGAGTTCCCCGAGTCCGTCCGCCGGCCGCCGCGGATCGAGTGGGCCGACACGGCCACCGCCCGCGGCCTCACGACGACGGAGCAGATCGTGTGGGCACACCGCGTCGACAAGGACGCCGAGGTCATACCCGGCGCGACGCTGCGCGTGTACGCGGACCTGCTTCCCGCATCGGACGGGACAGGCCCGT
>Ga0209486_10000902_pt1 | contig 13046 bp, 11 predicted proteins | sample NCCompost_FD_187518 | JGI IMG/M metagenome (GOLD analysis project Ga0209486, IMG submission 187518) | Agricultural soil microbial communities from Utah to study Nitrogen management - NC Compost (SPAdes) (version 2) | ecosystem: Environmental > Terrestrial > Soil > Agricultural land | place...
GTCGATTCCCAGCGCCGCGCAGATTCCTTTGACGAAGAGCGTCTTGCCTGGGCCGAGCGGACCGCTCAGTAGCAGGATCTCACCGCCTTCGAGCCGCGCGCCGAGTTGGTGTCCGAAGTTGAAAGTCTCCAACGGTGAAGAGCTGTGGAGCTCACCAACGGGAAGATGTTCGCCCGTTTTAATTGTCATCGCCTTCGGATCCGAGTTGGTGTAATTGTGGTCGGAATTGCTCTCCGTGAGGATCGAGAAACCGAATTGCCACACTGAAGTGATCGCGAATATCAGAGGCGACCATTGTGCGCATGCCGTGTTTGCGTGCCGCAAAGTCGCCCGCGAGTCCGCCGATGTACAGCGCCGCGATTACGGGCGCGAGCGGATCCGCCTTGTCTTTCAACGTCGCAAAAGATTGCGTAAGAAATCCGGCTATGAGACCGGTCAGCGTGTCGCCGGAGCCCGCCCTGCCAAGCCCGGGATTGCCGGTAGGATTAATAAAGACGCGACCGTCCGGCGCAGCGACAAGCGAGCGCGAACCCTTCAAAACTAAAATCACCTGATTCGTCGTCGCAAACTCGCGCGCCACCGCAACTCGATCCCTGATCTCACCAGACGCGCCGATCAGTCGAGCCATCTCACCCGCATGTGGCGTCAACACAAGCGGATGTTTTGCAGAACCTTTCAGACCCGAGGGCCAGGGAGCGAGGCAGTTCAATCCATCGGCATCGATCACGCATGCTGTCGATCGCCGCTCCACGATTGTCAAGACAAATTTACGTGTGCGATCGTCGTCTGAAGTCAGTCCAGGTCCGACGGCTACAACGGTGCTCTTTTTCTCTGCGAGCTTCAGAAAATGATCGACTGCTTCGTCACTAACCGCGCCGCGATCAGTCTCTGCAAGCGCTCTCGTCATCACTTCCGGCATCGAGCCACTCGCAACCAGCGGCTGAGCTGATGCCGGCGTGGCCACGGTTACCAATCCTGCGCCTGAACGCATCGCCGAATTGGCGCATAGAGCCGCGGCGCCCGAGTAACCGCGCGAGCCTGCGGCGATGAGCACATTGCCATGCGAGTTCTTGTAAGACCCTGGAACGTAGCGTGTGCTGACAAGCCATTGCCTCACGTCCTCCGCTTCCACAAGAAACAACCGCGGCTGCTCTGATTCGTCCACCAACGACCGCGGCGATCCGATGTCCTCAATTATCAACGTACCGCCGTAATCACAAGCCGGCGGAAGCACGTTGGCAGTCTTGGGCGCAGTGAATGTAACTGTCGTATCTGCGGTAACGGCAGGACCGATCGGTTCTGCCAGATCCGCGTTAAGACCCGAAGGGAGATCGACGGACAAGATCCACGGTCGGTCTTGACCCGCGCTCTCACGAGCGTCGCGCAGCGATGTGAGATGCTCGATTACTTTTCTGTGAACACCGTCGACCGCTCGCGTCAATCCTGTTCCGAACAGGGCGTCCACAATGACGTCGTATTCGCGATCAACGTCGGGGAGCCCGTCCCAGGTCGAAGTGTCGTCACATTCAATAAAGTTCAACTGTCCCAAGTCCGCACGGCCTGTAACGCGGTCGAAGTTGGTCCGGGCATCTCCCCGCGTCTCCGACAACAATCCAAACAGCACGACCGTGCATTCCGCGCCCTCGTCCGCGAGTAATTGGGCCAGTCCCGCGCCGTCGCCGCCGTTGTTGCCCTTGCCACACAGGATCAGAACCTGTAGACCCGCCACATCCCCCTCGTAGAGAGTCTTGATGGCCGCGCGGCACGAGGCACTAGCAGAATCCATCAGGAGCAGGGAAGGGACGGCGTACCTCTCCGTGGTGAGACGGTCGATCTCCCGCATTTGTTCGGATGAAACTACTGGAAGCACCCGCCGATGATATCAAACCCTAAAAACAAAAAAGGCCAGCCAAGGCCCCCCGCCTTGCTTGCCGCTGCACCAACCGTCCGTTTTTCCAGGATACTTAACTTAAATACCTAATAAACCAGCCACTCCAGAAAAAAATGAAAAAAGATTCTGGAACAGGGAGCACTTCTGTTCCAGAATCTCTCTTCGTCGCCTAATCCCTGCTAGATCGTAATCGCCGCCCGAACGTTGTTGTGCGCCACTGCCGGGGTTTTATCCGTGGCCGGCGCAAGACCGGCGCCCATCAGGTACATCAGCGTCTCACAAACTTCCCGTGAGCCCGTCCCGACCACCTGTCCATTCGCATCCTGCAGCACATAGATTCGGCCACTCCCGTCCAATGGAAGAATCATCGGCTGTGTATACATGTGTTTATCTCCTTGGGGGCCTCAAAGAACGTTTCGCAGGAGATGGATATCACTTCTGCTGTCGATTTTTCAACCTGCGACGGACCATGCCGGCCGTTCCAGCGAGTCCGCTGCCCAATAGGAACAAGCTCGCCGGTTCTGGAACTTCGTTGGTTGCCGGAGCAAAACCGCCCAGGCGCCACTGGTTGATCTCGGCGAAAGTCGTGCCGTTCAAACCCTGAACGGTAACGCTATTGATTACCGCGCCTTCAAAAGCCTCAATCCCGAAGAAGTTCTGGCCGTTGGTGTCGACAGTGAATACCTGATCGAAAACCTGTCCGCCGAGAAGCGTGTAGTTAACTGTGAACTGTACCTGTGTCGGAGGAGGCAAGCCATTGGTAACGTCGATGTTCAGAATTAGTTTGGTGAAGGTGGCGCCGTTTTCGAGCTGCACGGTGACGTTCGTGAAAGGTGTGTTACCGGTTCCACCGACCAGCACCGCCTGACCGCCGCTGACGCCGAGGTTGCCGTTGCCGGAAGCCGAGGTGAAATCGACGATAAAACCGGCACCCGCGCCGTTAAAGTCGCCCTGCACGAGGGTTCCCGAGTGAACCAGGGAGGCGTTGTTGAAAAGCGCGTTGTCAGTGCCCTGATTTCCAGGGTTTCCGACGGTAATTGTGATTGGATCCGCCCATGCGGTGGACGAGGCTGCCATCATCACGAGGGCCGCCGCCAGGGAGAGCACGAGGCGCTGGAGGTTAAAAATCGGGGGCATTGTTGGAACTCCTACGGTGTCGATTACTAAACCATAGAAAAGAAAGTGCTAATCGCACGACGATTCCAATACGGCAGTGATGTCGTGATTTCGACTCTGCGTATTCTGCGTTCCTCTGCGCCTCTGCGGTTAACTGTTTTTGCATTTTACATTTAACGCAGAGGCGAGAGGAACGCCGAGATACGCAGAGAAAGTTTCGAATGACCTACCACTATGGCTGCCTTAGCGAACGAACTTGAGAATGCGCCCGATGACGGCGCGGGCAGGCGGCAGGCCGAAAAGGTAACCCACCGCGAAATAACAGGTGCCGTAAACGCCCAGGACGACAATCGCCAGAGGAATTGGGTGCCAGCCGGTGACTAAAAGCTTCAATCCCCAACCGAGTGCAGCACCCAGTAAAGCTCCCAGCCAGAGTTTCGCGGCGTAGGAGAGAGGCAGACCCGTGCGCCCGATTCGCGTGTTAAGGCTTCGGCGCAACAGTACGAACTCGGCCCAACCGGCAATTCCGGAAGCGACGGTGATTCCCGCCGCTCCAAGGTTCGCATCGATACCAAGCAATCGCGGTAAGTGCAGGGAAAAGAAGTAACCAAGCGCCCCACCCAGCGCGACTCGCAACACTGCGTAGCGCAGGGGAGTGCGTGTGTCCCGCAACGCGTAATACGTTGACGAGTAAAGCCGGCCCATCGTCGAAGCGAGTAGACCGATGGCGGAGCCGGCGAGGATGGTCCAAACAAAGATGGCGTCGTCTCTCGTGAACTTTCCCGTTTGATATAAAACTGCGGCAATCACATCGCCGAGCGCCAGAAACGCCACTGCCGAAGGGACGATGAAGAAACTGATTCTCTTCAGTCCTTCTTCAAGCCTGTGCCGCAGTGTTTCAGCGACAACACTCTCGGTTCCCAACGTCTTCGACATCGCCGGCAGCTCCGCCGCCGAAACCGACATTCCAAATAAACTAACGGGAAGCGTGTAAAGACTCTGTGCGTAATTGAGAGCTACGAGCGCGCCCTGACCGAGGAAACTTGCGAGCGCTGCATCAACAAACGCGCTGATCTGGACCACGCCGCGACTCATAAACACGGGAAAGAAACTGTGCAGCACTTGTCGCACGTGCGCACTCGCTAGAGTCAGTTGAGGACGGAAGCGCTTCAACAGTCGCAGGACCGTCGGCAGTTGCACGCCAAACTGAAGCACGCTGCCGACGACCGAACCCCACGCCGTCATTGCCGCAAGCGTTGCGAGATCGACTCGGTTATCGAAGTAAATGAGCGCGGTGATGATCGCTGCGTTCCAGGCGACGGGCGCGGTGTAGGAAATGAAAAAACGATGATGACTGTTGAGAACTCCAAGACACCACGCTGAAAGCACCAGCATGCCCGCGCCGGGAAACAGGATGCGCACAAGCGTGATCGCCAGGTTTCGTCGTTCTTCCTCGAAGCCGGCGGCGATTATGGTGACGATATAAGGAGTGGTGAGCACACCGAGCAGCACCACGATCGCCGTAACCAGTGCGAGGATGCCGAAGATAGCATTCGCGACTCGCGCTGCCTCTTTCTCGTCATCCTGGGCCAACAGCTTCGCATAAACCGGAATGAATGAAGCTGACAGTGCTCCTTCGCCGAAGACGTTCTGAAGAAAGTTCGGAATACGAAACGCGGCACTGAAAGCGTCACCTTCCGCGGACGTCCCGAAGTAGTGAGCGAAGATACGTTGACGAACTAAGCCGACGATGCGGCTGATGAGAATTCCCGCGCCGACCAAGAATGCCGAACGACCTGTGCTTGGCGGTGCTGGTTTCGCGGGAGCCGCGGGTTCTGGTACTGCTGCGCCTACCTGTTCGACAGTTTCACCGGCGGCGGTACCGGCGGCAGGGGATTCATCGGTGCTGATTTCGCGGTCTCGTGTCAGAGAGCGTATTCCTTCATCTTGTTGAGAAGTGTTTTATAGCTGACACCGAGATCTTCGGCAGTTTTGCTTTTGTTGCCGAGATTCGCTTCGAGCACGTGCACGATCTTGCGGCGTTCGACGAGGCGCAAGGCTCGATGGCCCACGTCAGAGAGTGTGCCGGAGAGATCCAGTTGTGGAAACACTTCATCGCCGGCGTCTGACGCGCGCCCCACGCTGAGATCGCGAGGTTCGAGAATCATCGTGTCAGACAGAATGCACGCACGCTCAATCGCGTTCTCGAGTTCTCGAACATTTCCCGGCCAACGGTGCTCGCGTAACGCCATCTCCGCCTCAGGATTGAGCTGCGCCTCGCGCCCGCGCAAATCCTTCCCAATCTCGGCCGCGAAATGACGTGCGAGTAGCAACACGTCGTCGCCACGATCGCGCAGTGGTGGTATCTCGATCGGAAACACTGCTAAACGGAAAAACAGGTCGCCACGAAACTCGTTGTTCTCAACCGCGGCCTTCAAGTCTTTGTTAGTGGCAGCTACAACGCGAACATCAACCGCGATCGGCGAGCGTCCACCAATGCGATCGACGACTTTCTCTTCAATCGCGCGCAACAATTTGCCCTGGACCGCCAGCGGCAACTCACCTATCTCGTCGAGAAAAACAGTACCGCCCGTCGCCAGTTCAAACTTCCCTTGCCGGCGATCGCTCGCGCCCGTGAACGCACCACGCTCGTGGCCGAACAACTCGTTTTCGATCAGTGTTTCAGGAATGGCGGCGCAGTTGATCGCGACAAATGGTTTATCGCGCCGAGACGAAAGGTGATGGACCGCACGCGCAAACAACTCTTTGCCCGTGCCCGATTCACCAAGCAACAACACCGTGGCTTCTGTTTGCGCCACACGCTGCGTTTCACCCACTGAACGCTTCAGCGCTTCAGATTCGCCAAGGATGCGCGGAAAGCCGTAGCGGCGCGACCACTCTTCGCGCAGTAACACGTTCTCCGTTCGCAGTCTCGCTTGCTCCAATGCTCGTCCAACGAGCAACAACAGATGATTCGAATCGACAGGCTTCTGAAGAAAATCGTGCGCGCCGTCTTTCATGGCCTGCACCGCCTCGTCGACCGAACCGAAGGCGGTCATGACGATGACGGGAACATCAGCGTCGGCGTTGCGCGCGGAGCGCAGCACGTCGAGACCGGAACCGTTGGGCATGCGTAGATCGGTAAGGACGAGTCGATGGCGAGTGGTGGCGATTTCGTTGAGTGCGGAAGAGGCGTCGACGGCTTCCGTGACACTGTAGCCGGCATTCTCGAGAGTCAATCGGAGGACGCGGCGCAGGCTGTCTTTGTCTTCGACAAGTAGGATGTCAGCCATCCGTGAGAGGATAACACGGCTTATTTGTCAGTGGTCAGTAGTCAGTAGTCGGTTGCCGATTGCGTATTGACCACTGACTACTGACCACTGGCTACGGACCACTGACAAACTATTAATACTCGCGAATGTCGCGAACGATGTCCCCGAGCGCGTCTCTCGCTTGTGACACCCACACTGAATCGTACTTCAAGTTTGACGTGCCGGCGCCTTCGGTGACAAACGTAGGCGCGAGAAAAGGATGTGAGAGTCCATTCTCTAAAGAGGGCCACGAACGCGCAAATCTAGCGACGTAGATCGAGCCCCAGATGTTTCCACTGCCGCCGCCGTCGCGAAGGATCACGCCGTCTCCGAGTACAAGAATGATTCCCTTGAACGTTGGGTTGCCGTTCAATGTCAGCGTGCCCGTGACGATCAAAATTCCGGCGCCGCCATCCAGAGTCGCGTTACCGTTCACGAAAGTGAATTTAGGAGACGCTTCAGTTCCGGCAACACCGTTGAGGCTGGTGAAGAAACGGCCCATGCTGCGTGCTACCAGCTGCATGTCTGTCAGAAACGTTCGCGCCTTGTCGGCCGTTCGCAGCCACGACGGTAGGTCGTTGATGGCTACCACCTGCGTCGATACTTCCTCAACTGTGGCGCCTTTCGTAATCGCAGTGTCGGCAATTACTTTATCCACCGCGTTGGTAACGCCGAACGTCGGCAAATTAGGTTTCGCGGTGGCATTGTCGTGTCCGGTGTAAAGCTTTGACGCACTTGTGCCGATGTCGAACGTCATCCCGATGCCGGCGTCAGATCCCCGCATTACCAACATAGCGTTGGGACTAAACTCGAAGTTGGTCTTCTCAACGATCATCTCCATGTTCTTGATCGAGCCGTTTGGACCATAGCCGGTTGATTGCACCTGAATTCGTCTGGGCCGGTAAGAAGCGTCGGTGCTACGAGTCGTGCCGTTCGGGTCGTCGGGATCGATCACGACGACGCTATACGAGTAGTTTCCTCCGGTTGGGGTGACGCGCCAGTCGTCGCTGTCGTAATCGAGCCAGGCTGTTAGCCGTCCCACCGTTGAAGGATCGTCATCAATATTCGACGTTTCGGGATCGACGGCGTTGAGAAAGTTCATGCGCGTCGTGCTCGGTATCCCGTGCGGGGCAACATGCCCGCGGATGATGTTCAGTGTGTCTTCCAGTCCGCTCTCAGCGGCATAATACGCCTGCAACTCTGCCGTGCCCTCGATCGACGTGGTGACGGACATACCGGTTGTGATAATCACGGTCCCGGCGACCGCCAGCAGCAACGTTGCGATCAGGATGCTGATGATGAGGGCGGCGCCCTTTTCACCGTGACGATCGGAGATTTTTCTTGTCTGACGCGTCATTCTTATGATCCCTCAACGAGTTAGTAAGTAATCTGACTGGCGTTTCTTAATACGACTTCCGAACGAAGGGTCAACGGACGCATCGGTTGGTAACCCGGAGAACCAGGCGCGCCGATGGCCGGGAGCGTCACACCAACCTCGACCATGACCTTCCATACAAGGCTGACGTTGCTGGTGTTTGCCACCACATCGACCGTATTTCCGTCCATGTCGTAGTAGGTGAGCGAAAAAGTGTCGAGCCTGTTTGCGAGGACAGTTATTCCTTCTCGGTCCGGTCTGGTGACATCGTATCGAACGAGGTAGTGACGATCCGCGGCGTCGTCGTGATACATCGAGTATTTAATGTCCTCATCGGGATCGGAAACGAGCGTTGCGCCGGCTTCCGTAGTGTAAGCATTCAGGTTCGCACGAAATCTAATCGAAGTTGGACCAGTATCGCCGGTTACGAGGCCGTTATCCGGCAGGCCGAAACCGGAGTTGGCAATCTCGCGCGAGACGATGTTGAGCGCGCGCTGGGCGTCGGCGATCGCGTCGGAGCGAGCATCCTCACGAGTACGCATGCGCAACGACTGCGCGACGAGGGTGCTCGCAATGCCGGCGATGACGATGGTCACCGTCATTGCGATTAGCAGTTCGATCATCGAAAAACCGCGTTGAGAATTTTGGCTCTTTATCATCTCTCGTCGTTCCTTAGGAGCCCGCATAAGGGCCGAGTGCAAATGCGGCACGTTGCACGCTGATCTCCACGGTGCCGCGCGCCCATTCGTCCTTATTCAGCAGCGGCGTCACCTGGATCTTGATCGTTTTGAGCGAAGTGGTGGTGTCCGTAATAGTAGTGACGACGGTGTAAGTTCGATCGTCTCCACTGGTGACCGTCTTGCTGGTCGCGGTATGTGCCGTGAGACCCGCATCGAGGAACTTCATCTGTCGATAACGTTCCATCTCCTGTTGTGCGACTGCGAGTGCCAGCGCACGATCGCGGGAGCCGGTGTTGTTTTTGATGGCGAAGGCGAATACTGCGCAGATGCCCAGGCCGCCGATCATCATCACGAGCAGAGCCGAAGTTGTCTCCACCAGCGTGAAGCCTTTTTCCTGCTGACGTTTCTTTCCGCGTGAGCTAACTGACCAGCGCATGTCAATTCTCCATTAGTTGGTGATGGTCAAAGTCACTGTTTTGGTGCCACAAGGCGTTTCGAAAGCGAGCGTAAAGTTGCCGCGGGTGTTGTTCACCGATGCGACCTGGAAGGTGTTTCCAGTAAGTCTAGTCACCGTAATATTGTTCGCTCCTTCGGTGAAGGCGACTGTTCCGCTCGGGTTCACGCTAAAGCTAATGGTTCCACCACTGTGTTTCGAGAACGTCAACGGGCTCGGACTAGTGGAGACCGTGACTATGCACGGCGTCGGCGTCGGATTCGGATTAACCGGCGTTGCTGATGGTGATGGTGATGGCGATGCCGATGGACTGGCCCCCGGACTTGGGTCGGGGTTAGGTGGTGGCTCCGGATCTCCTCCTGGTGACGGTGTTGGTGTCGGATCCAGATCGACGACGTCCGGCGTCGGAGTTGGCGATGGTGAGTTGTCGTCGTTTGGCGTCGGAGTCGGTGTTGGCGATGGGTGGGGAGTATTATTTGCGTTGAGAGTTGATCCACCATCGATCGGGGTCAGGCCCGTAGTGGTATTAACGTTCGGAACGTCGTCGAGATAAACGTCGCTGTCTAGCGTGACGTCGCCTGACCGCGTTATGTCGACGATGCGTTGATCGGCCTCGTCGTCACCCCACTGCAAAGCGATACTGACTTTGACGTCAGTTGACTCCAAATCGACGAGCCGACCACGCCAATCAAAAACGAGAGCGATCGGATCAGTCGCGAAAACCACGCCGTCGTCAAGAGTGATGTCCTTCGTTTCAACAGTTCCGTCACCGTCGAAATCCATCTTCACGCGATAAGTCGTCTTATTCAGAACTTCGATACCGGCCATTAAATTCGGGTCGGTGGGATGACGTCGCACGGAGTCGACTCGCGCCTTTTCAGCATAACTCGCAAGCAAGCGTGAGGAGTTCGTCAAGCGGATGCGTTGCCGGGCGGACGTGATGCCCATGAAGGCCAGTCCGGAAACGACGCTCGCGACGGCGAGGGTGACCAGCAGTTGCATCATTGAGAAGCCGCGTTGGGACGTTGGTTTCTGCTTTCTTTTGGTTCGCGTGGTGGCGCTCATCACTCCTCCCGGTGCGGGAATTAGGGGATTTCGACAAAAATTCCCGTGGTCCAAGATGCATCGACTATGCCAGCCGTGGATCGCTCGCAAATCCTTCAGTTTCTCGCGTGGATTCTTAGGCGGTGGAAGTCCGGTTGTTACCAAAGGTAACGCTGATGAGAAGGAAGTTACCCAAGTGGCGCTTGAACGATTTCTGCGGAATCAGGCGCGATTACGCCTTTAAGTAGAGAGCGACCGGTTCTTTCGGCGCGAACGAGTTTGGTGGGGATTTAAGAGAATCGTCCGCTGAAGATGCGGTGCCGCACGCCGCGACGCAGTTGGACGAGAAAGCGCCCCGGCGATCTTTGGATCGCCGGGGCGCAATTATTACCTGGTGGTCTGTAATTCTTACTTGGCTATAGGGAAGAAACGACGGGGAGAAACGGGGACGGGGAGAAGCGGAGAAGCTCCCCGTCACCCCGTCCCCGCATCTGCCCTTCTCCCTTTCCCTCTTCAGTTAGACTTCGAAGGTGGTTCGAACTCGTCGGCGCCGGCTACAGTGCTTTCCGTCTGCGACAGTTTCATGGTCAACATCAGTGGCGTGTAATCGAAGGCTTTTGGACCGCCACGCGTGTTCTGGACCAGCATCACAAGGTAGTCCTGGTTATCGCGAAAGCGGCTGACACTGCCACGCTGATTCATGATCACGAACAGCAGCACTTCGCCATTGGCGGCACGCATCTGCCCGACGAGCGAGCTCGCACCACCGTCAGTTCTCAACAGTGTGCCGGTCTTGGCAATCACGCTGCCGCGCCAAGCCATTCCCGTGAACCGATCTTCCAACGTACCCGGATCGATCCCCGCAACGGGCATGATCGACGCCGGAGTCAGTCCTGATTTATTCAACTCCGCACGAAGCGCGCGATAAACCTTCATCATCGTTCGCGGCGAAGCGCGATTCGCGCCGAGCCCGCTCAGCCGCGAGATCTTCAGATCTTCTGGGGCGAGTTGCAGTTCGCTGATCAACCGTTGTCGCACAGCTTCAGGTCCACCCAGTGCGTCGCCGATGCGATCGGCCATGAAGTTGTTCGAATAGCACAGCAGCACCTTGAGTATGTCCACCAGCTTGCTCGATCGCTGCGTTAACAAAAGCTTCGCCGAAGTTCCAACCGGACCGACCGACACTTCGCCCATGACCGCCACACTCGGAATCTTTTCAAGACTCTCGCGATCGTTAAGCAACGTGCGTTCGTAATTCCACGCGCGCACCGCTTCCGCGTAGCGCAGCGTCGAATCGAGTGTGTCGTAAAGCTGATTGCCGGAGCGGGCTGCTGACGGGCTGAAATTCATCGTAAACCCGGGTGCTACGATGAGATTGCCGCTTACCTCTTTGATACCGAGACCGTTTAGTTCCTTCGCGAGTAACACCGCGTGTTCGTAGTGGAATGACGGATCGCGACCGGAGATATAGAGATTTCCCGTCAATACGCCGGTGTTTTTGTCGACCGTGCCATCGGTCCAGACGCCCGTGGCGAAGCGATGCGACGGGCCAAGTGTTTGCAGCGCTACTAGCGCGGTAGCGAGCTTGAGCGTCGAGGCGGGGTTGAACTGTTCGATCTCGTTTTGACTGGATACGATCTTGCCGTCGAGAGTCTCGATCACGACGCCCTGAAGTCCATAAAGCGGCCGCGTGGTTTCGCTCGCCTCCGCGAGTGACGGTGAAGGCGATGGCGCTGCCGACGGGAGTGGTAATGCGAGTGGTTCCTGTCCAGCCGCAGTCGCAGACAACGCAAACAGGATTACGCAAGACAAACCGACACTGGATCGCCAAGTCAGGATTTGTTGTTTAAGTAAACTCCACATCAACGTCATGGGATTGGTGAGAGCAAGCTTTGATGCGCCGGATCTGAATGAGGATGCGCGCCTCTATGATAGCACCGATTGACGTCGTTTGGGGCCTTACTTTCTACAATGGCTTTCGATAGAGCATTTCGTTGACAATGTTTCAGGCAGGCTCATAGAATCGCCGTATTGACAAACTACAGTGCAACGCAATCAAGAACCCGTCACAGTCGAAAGAGTGATTGCCACTCACCGGGCGCGACGCAAAGAGATTCGAAAACGGCTCGGTGAGTTTCAGCAAGTTTGGCGTAAAGGATCTGACGCCCGGCTTTGGGAAGAACTCGCCTATTGCATTTTCACTGCGGGTGCTTCGGCTCGCATGGGACTCGATTCGGTTGACGCAGTAAGATCGTTGTTGTTCGACGGTGCGCCGGAAGCGATGACCACGGCTTTGAAGAATGCCGGCGCACATCGGTTTCCGGTCGCGAGGCCACAGTACATCGTCGTCACGAGGAATTATTTTCGCTCCGAGTTCGACATGAAGCTGCGGCGGCGACTGCGAAGTTTTTCAGATCCGTTTGAGCGACGCGATTGGTTGGCCCGGGAGAAACAGGTCAAGGGCCTGGGTTACAAGGAAGCCAGTCACTTCCTTCGCAACATCGGCGTCAAAGGGCACGCGATACTTGATAAGCACGTGATGCGTTGCCTCTGCGAAGTTGGCGTCGTCGACGCGCCGAAGCCGCCGTCGACGCGCACAAAGTACCTGGCAGTTGAACAGGAACTGATTCGCTTCGCGCGCGAGATCAAAGTCGACTTCGACGAACTCGATCTCGTTCTTTGGTCGATGAAGACCGGTGAAATACTGAAGTAGAAAGTAGTAATCATGCGCCGTAACAGCAAGACGCGTTTCTCCCGGATGGCGGCCCTCAGTGTGGCCGCTTTCGTGTTTTGTTTTGCCCTCATCGGAACGGCGCCTGACGCCTACGGGTTCTCCGACAAAAAGGCCTATCAAAAAGGCTACAAGGCAATCCGCAAGGGCGACTATCCGCAGGCGGAAAAGATCTTCCGCGACATTCTCGGTAAGAATGCGAAGGACATCGAAGCGCGTCTCGGATTGAGTTTCACGCTGCTAAAACAGCGTAGCTTGCAAGGTGCTTACGACAACGCCGCACGCGTGATCATGCTCGACCCGTTGTCAGCACGCGGTCACGCGTTGCTCGGTTCGGCAATCCTCGCCGCGGGTGAGTTTCGTCTTTCGGTCGAAGAGTTTCGCACTGCGTTGGCGCTCAATGAAAACGAAGCATTGGCTGTCGCCGGGCTCGCCATGGTCGAC
>Ga0209486_10000903_pt1 | contig 13044 bp, 13 predicted proteins | sample NCCompost_FD_187518 | JGI IMG/M metagenome (GOLD analysis project Ga0209486, IMG submission 187518) | Agricultural soil microbial communities from Utah to study Nitrogen management - NC Compost (SPAdes) (version 2) | ecosystem: Environmental > Terrestrial > Soil > Agricultural land | place...
CTGCCACCACGATATGTGTCTTCGGCATCGAACAACTTAGTCTTGCATTACCTTCGTTTTCTGTAATTGCGATCCCACCGATGTCAGAAATAATAAAATTGGCGCCGGTTACTCCTACTTCAGCTTCGGCATATTTTTTTCGCAATACATCTCTTGCAACTAATGTAAGTTGCTCAGGTGTCAGCTTTGGATCTGTCCCTAATTTTTCTGCAAATAGTTTTGCCACATCTTCCTTACTCTTATGCATGGCAGGAGTAACTATATGATAAGGCGGTTCACCATCCAATTGCTGAATATATTCCCCCAGGTCTGTTTCTATACTTTCTATTCCTTGTTCTTCCAAAAATTTATTCAAATGAATTTCTTCCGTCACCATGCTCTTACTCTTCACCAACATTTTGCAATTTTTCTCCGCACAAATTTTTCCAATTTCTTCCAATGCTTGCTTTGCATCTTCTGCCCAAATTACCTTTGCTCCACGTTTAGTGATCTTTGCCTCGAAACTCTCCAGCATCTTATCAAGATTTTCGATCGCCTTCCATTTTAAATTTTTTGCTTTCTCTCTTGCAAGATTCACATTGACGAATTGCTCTTTCCCTTTTGGCACCACGGCATTATACTTGCCGATATTAAAATTGATCTTGCGACGATGCTCTCTATCAACAGTTTTGTCAGCACTTTTTGCGATAAATGATTGTGAGTGTTCGGACATGTTTACAAATATAAACTGAGTTTATCTTCCTTTCTCAAAATTCCTTTTTATCCATACAACCGCCTTTTTTACATAATACTCTTCATCATTCTCAAGCATCTTTATTCTTTTCATTATTTCAGGATGCAATGACTTGTCTTTTGTAAAGACTTCTATTATCACCAATGACAATCGCCTTTCCCACAGGTATTTTGACTTTATCAGTTTTGCCGACAGATCAAAAATTTCTTTTTGTATTTTTTTGGCGACAGGCTTCAAGCTTTGCATTCCCACTGCATCACATACGGCCCAATCAGAAATATCTTTTGAAAAACCCGCAACCAATTTTAAAGACAGTAGTGGGTCTTTTTTACAAATTACATTTATCAGTTTTGCAGCAAGCAACTTTTCTTCAAATGCTCCTGAACTCCATAATTCTTTTGCCAAATCGAATCCGCCTTCCTTATATTTCTTAGCTAATAAATTCAATACCGGCGTTCTGATGCCATAAACTCTTTCGGCATTCGGTACAAATTTCATAGCTGCCGCCTTTGCCTCAGGAGTTGAGTGGTCTTTTAATTCCTTTTGAATTTGTTTTAATAAAACGGACATCAGCGAATACTGCTTTTGATTTTATATTTTTTACAAAGTGTATCACCTCTTTTCTTCAATTCTTGTTGATACTGCCATGACGAATAATAAACCGACCCGTATATATTCTCATACTTTTCTAACAGATCAGGATAATTATTTTTGAGAAACCTAAAAACTAATTGCCTGCTATCTCGTTCATCATTTCCAAAAAGCGTCAGGCCGGCTATCAAAATATAATTTGCACCATATTGCTTTGAAGCTGCCACGATCTTTTCTATCTCCTCTTTCGTATCAGATATATAAGGTAATAATGGCATTGCATTAACACCACATAAAAAACCATTGTCGCTGAAAAGTTTCAAAGTCTCCAATCTTTTTTGTGGAGACGGCGCAGCTGGTTCAAGTTGCTTTGCCAGTTTTTCATCAAGAGTAGAAAAAGAAAATGAAATGACAACTCCACGACCGGGATTTTGTTTTAGATCTTCAGGTAAAATTGCATTTGCATCAATTTGCTTTAATAAGTCTAGATCTTTTTTTATCAGCTCAGATTTTGTAGAAATAAAAACAGGGAACCTGTGTTTAAGTATCACCTGCAGCAATTCATTTGTTAAACCAATTTCCCCCTCCACCTGCATATAGGCATCAGTAACTGAGCCGACTGAAATAAATCCAAACTCATTTTTCTTAGCACGATTTGCAAGCTGTTTATCAAGAATTGCGGCTGCATCTTTCTTTATTACAATTTTTTCTGCAAGATTTTCTCCGTATTTGCTGCCGTGTACATAACAATAAGTACAATTGAAACCGCAGCCTTCGTAAGGATTGATAGAATAATCATCAAGGAACCAGCTATCCCTTTTCTTATGTTTATTGAGAATTGATCTTACCTCTTTATAAGCTATCATTTTGTCGTTTCATGATAATATTCTTTGGCTGCTTTTTCCAAAGCATCATAAAATTCCTGACCATATTTTCTGATCAATGGCTCCTTTAAAAATTCAAATGTGCGGACCTTTAATTTTTCTCCCAAAGCACAACCGGGGCTGCAGAGTTTTTCTCTCGGTTCATAGTTTATCCTTTCGTAATCGCCATACTTCCCTTTTTTTACAGTGATAGGGTACAGGTGACAACTGATCGGTTTTTTCCATGGAATCACGCCATCATAATACGCTTGCTCAAAAGCACATTTTATCATGCCACTTTTTTCCCTGATCGCATATACACATATTTCATTATCACTTGCGAGTGTCGGCGTTACCCAGCCAAATTCCCGATCGTAAACATATTTTCCTTTACGGTCAATTTCTTTTATCGAAGCCTTAGTAAGATAAAGTTTCACCTTCTCATACATTTCATTAACGATCTCTAATTCCTCGTCATCAAGCGGCGCACCGGCATCACCGTCTTCGCAGCAACCGCCTTTACATTTGGACAGGTCACAAACGAATTGGGCTTCCACCACATCATCACTTATCTGCTTATTATCAATTATTATCACTTCGCTATTTTTTGCAAATGTATTTAAGATTTTTCTTCTTCCCTGCCTGAAAAGATCCCACGCAGTTTTAGCATATGATGTGAAGTGAGAAAATGAATAACCTTATGTTCCAGCCAATGATGCAGCGGAACAAGTATTGCTGCAAGCCCGATCATAAAAGCAAGATCATACAAAGGTTCTCCATGCGTCAACCCATAAATATTTTTTTTAAAAACCAGAAAGACGAATTCAAAAAATATAAGGAAAGAAAAAAAGCCAATTGCTCTAATTGTATTGGCTGAAACTTTGAACCATCCCATCATTACCAATGCAATAAATAATATGGCGATCCCGATAATGATCCCCATATATTGGACCCGAATTCTCTTTTCTTTAGCTTCTTCCTTCTCAGCCAATATCCTTTCCTGCCTTTGCTGTTCATCTGACGCTTCTATTTGCGCAAGTTCATTCTCTTTATTCTGCTTTTCTATACTGTCTTTAAACTTGTAATAAATAGAATTATACAAACTGGCTTGCTGATAATCACCAGTCGCCAGGTATAATGAATCAAGTTGCTTTGCAGCGGTACGAATACCTTCCAACGATCCATTCTTTTCACTCAATTCTTTTATTTTTTGATAGTACTCAATTGCTTTCGCCTTGTCACCGACCTTTTTATACATATTTGCCAGCTGGAGGTAAAAATTTATTTTATTTGATTCATTTGTATTGTTTTCAAAATAAGACATGGCTTTGCCGAAATGATATTTAGCCGAATCAAAACGGCCCAGCTCAGTGTATATATAGCCGTATGACTGATCAATAACAGGACTTAAACCAATTCCCGCCACAAATTTTTTCATATTATCGCCGGCAGAAGAATTGAAATAATCGAGAGCTTTTTGCGGCTGGTCAATTCGTAGATATTGATTGATTAGGCTGAGAAAACCGGGAATTTTCAAGGATGCAAATTTCAACGAATCAGCCATACGGATCGACCGTTCGAAATAACTGATGGCAATGTCATAATTTTTTTTATTTACAAATAAATTGCCCAATGTGTTAATATCAATACATCGCTGGTAAGGAACATTTTTTTCCTTCATCCTGTCGAGCATTTTATGTGCTTTCATGTAATAATCGATCGCTTTATCATGGTCTCCGATCCTTGTGTAAAAATTTGAAAGATGAACATAGCAATTTCGTAAACCAGTCGTATTATCGATGCTTTCAGCAATACGCAAAGCATTCAGGAAATGTCTCAATGCAAGTGTTTTTTCATTTCTTGCCTGGTAAACCTGTCCGTACATATTATGTGATTCAGCCAGCAGGCTGTCATTTTTCAATGTAGCAATAAGAGAAAACGCCTGGTTGATATTTTGCAGGGCTTTCTCTTTATCAGGAGCTATAAGATAAATTCCAGTGAGCCGTAACTGGATCTCCCCGATCTTCTCTTCCATTTTATTCTGCCTTGCAATATCCAAGGCCTTATTATAATATTCGACAGATCTGTTCAGGTAAGCTTTTTGCGCTGCCAAATATCCGCAGCGTTCCCCATTTGACATATACGCCTTCACCATTAGTTTTCTATCTCTTGTTTCTTCTGCAAAAGTTATTAATTGCTTTCCGTAATCCTCAGCCTGGGGAAGGTTTACATTCATTAGTGTTCGCGAAAGATTATCGAGCCAATAAACTTTTTCCTCCGGTGTATTTGCCTTTGCAAGTAAAGATTTAATAGAATCAACGGTGGTAGCTTGCTGGGAGAAAATTTTAGCGGCTGATAAGATCACAGCGGCGAACACAAGAGTTGCTTTGTGAATTCTCATAATAGTCAGTTTGGTTTAACAAATTAATAAACAGATCTGACAGTATAAATTATAATTCAACCTTGGATTAAAGCTGGCCTATTTCCATTTCAAAGTATTGATCAGGTATTGGAGATCTTTCTTTAAAAAATCATTTACAATGGAAAGAGAATCTTCATTTGGCGTAGCATCAAAATATAATGCGCCACGCAAGAAATGTTTTACTGAATCAGTAAGAAAAAACTGGTTGGCAGTTGCCGTATTTCCCTCGAGTGTAAAATAAATTCCATCAACATTATTGGGAGTACGAAATGGCCTGGGTTCTATGGAAGATGCTTTTTGAACATGTTGCTTATAGCTCATTGTAAACGCATCATTGATCAGTGAATCAAATTTATTTTTTCCGATCTCTTTATAGCTCACAAAGACCCTTCCATGAAATTGTGGAAAATCGATATTGATCCACCAATCGTTTTCGGGTTTATTGTCAAAAAAAGTGCTATCCTTTATTACATTGGCATAAACGGGATACTCAAACGAATAAGGATAACCCGGTTGATCAAAGAGTCTATATTGTTTTTCGGGAAAATCAATTTTATAATACCCTCTTTTTTTGTCAACTGTATAATTGGTGTTACAGGATAGAATTGAAAGAAATAAGATCGTTGAAAGAAAGAAATAAAAAATAGTTTTCATTAATCAAGACTGCGTTTAATGGTGACTTTAATTTCCATGACCCTGTTTTTATACGCTTCCATTACGGTAAATTCAAAATCACCGGTTGTAACAATAGTGTTGGTTGAGGGAAATTCGCCTGACAATTCCAGCACTAAACCCGCCATTGATTCACTATCACCTTTCACCGGATCAAACGTATCCTTCGGGACCTTCATTGCTTTGCAAGCATCATTTATGGTTGTTTTGCCTTCAAATATGAACGTACTCTCATCGATTTTCCTGATATTACCTTCTTCCTCATCAAACTCATCTTTTATTTCTCCTATGATCTCTTCAAGAATATCTTCCATTGTAACAATGCCGCTTGTACCACCAAATTCATCAACCACAACAGCAAAATGAACTCTTTTACTTTGAAAATCTTTAAGCAGGTCTTCGATCAATTTAGTTTCGGGAACAAAAAAAGGTTGTCGCAGTAAAACATGCCAGTCAAAATCTTCCGGCTGTTGCAAATGTGCCTGCAGATCTTTTGTATTCAGAACACCTACCACTTCATCAAGGCTTGTTTTATAAACCGGCAATCTTGAATAATGAAGTTCTTCCACTTTTTTAAACAGATCGTGCAAAGGAATGCCGTATTCAATACCGCTTACATCAAGGCGGGTACGCATGACTTGTTTAACAGAAATGTTTCCGAATTTGACAATGCCCTTTAAAATGTTCTTTTCTTCAATGGAAGTTTCTTCATCGGTAGTAATATCAATTGCTTCATCCAACTCCTGCAAGCTGGCGATGCGGCTTTTTGTGGCGCCAAGTCTTTTGCCAATCACATCTGCAATTGCCACCATTCTTCTGCTTATACGAACCAATAAAAGATGAATTCCTTCAATAACATAAGAGCAATCATAAGCAACCCGCAGATTATTCTGTGTAGCCCAAACCTTTGGCAAAATGCGGCAAAAAAATATGAGGATAAATGCGATGATAAAAACCTTGATCAATAATTCGGCGATATAAGCAAAAGAACCTAACCTAACTAATGAATCGCCTAAACTCAACAACTCATTAATAAGAAAATTAGAAAGTACGATAATACATATATTAAAAAAAGTACCAGCAATAAGTAATGAAGTATAAACTTCTTTGGGTTCATCGAGAAGATCAACAATACGGCGTGCAGATGAATGCTGTTTTGTTTTCAGCATATTAATGTCTTTGTTATGCAAAGAGAATAAGGCTACTTCGCCAGCTGCAATAAAAAATGAAAGTGTCATTAATCCAAATAACAAAGCCCCAAGAATAATTGTTCCATCAGCTTTAACAGCAAGAAAAGTGAATAGAAGATTATCAGAAAAAAATGTAATGACCGAGTGATAATCCAAAGCAAGTGTTTTTGGTGATTAATCATAGCCACACAGGCAGGTATCAACCTGCCTGCGGATATTGCTACAAAAGTAAAGTTTTCAGGTAGATTAATTAATATGGTAAATCCTGCGAAGCATCGCTGGCAGGAGGAACTTCATGGCTACCTAAATTCTCACCGTGGGTGCTATCAATATGTGGGCCGCCATCTGTTCTTTTATCAAGCATTATAAGGTTATCGCCAACCACTTCGGTTGCAAACTTGCGATGTCCTTCTTTATCATCCCAATTACGGGTTCGTAAACGACCCTCGATATAAACCAAGCTTCCTTTATGAAGATATTTCTGCGCCAATTCAGCAAGCCCCCTCCATAAAACAACGGTATGCCATTCTGTTTGCGATACCAGTTTACCTCCCCGGTCCTTAAAAGTTTCAGTTGTTGCGAGTGGAAATTTTGCTACGGCGATATTGCCTTCCAATACTTGTACGTCGGGATCTTTTCCAAGATTGCCAATAAGCATGACCCTGTTTACGCCTCTCATAGTAATAATTTTTCGTTATTAAAAATCTTCTCTAGAGTTCAATGCTCTTTAAAATTAATTTTTTTTATCGGTAATCTGAATTTTTTTATAGGGTGGTAAGGAACCTTCTTTTTCAAAATATGCATTGAGAAACCTCGGAAAAGCATGGCGTGACAGTTGTTTTAAAGAGACGGGTTTAAACCCCGGTAAAACAAATTCTTTTTTGAAAGCGATCTTAATAAACCGGCCTTTGATCTTTTGATGGGATAATTGTTGTGAATAAAGAGGAGAAATTGACACAACCTTATAGGAATTTTTTTTAAGAATTTTTTCTTTTTCAGCTCTTACCAAAAGTCGTTTCGCAGAGGCATCCTTATTGGTTTCGAATAAAACAAACTCATGCAGATTTTTCCAAATATCATTACCGACCCTCTTACGTATGTAGATCTTATCATTATAACCGATCACAAGATAATTGAACCAACGTGTGGTTATTTTTATCTCTTTCTCCTTTACAGGAAGTTTATTTACAAGACCCTTTTTGTAAGCGAAACAACGATCATTTAAAATGCAATTAGGGCAAAGGGGGTTTTGTGGTTTGCAAATGACTGCGCCAAAATCCATCAATGCCTGGTTGTAAATACCAGGTTGTTCTTTATCCAATAATTCAAAGGCCAGTTGGGAAAAGAGCTTTTTTCCCTCTGTACTATCAATTGGTTTTTTGATACCAAAAACTCTTGACAGCACACGAAAAACATTTCCGTCAACAACTGCATAAGGTAGGTTGTACGCAAAGGAAGCGATGGCAGATGCTGTATAGTTCCCTACTCCTTTTAAAGAAAGAATGTCTTCAAATGTGCCAGGGAATTTACCGTTTAGTTTTTTTGAAATGAGCCTTGCTGTTTCAATCAAATTTTTGCAGCGGGAATAATAACCCAATCCCTCCCAAACCTTGTAGATCTTTTCATCTTTTGCTGTAGCAAGTTTATTTATGTCAGGGAAAACAGTAATAAATTTTTCATAATACTTCAGTCCTTGTTCTACCCTTGTTTGTTGAAGTATGATCTCACTTAACCATATTTTGTAAGGATCTTTTTCTCCCTTCCAGGGCATTTTCCGGGTATTCTGATGCCTGTTCCATTGGAGTAATAAAGCCGCGAATGTTGATAAAAGTTCTTTATTAAAAGTCATTGGTTAAAAAAAAATTGCCTATCCCTTTGACAATCATCATATTTTGTCCTACATTAGAGCAAATTAACTGCTAAAATTTTAATAAATGAGAAAAGCTGACCTCGTAAACAAGATATCTGAAAAAACAGGTATTCCCAAAGTGGATGTACTTGTTACTCTTGAAACTATGTTCAAGGAGGTGAAGGATACCCTCGCCGCAGGTGAGAATATTTATGTTCGTGGCTTCGGCAGCTTTATAACTAAAAAAAGAGCCGCGAAAATTGGAAGGAACATCAAGAAGAATATAGCAGTACATATTCCGGAACATTATATCCCTGCTTTTAAACCTGCAAAAGAATTTGTTGCAGAAGTTAAAAAACTGGTAACTGTAAAACCTGATGATGGCCCCGGTGAAGATGCAGATAGTTGATCTCGTCTAATTTCTTTTTTATCAGCCACAATCTCGCCCTGTTCGGTTAACTTGCAGCCCTAAATTTTATTAGTGAATAAAGCACAGTGGATCACTATTGTCATTGGTGTATTAATAGTTGCAGCGTTATTTCTGTTTGGCAGAACAGGCCCTTATAAAAGTGCAATAGCAAAAAATTTTCAATCTACTCCGCAAAATGAGCTAACAGCAGATTCTATTTTATTTCATGCAAAAGAAATATTGAACCCCGCTCAAATACAGTGGATGAACGACCTTGAACAATCTGTGATCAGGGGTGATGTAAAAAAACAAAAGCTTGATGTGTTTCATCAATTAGCACATTTCTGGAAAGATTCGGCCAGGATCTTTGAACCTTATGCCTGGTACGAAGCCGAAGCAGCAAGGTTGGAAAATTCAGAAAAATCACTCACCTTCGCAGCCCATTTGATTTTAGAGAACCTGAGGAATGAGGAAAGTGAGCAGCTAAAAAGATGGAAAGCCTTACAGGCAAAAGACCTGTTTGAAAGATCTTTGAGAATTAATGATAAAAACGACTCAACAATTGTTGGGTTAGGTGCCTGTTATATTTTCGGAAATATTGCCGAGAATCCTATGGAAGGGATATTAAAAGTAAGGCAAGTCGTTGAAAAAGACAGCACTAATATATATGCTCAAATGGTACTTGGTCAGGGGTCACTCCTTTCCGGACAATACGATAGAGCGATTGACCGTTTTGAAAAAGTTCTGGCCCTGCAACCCGTGAATCTTGAAGCTATCTTACTGATGGCCGAGGTTTTTGAAAGGAAAGAAGATAAGGCAAATGCTATTATATGGTATTCCAAAGCATTGCCGTTAGCTCCAAACCCAGCTATGAGATCTGCCCTGGAAAAACGTATTAACGAGTTAAAGAAATAACCTTATTAATAAATTAATTTAAAAAAAATTCTGAAGTATGCCTTCTGGTAAAAAAAGAAAGCGCCATAAAATGGCCACGCATAAGCGTAAAAAGAGACTGAGAAAGAATCGTCATAAGAAAAAGAATAAATAAGTATGTAAAGTTTATAAAGCAGTTAGGTGCCTTATCAAAGGTGATTTAATTATAAACTTTATATACCATTCTTTCTTTGTCTACTGGTTGCTGCCGTTTCGGATCATTTTTCCCGTCAAATTGCTCCCTAATCACCCATCCAACCATTAAACGGATCTATCACGGTTTAAACACAACCAGTAATTATTTACCGGCAAATGGCAGAGTTAACGCCATAAAAGTTTTGAACAAAGAACTGATCATAAATGCTGCTCCGCAGGGTGTTGAAATTGCCCTGCTTGAGGATAAAAAACTTGTAGAGCTTCATAATGAAAAAAGCGATGCTCGTTTTGCTGTCGGCGACTTATACTTAGGAAAAGTAAAAAAGCTTATCCCCGGTCTAAATGCTGCTTTTGTGGATGTTGGTTTTGAAAAGGATGCTTTTCTTCACTACACGGATCTTAGTCCTTACGCAAAATCTCTTTTGAAATTTACCCAATACTCCATTAATCAAAAAGAGGTTTTTGATTTCGGAGGTTTCGAAAACGAACCTGAGATAATTAAAACGGGAAAAATAAATGAAGTGCTTGGTGGCAAACCAAACATTCTTGTTCAAATTTTAAAAGAACCAATCGCAGCAAAAGGTCCAAGGCTAAGTTGCGAAATTTCATTGCCTGGCCGCTTTGTTGTTATTACACCATTTAATAATATCGTTGCAGTATCAAGAAAGATTCATTCATCGGAGGAAAGAAAACGTTTACAAAAAATAGTGGAGGCGATCAAGCCAAAGAACTTTGGCGTAATTGTAAGAACCGCAGCTGAGGGGAAGAAAACAGCCGAGCTTCATGAAGATCTTTCGGAACTGGTAGAAACATGGAAAACAATTCAAACAAATCTTAGAAGCGCTGTCGCTCCTGCTAAAATTTTAAGTGAACAAACGAAAACTACCAGCATTTTACGTGACCTGTTAAATGAAGATTTCAATAAGATCGTTGTTAATGATCGCAATATTTTTCAGGATGCAAGATCATACATTCAACGCATCGCTCCTGAAAAAGCAGATATAGTTTCTTTTTATCAGAACGGTTCACCCATTTTTGATTCCTTTGGAATTACAAAACAAGTGAAGGCTTCATTTGGCAAAACTGTAAACCTTAACAGCGGTGCCTATCTTATAATTGAACATACTGAAGCATTACATGTAATTGATGTGAACAGCGGATATAAAAGTGTAAGCAATAACCAGGAACAAAATGCTCTCGAAACGAACCTCGAGGCTGCAGATGAAATAGCAAGACAATTAAGATTAAGGGATATTGGAGGAATAATAGTTGTTGATTTTATTGACATGAAACTTCCGGAGAATAAAAAGAAGCTCATGGAAGCAATGGAAAAATTCATGTTGCCTGACAGGGCTAAACATGCGGTACTACCAATTTCGAAATTTGGATTAATGCAGATCACCCGCCAACGGATGAAACCTGAGATGAATATTAATACGCAGGAGGTTTGTCCAAGTTGCAGCGGCACAGGTAAAATTTCTTCAACTATCATTCTTGAAGATGAGATCGAAAAGAATTTAAACTACTTATTTACTCACCAGCATAACAATCTTACCATTGTAGTTAATCCGATCATTCATGCATACCTCACTAAAGGTTGGCTTTGGTCAAAGTTTTCAAAATGGAAAAGAAAATATAGAAAGAGGATCAAGCTTAAGGCTGACACTAATTATCATCTTATCGAATTCAAGTTTTATGATAAGAATGATGATGAGATAAAGCTTTAGTAAATCTATACTGATAAAATGATCCAATAAAAAAGGCTGCCTTAACACAGCCCTGATAAATTATAAATAGGTTCTCTACATTTAATTGTTACTTCTACATAAATCATTGCCTCACAAATTCACGAGCTAAGCTTAACCTTGCTTAGATCATCTATTCAAAAAAAAACGGCTACTTCAATTTGAAATAGCCGTTTAAAATATCTATCTAAACTAATTTTAATTTGTTCTATTGCGCTTTTAGCTTAAGCAAATATGATCCAAAACCTCCCTGGTCAACAGTATAGGCAATATTCAGATCTATTGTCTTACTACACGGAGCAACGAAACTAGCAGTACTTGCTGCAACTGCCACGTTGGGATTGGTATAAGTGAGATTCCAGGTAAATGCGTCACCAATCTTTTGTTTTGTTATAGTCAATTGATTATTGAGGGTATTAACCTTAACAATTATGGGAAGTGGATTTGTAACATAAGGATCGATAAATGAAAAACTTGAATTGTCAATTTTCGTAATAGGAACGATCTCACCAGGAACAAAATCTCCAAAACCATCAGATACAACTACAAAATTGCCCTGGTAAATAGCAGGATCGTATGCACAAATTGCAGCAAACCGGGCAAATTCTGCAAAGAATGGCTGGCCATTGAGTCCGGCGCCGGTACCGTTTCCTACAGCAGGGAAAGCTTCAAACTTTCTTTCGCCTACATAAATGTCGGAAGCAAAATCATAATTATCACCCAAAGCTATTGGAACACCAAACAAAGCAGCAATTTCTGCAGCGGTAACTGTAAAAGTGGACGGGAATGTAGTAACACCTGATTTGAACACTTTCACATTGTTATTATTGGCGCTAGCGCCATTGAATTTTCTAACAACGATATCGACTTTACTTGGTGGCGTTGTTCCAGGAAAATAAAGATCCACTTTAAATTTACCAGAGAAAGACGCCAGGTTCAAAAGGTTAATGGCCTGGGAGCCTGTTGGGTCAATATTGTTTGTAATAGTTGGCACTGCAGCAATGGCAATATCTTTAGGAATCGGCCCATCGTCTTTACTACAGCCTGAGAATGTAATAATAGCTCCTAAGGAAAGGGCCATTAATATGTTTATTTTTCTGATTTTCATAATCTTTTAATTTTATTAATAACTACTTATCATTAAGAATACATCTATTAAGGTTGCCAGAATACTTTATAATTTTCAGGTACTTTTTGCGGTAGAGCATTCGAGTTCAACGCAATTTCATTAGTATTGAAAGGCAAAGACCATGGATATGGCCTGTCGCATTGTACAGGTGTTACTTTTCCATCAGGACCAGTTACACTTGTAACCGTACCAGCGGGTGCTGGAGCAAACAAAACAGGGTATCCTGTCCTTCTGTAATCAGTATAACTATCAACAGGGTTCTCGATCCTGTTGATCCATTTCTCAGTCATGATATACTCCAATTTTTTGGCAGTAGAAGCTGCATCAAATGCTGCAAGCACATCGGTCTTAT
>Ga0209486_10000904_pt1 | contig 13033 bp, 13 predicted proteins | sample NCCompost_FD_187518 | JGI IMG/M metagenome (GOLD analysis project Ga0209486, IMG submission 187518) | Agricultural soil microbial communities from Utah to study Nitrogen management - NC Compost (SPAdes) (version 2) | ecosystem: Environmental > Terrestrial > Soil > Agricultural land | place...
CGCGTCGCTGCAAACAGTGTCTTCTTGCCCGCTACGCGGGCGGCACGCCGGACTCCGGCAGATATGCCCAAGGACGACGGCCGCAACCCTCGCGTGGTCGCACGTGGATGCGGGCCTTCAGGCCCGCCCGATCAGTGAAGATTCTCGCGATTTCCGGGAGCCTCAGGAGCCGGTCCAGCAACACGGAGTTGCTGCGAGCGGCGCAGCTGGTGGGGGATCCCTCTTGGACCTTCGACTACTACGACGGGCTCGCGTTGCTGCCCCACTTCAATCCGGACCACGACGCCGAGGGCGCGACGCCGCCCGAGGCGGTTCGCGATTTGCGCGCCCGGATTGCCGCCGCCGACGCTCTCCTCATCAGCAGCCCCGAATATGCGCACGGCGTGCCGGGGTCGCTCAAGAACGCGCTCGACTGGCTGGTGAGCGATGCCGCGATGATCGGCAAGCCCATCGCCCTGCTGAACGCGTCCGAGCGATCATCGTTCGCGCATTCTCAGCTCGCCGAGACGCTTCGCACCATGTCCACCGCCCTCGTCGACCAGGCCAGCATCCTGGTCCCTCTTGATGGGCGCCGTCTCGACGCCGCCGGCATTGCCGCCGATCCCGCGCTGGCCGCGCTGCTGCGAACCGCCCTCCACGCCTTGGCTGGAGTAGCCTTAAGCCCTAAGCCCTAAGCCCTAAGCCCTAAGCCTTGAGCCTCTTCGATCCCCTCACCTTCCGCACCGGCCTGACCGCGCGCAACCGCGTGGTGCTGGCGCCGATGACCAACAAGCAGAGCCACGCCGACGGCTCGCTCGGCGACGACGAGCTCCGGTGGCTGTGCTCGCGCGCCGATGGCGGGTTCGGCATCGTGATGACATGCGCGGCCCACGTGGCGAAGGACGGCCAGGGCTGGCCGGGCGAGCTCGGCATCTTCGACGACGCGCTGTTGCCGGGACTGACCACGCTGGCCGCGGCGCTGCGCGACCGCGGCGCCGTTTCAATAGTGCAGATCTTCCACGGCGGCCTGCGCGCCGATCCGGGAGTCACGGGCGCGATGCCGTGGAGCGCCACCGCCGCCGACGGCGTACGCGAGGCCACGCCGGACGATCTCGCCCGCATCGTCGAGCAGTTTGCCGCCGCGGCTGCCCGCGCGAAACGCGCCGGCTTCGACGGCGTCGAGCTGCACGGCGCGCACGGCTACCTGTTCACCCAGTTCCTCAGCGCCGAGCAGAATCGCCGCACCGACGCCTGGGGTGGTCCACTGGAGAACCGCGCGCGGCTGCTGCGCGACGCGCTGCGGGCCGTGCGCGCACAGGCGGGCCAGTCGTTCACAGTCGGCGTCCGCCTGTCGCCGGAGAACTTCGGCAACGCCAAGGGGCTCGATCTCGACGAAAGCGTGCAGACCGCGCGCTGGCTGGCCGAAGACGGCGCCGACTTCGTGCACCTCTCGCTGTGGCGCGCGCTCGAGCCGACCACCAAGCGTCCGTCCGAGCACGCGCTGCCGATCTTCCGGGCCGCGCTGCCGCCGGACGTGGCCATCCTGGCCGCCGGGGCGCTCTGGACTCGCGACGACGCCGAGCAGGTGATGGCGCTCGGCGCCGACGCCGTGGCCCTCGGACGCTCGGCCATCGTGAACCGCAACTGGCCGCTGCGCGCCCGCGACGGCGCCTGGGCGCCGCGCCGTCTGCCGGTGACGCTCGCGGACCTGCGCGACGAAGGGCTCGGCGAGGCGTTTGCCGGCTACATGCGATCCTGGAAGGGCTTCGTGCAGGAGACGTGATGTTCGGAACCGAAAATCTGTGGCTGTTCGTCGTCAGCGGCCTGCTGCTCAACATCACGCCGGGCCAGGACACGCTCTACATCGTCACGCGCAGCGTGGCCCAGGGCCGGGCCGCCGGCGTGTGGTCGGTGCTCGGGATCTCGTCGGGATCGGTGCTGCACACGCTGGCCGCGGCCTTCGGGCTGTCGGCCATTCTTGCCACGTCCGCGCAGGCGTTTCTCGTCGTGAAGCTCGCGGGCGCGGCCTATCTCGTGTATCTCGGCGTCAAGATGCTGCTCGAGCGTCCCGCGCCCGCCGCCGCGAGCGTCGATGCGCCGCCGCGGGACGAGCCGGCGTGGGCGATCTATCGCGCCGGGCTGCTGACGAATGTGCTGAATCCGAAAGTGGCGCTGTTCTTCATGGCGTTCCTGCCGCAGTTCGTCGCCGCAGACGCCGCGTCTCGGATCGTCCCGTTCCTCTTCCTCGGCGCCGTGTTCGTGGTCAACGGCACGCTCTGGTGTCTCGCGCTCGTGCTCGGGGCGTCGGCGCTCAGCCGGCGGCTGCGCGGCAACGTCTCGGGCGCGCGACGGCTGCGTCAGGCCACCGGCGCGGTGTTCGTCGGCCTGGGCGCGCGGCTGGCGTTGAGCAAATAGGCTTGAGCCCCTAAGCCTTAAGCCCTAAGCCCTAAGCCGACAAGAATCAGTACGGTCGTTCCGCCAACGCCGCCGCGTCCGCGGCACAGGCCTGCGCGTTTGGCTTGGCTTGCGCGCGCAGGCGCGCCACTTCTTCGCGTGCCGCGTCGAGGTCGCTGCGAAACGCGGGCACGCCGTGGAGCGCCGCGAGCACGCCCTCCGCGGTGAGTCGCCCGGCCTCGACGGCCGTGACGTGGTGCACGCCGCAGACCACGCGGCTCTCGCCGTACTTTCTCGCGCGTTCCAGGACCTCCGCTGCGCGATCGGGAGCTACCTCGGCCAGCAGCCGCCCGGTCATCCAGCCCGCCGTGGCGTGGCCCGACGGATAGTCCGGGCTGCTCCGCGACAGCCGCTCCGTGTCATCGCTGCCCAGGCACACCGACCCGGCTTCGCGCTCGTAGGGCCGCTTGCGGCGCCACGTGTTCTTCCCGATCGTCGATGCCCCGCCGGCGTCGAAATTGGACTGCGACAGCAGGCGCACGAGCGTGGGTGCGTCGGCTGGCGCGATCGCCGCGTCGAGCGCGCAGCTGAAGGCCTGCAGCATGGCCGGCGTGCCGATGGCGTTATCGCGCTGCGCCATGGTCCAGCGCGGCGTGCCCTCGAGCCGGCGCGTGCTGCGAAACACGCCCAGATCCGCGGTATCGCGGCTGTCGCCTTCGACCGGTGGCGGCGCCAGGAAACGCAGGACGTCGGGGGCTGCTCCGGGTGGCAGATACCCCACCCGTCGCGGTGGAGTAGCGCCGCCCGGTGCGACCGTGGCCGGCGGCGGGGCAGGCGCAGATGCCGGCGTCTGCCCCGCCGTCTCGGCCGCGACCATAAGGCTCAGGAGCGTCAGGATGGGTGCGGTCCAAGTGCGCATGCGGCGCCATCCTATCGCAGGAAGGTGTTGTCAGAAATAACGCTTGTAGCCAACCGTCAGGCTGACGCCGGTCGCGTCAGGCAGCAGGAACGGGTGGCTCACGATGTCCCACCGCAGCTCCATCTTGATCGCTGCCTCGTTGTTCAGGAGGTACTCGGCGCCACCGCCGAAGTTCAGGCCTCCGCGTGTCTCACCGGGCGGGTCGGTCGTCGCGTCGATATGCTGCCGGACGAAGTAGAAGCCGGCGCCGATCTGTGCGAACGGGCGCCAGGATCCTCTTTCCCAGTTGTAGACACCGGAGAACAGCAGCTTCACCTGCCGGAAGTTGTCTTCGGGGCGGCCCGCCACGCCGGGCTTCGCAAATGCCAAGAGACCCCGGACGCCCACGCGGGGCGTCACGTAGTACTCGCCAAACCCGTCGAACGTGAATGTATTTTCGAACGCCTCGTTGGGAAACAAGACACCGGCATCGACGCCGTAGCCGATCACGCCCTTGTCGGGCGTGCGCACGCGCGCCGTCTGCGCGAGGATCGGGCTGGCGATGCCGAGGCAGAGAAGAAGCGCGGCAGCCGTCTGAGCGACCCGACGCGCGCGATGGACGCGATCTGAACGAAGTCTGTGCATATTGCACAGAATAGCAACACAGGTGCCAGACCGCGCCAACTGATCGCGTCGATCGGATTCAGCGCTTCGTGATCGTGATGTCGCCGCGGAACGTTCGCAGCGTCACGAGCGGTCCGCCAGAGCCCGACACGCCGCGAAGGAGACGCGTGTTGACACCGGTGCCACGGCCGCCGGTGCGGCCAACTCGGCCTCGTCCCGACGGTCCTCTCAGGTCGCGGCGATCGTCGAGCGTGATCGGAAATTCGGATCGCACCGTGCCGGCCACCGTCGCGGCCTCCAGCTCGAAGTCGTCGCTGCCGATCGGGGTGAGGCTGACGTCGCCCGACTGCGACTGCATCGAGTAGCGGCCCCCGCGTGCCAAACGCCCCGTGAGCTCGACGCGGCCGCTCAGGGATTGCGCCGCCAACCGCTCCACGTCGCTGTCGATGATGACGAGGTCACCCGCGACGGTGCGCACGTCGGCCGACTGCGCCTTGAGCTGCCGGATGGTCACCGGTCCGCCCAGCGTGGACACGGTCACGTCGCTCGTGTCGGCATTCTCGAGCGAGATGGCACCCGCGAGCGCGCGCAGCATCCGCACCTGGCCGACCGACGTCGCCTTGATCCCGCCGCCCACCGCCTCGGCGCGCAGCTCGCCCCGAACGCCGGTGATCGTGACGTCGCCGGAGCCGGTGCGCACCGACACGCTGGCCCCGGCCGGCACGGCGATGGTGAAGTCCACCTCGGCGTCGACCCGGCGCTGCCGCTGAAAATCGGTGCGAACGTCCACGGCCCCCTGCCGTTCGGTCACCTCGATCTGGAGCTCCGCCAGCGCTGTCCGGGCCGCGCTGTCGCTGCGATCCCAGACCCGCTTCACGGCGTCGATGCGCACGTCGTTGCCGCCGCTGCCGGTGATCGTCACGCTGCCGGCGCCGCTGACCAGGGTGAGCGTTCCCTGGCGCCCGATCCTCGCCATCGCCGTAAACGGCTCCGAGGCCATCGGCCCACGGCGCGCTTCCCGGCGCTGGCGCCGCAGCTCCTCCTGGCGCTCGCGCAGCTGTTCGCGGCGGCGGAGGATGTCGCCGCTGCGATTCCCCTGGCCGCTTTCCGCCGGTACCACGCCGGCCAGGAGGGTGGCGGCCATCAAGGCCGCGGTTGCAACGAGCTTCATGGGGTCTGTACCTCCGTGGCGGGCTCGAAGTCGCCGAGCATCGCCACTGTGTCCTGGAGCAGGGTGACCTTGCTGTCGAGGGCGTCGAGCAGGCTTTCCTGCGAGAGGGCGTCGCCCGGCTCCCGCGCCAGCGCTTCTCGCGCGTCACCGATGGCGAGGTCGATGTCGTCGATGCTCGACCGCAGCGTCGCGGTCGTCAGCTCGTCGAGCCGAGGGGCGGCGGCCGCGGCGGCTTCTTCGAGGCTCGCGATCGCGTCGGTGTATTCGGCCTCGGCGAGCTGGAACTCGGCCAACGCACCGGCGCCATCGGCCATGCGCGCGGCCGGCGGCGCGTCCGCCAGCCGCACCCCGATCCAGGTGAGGCTGGACACCACCAGCACGAGCCCCGCGAGGGCACCCGCGGGTTGCCGCCATCCGGACGACGACAGGCCAAGGCGATCCAGCAGCGAGGTGCGCCGCGGCACGTCCACGCTCACGCGTGCGCGCACGTGGCGCCAGACATGGTCGGGCGGCTCGATCGGCCCGAGGGTGCGCGCCGTCCCGCGGATGGCGCGGACGTCCGCCACCAGCGCCGGGCACGCCGGGCACGCCGCCAGATGCGCGTGCACGGCCGTGTCCGTGACGGGGCTGTCGCCCACCTTTGCCGCGTCGGCTCGCGAAGCGAGCCGACCGGGCAGTGCTGGCCGTCGGTCCGCGAAGCGGGCCGACATGGCGGGCAAGCGTCCGTCGAGGAAATCGTCGAGCACGTCTACCAGCTGCTCGCACGTCAGGGTTCGATCGTTTGCCATCACACGGCCTCGAGCGCGCCGCGCGGCACCGCGCCGCGCAGCAGCATGCGCAATTTCATGCGCGCCTTGTGCACCTGCGACTTCGAGGTGCCTTCCGAAATGCCAAGCGCCGCGCCCACCTCGCGGTGATCCAGCCCTTCGACATCGTGCAGCACGAATGCCGCGCGGCATCCCGCGGGCAGTTGCGCAATCGCGCGCTCGAGATCGATCCGCGCGATGGCCTCGGGCAGCACCGGCGCGGCCGCGGCCGGCTCGTGTGCGTCCTCGGCGTCGAGCGAGTCCGTCGTCCGGGCCATTTTCGAGTGCTTCCCCCGCAGGTGGTCGAGGCACTGGTTCACGGCGAGCCGGTAGAGCCAGGTGCCGAGGCTCGAATCGCCGCGGAAGCCGGCGAGCTTCCGGTGAGCCTGGACGAACACGTCCTGGAGGAGGTCCTCGGCGTCCTGGGCGGATCCGGTCATGCGCGTCAACAGCCCGAAGAGCCGCCCGGCATGGGCCCGGTACAAGGTCTCGAACGCCGCCGCATCGCCCTCGCGGCACCGGCGCGCCAGCTCGAGGTCGTCGGCTCTCACGGCCCTACGCCCGCCCAAAGGGCGGGCAATTAAATACTGCGTCAGCGAGGCGGAGCCTCATGGTCGTTGCTGTCAGTCGAAGCCTCGCTGACCCTTAGACGGGTCGGCCGCGCCGAGGGGTTGCCGTGCCGCGGCGGGCGGCGCCAGCCTGCACGGGCCAGCGCACGGTGGCAAAGCCGCGGATGCGAGTGGGCGTCACCTCGAGCCCCTCGGCCCGCAGCAGCTGCCGTTTGCGCTCGAGGTAGCCGCCATACCCGCCAAGACCGCCGGCCGCGGCAATGACGCGATGGCAGGGGACCGAGGGGTCGCCGCAGCCGCGCATCACGTTGCCGACGGCGCGGGCGGCCCCGGGCGCGCCTGCCAGGTCGGCGATATCGCCATAGGTGGCGACGCGGCCGGGCGGGATCCGCCGCACCACGGCCAGGACGCGGGCGCGAAAGCTCGCGAGGCTCCGCCTCGGTGGTGTCATCAGCGTCCGAGCACGACCTTCACGCGGAACACCGCCCCGCCGAGGTCGTCTTCGCCAAAGGCTGCGGCCGCCCCCGTGCTGCTGGTAAACGCGTTCGGCACGCTCATCCACGCGGCTTCACCCGCGATGCCCAGCCACCGCGATGCGCGCCATTCGGCGCCGCCGAGCACCTGAAAGCCGGCTTTGGTGAATTCCACGTCCTCGTCCGCCTCGGCGAACTCGGAGGTTTCCTTGTACCGGTGCCAGGCGAGGCCACCGCCGAGATACGGAATCACCGTGCGACCGCCGTCGTCGAAACGCCAGCCCGCCGAGACCTCGATCGGCACGATCGAGATCGTCGTGTCGAGGCCGATGGGAAACGCCTCGCCGTCCGCCACGACCACCCGCTCCCCATCGCGCTGGAAGCGCGAGACGCCGAACGACACGAAGAGGTTGCGCCCGACGAGCACCTCGGCGCCGGCTCCGAACAATGGACCGGACCGCGAGCCCAGCACCGCCTCGAAGCTTTCCGACGCGGTGAACGTCCGCGCGCCGGCCTCGAAGAAGCCGCGTACGCGCAGGGCGGGTTCCGCGGGACCGCCGGCCGCCGTGCGGCTCTGCGCCATCGCCGCCGGCGCCATCAGCATCAGCGTGGCGCACACCAGCGCCGCGATCCGTGCGCCAGGCCGAAACAGCCGGGCCCTCATCGCGCCAGCCCCATGCCGCGCAGCGCGGATCGCGCGTTGATCAAACCGTGGCCGTACTCGTTGTCGCGCCCCGGGGGGCCCAGGTCCGTCGCGGACTGCTTCAGGATGGCCTCGACGGCGGCAGGGCTCGTGACGCCCTGGCTCATGAGAAGCGCCGCCAGCCCGGACACGTGCGCCGTGGCCATCGAGGTGCCCTCGAAGGCGTAATAGGCGAACGCGTCGAAGCGCGGCACGGCGTAGCGCGAGACGGGGCCGGCCCAGGTCTCCACCAGATCGAGGTCGAGCGTCTGCTGCACGATGCCGCCGTTGGAGCCGCCGCGCGAGAAGTCGCCGCCCGGGGCTGTCAGCTCGATGTAGCTGGCCACGGTGGAGTACGCGGCGCGCCGGCGATCCGGGCCGGTGGCGGCCACCGACACCAGGCCGTCGATCTGCGGCGCGAAATCGGCGTAACGCTCTGGGGCGTTGCCGGACGCGGCCTCGTTGCCGCCGGCGACGGCGATGAACGCCCCGTGCGACACCGCGTATTGCATCGCCGACTGCACGACGGGCGCGGGGTCGCCCTCGCGGCCCAGGCTCAGGTTGATGATCTTGGCGCCGTTGTCCGCCGCGTAGCGGATGCCGCGCGCCACCGTGTCATCGGTGCCGATGAACGGGCTGTCGAAGATGAAGTCCCACTCCGAATCGACGACCTTCACCGGCATCAACTTGACGTTGAACGCGATGCCCGCCGCGCCCATGCCGTTGCTCGTGAGCTGGCCCACGGTGCCCGCGACGTGCGTGCCGTGGCCGGACAGGTCGAACGGCAGGTTGTCGTCCCAGATGAAGTCGCGCGGCGAAACGTAGCGGTCGGTGCCGAGGTCCGGCGCCGCGGCAAACGGCACGTCCACCGTGCCGAGCGCAGGGAACGTCGCGCCATCCTCCCGCTGCCATGCGGTGGCCGTGTAGCGCAGCGTGCCGCTGCGGAACGCCACGCCGCTGTCCACGATCGCGACCACGACGTCGGCCGTGCCGCCGCGGTTGATGTCCCACGCGCGTTCCATGTCGATCTGCGGGAAGTTCCACTGGCGCGGGTAGAGCGGGTCGGTCGGTACGAACATGGGGCGCACGCGGTAGCGCGCCTGCGCAAACTCGACGTCGGGCTGCGCGCTGAGACGGCGGGCCACCGCCTCGGGGTCGTCGCCGCCTGCGAGCGTCACGATGTCGAAGTCCGCATACGACAGGGCGGGGCCGGGCGCCGCGTCCACCTGGGCCAGCAGCGCCCGCTGCGCCGCCGGCAGCGTGCCCGGCCGGAACCGCACGATGACGCTGTCGCGCAGATACGCGCCGCCGGCTCCGTCGGCCACCCAGCGGCGTCCCAACGACGTAGGCGCCGGACGCGGAGCATCCGCGTCGCGGAGCCCGCGATCGATGCCCGGCGCGCTGATGTCGGACAGGATTTCCTTGACGCCACCCCTGCGTTCGGGCTGCTGCGCCGCGGCGGTGGTGAGCCACCCGACGGCGGCGGCAAATAGAAGCACAACCGGAGCGACAGGGCCGCTCAGGCGGGCGAATGAACGCATGGGTCCTCGATTCGGATCCGGCAAGAGCGGCAGAGGGATTGTAACGTGGCCGGCTTTGGACTTTGGGCTCTGGGCTTTGGCTGGCTCTAGGCCAGACCCGGCGATGAGCGCTCGAAGGAGAGGATTAGAGGTACGACAGTGGATCGATGCCGTGGTCGACGGCGTCCACCGGCGCCTGGATCGCCTGCGGCTGGCCCTCACGCGCATCCCACAGGCTGACGTCGTAGGGATGCTCCAGCTTTTGTCCGTTGGGCCGCGTGAGCACCTTGACGCGCGGCCGGTAGGGATCCGGCGCGTACGCCTTGAGGACGACGGCAATCTCGCCCGTGTCGAGCCGCACGAGGTTGCCGGCTGGATAGATGCCGACCAGTTGGACGAAACGCTTCACCAGCCGCTGATCGAACTGCTTGCCGTCGTTGCGCTGCAGCACGGCCAGGATGCGGTCGGTCGGATGCGCCTGCTGGTACACGCGCTGCGATCGCATCGCGTCGTACACGTCGGCAATCCCGCACAACGTCGTCGCCAGGTTGAGCTGCGGACGCAGGGTGCCGGCCGGGTAGCCGGTGCCGTCGCTCCGGAGGTGGTGCTCGAACGCCACCACGGGCCCGAGCGCGGGGATCTCCGGTGTGTTCTTCAGGATCTCGGCGCCGTCCACGGTGTGGCGCTTGAGGATGTCGAACTCCTCGTCGGTGAGCTTGCCCGGCTTGTTGAGCACCTCGTTCGGCGTCTTCACCTTGCCGATGTCGTGCATCAGCGCGGCCAGGCCGAATTCGCGCAGGAGGCTCCCCTCGATACCGAGGCCGCGCGCCTGCCCCATCGTGAGGATGGACACGTTCACCATGTGGGTGAACGTGTAGTTGTCGTAGTTCTTCAACGCCGTCAGCGCCAGCAGCGCCGTGCGGTTCTGCGCCACGGCCTGGGCCAGCGAGTCCACCAGATTGCGGGCCGCGTCGGCATCGGGCTTGCCCTCGACCGAGGCGCTCTCCCACAGCACGCCGGCGACGTTGGAGGCGTCCGAGTAGAGACGCTGGAACGTGGCCATGTCGCCCACGCCTTCGATGCGCTCTTCCACCTCGATCCGTCCTACGCGCACGTGCGGCAGCTTGCCGAGCGGGCCTTCCTTGCCGGTTTCGCCGCCGGCCACGCTGGCCACGAGACGTTCGATCTCGTCGGTCTCGACGCCGCGCTGGATGACGATCCGCTCGATCCCCGACTGTTTCAGCCGGCGCATCAGCTCGCCCATGGTCTCGGCGGCGCGCGGAATTGGATAGTCGCCGACCACCAGGTCGTCGCCGACGATGCCGATGGTCACCGACGGCGCGTTGGCGAGCGTGAGCAGGAGCGTCTCGGCGAGCGCGGCCACGCTGCGTGCCACCAGCGGGTGTCCGGCCGCGTAGAGCTGCGCGCCGCGCAAGGCGGCCGCCAGGCGGCGGACGACTTCTTCGGCGAGGGCGGCGCGGTCGGCTCCGGTCATCGCGCCGCTCCTTCGCGGCCGAGCGCCAGGCGGGCGGCGGCACGCACGCCGCGGCTGCTGCTGCGCAGCGCGTCTTCGAGCGCTTCCAGGGTTTCGGGTGAGCCGATGCGCTTGAGCGCCGTCGCGGCTGCCTTGCGCAGCGCCGCCGTGCGGCGCGGCGCCCACCAGTCGCCACGGTCGAGGGCGGCGCGCAGCGCCGCCGTCGAATCGGCGTGGGCGCCAAGGCTGGCGAGCGCGTCGATGATCGCCTCGTGCAGCGCCGCCACGACGCCGCGCGGCGAGGTGCTCTTGAGCACGGCGGCGAGCGACGGCACCGCGCGCGTGTCGCGCAGCACGATCACCTCGCGGACGATGAGCTCGCGGGCCGCGTCGTTGGCCTGGCACGCGCGATCGATGACCGCGAAGGCTTCCGGCGTGCCGATCTGGACGATGGCGCGGACCGCATCGCGCTGCACCTGCGGGTCGGCGTCGTTGAGGAGCGGCGTGAGCTCCTTGAGCGCATCGTTGCCGCCGAAGATGCGGAGCAGGTCCACGGCGGTGCGGCGCACGGCCGGCTTCGTGGAGTTCTTGAGCGGCTCCACGGCGCGCCGTCCCTCGCCGCCGAACGAGATGAGCAGCTCGCGAATGCGCCGGATGGTGTGCGTGTGGTCCTCGGTGGACAGCGCCTCGGCGAACGGGAGCACGAGACGCGGTCCGATCGTCTGGCACAGCCCGGTCAGGACGGGAAGCTCGGCGTCGTTGGCCTTGCGGAACAGTCCGATCACGTGGCGGACGAGCGGGCCACGCGCCAGCGTATCGAGCGCCGAGCTTGCCGCCGTGCGCATCCGGCCTTCGGGTTCGCTGGCTTTGGCCGCGATGGCCGACGTCAGCTGCTGTGCACCGGCAATGTCGCCGAGCTGCGCCTGCCGTTCGATCTCGCGCACCGCCAGGTCGGCGACGCCACGCCAGTTGTCTGGCTCGGTTTCCACGCGCATCAGGTCGAGCGTGAGCAGCAGACCGAGGTTGTGCACCGACGCTTCGCTCACCGACGCCAGCCAGGCGGCAATGCGCTCGGGCGGGTCCTCTGACAGCCGCTCCACCTCGATGGCCTGCGACCGCGCGCTCGAGAGCTCGCGCGCGTACTCCTCCGAGACGAACGTCTTGTCGGAGTAGTTCAGGATCGTGACCGCGCTCTGCCACACCTCGGGGAAGCGCGGGTCGGAGCCGAATTCGGTCTGCTCGGCCTCGGCGCGAGCCACGTCGAGCAGCGGACCCTTGCGCCCGGCGTCGGGGACGAGGGCCTCGAACACCTGCGCCAGTCGATCCGACGCGCCGCGCTCGGAGCTGACCGATCGCGCCACGATCGACGCGATGGTGCCGTCGTCGATGCGATCCACGACACCGCTGGCGATGGCGGCGTCCTCGGGCCTGGCGGCCAGCCGGTTCGTCAGCAGTCCGATCAGCATGTCGGGCGACAGGTGCGGCGTGGCCCGCGCCACGGTCGTGAGCGCGTCGTCGGTGCCGCCCGGCGTGCGCTGCTCGACGGCGGCGATGGTGGCCCGCAGCAGGTGCATGAGCGCGCCGATGCGGGCGCTGACCGTGGAGCCCTCGGTTTCGGCGCGCGCATTGAGCCGGTCCAGCAGCTCGCCGAACCGCTCGCTCGAGCCCACGGCCTCGAGCAGCGAATTGATGACGGCGTCGTCGAGCTCCACCGACTCGCCCTTGAGGCAGTTGGCGAGCACGCGGTCCCAGTCCGCGCCGTTGTTCCCGCGGCGCTCGCGCAGCACCTCCGCGTAGTCGATTTCCTGAATCTCGAAGTGGCCGCGCCCGGTGGCCGTCCAGATCTGGTGGATGCCGCCTTCCGCGAGGAGGTCCTCGAGGGGGCGGGCCAGCAGGAGCAGCAGCGCGCGCCAGTCGTCGGCGCTGGCGGCGGGGTCCACCCGCAGCGTCCCGATCAGGCGGCCGTGCAGCAGCTCGGCGAGCTCGACGATCGCCGCGTCGGGGCGCGCCGGCGCCCGGTCGTCGATCATGAGGGTGGTCGGATGGACGACCAGGACCGTTTCGCCCGCCCCCGAGAGGCGTCGGATTGCCGACACCAGCCGTGAGAGCGAGCCGCCGATGGCGGGATGCGCGCCGGGGTACAGCGAGACCGCCCGCGCTGCCGCTTTGCAGGCACGTGCAAATTCGGCGAGCGCGAGGCTCTGCTCGCCCGGCATTGGCTGCCGCTGCGCTGGCTGCGGAGGAGTGGCTTGGGCCGTCGTCACGTCAGGGGGCGACCATCCGCGTGCACGGCTGGTCTATCCACGATTCGTACAAAGTATCGAATCGGGACGGCTCTGCCTTTACGGGCCATCCTGCCCATATTTCAGGCATACTGACCCCCGCTCCCCATGCAGTTCGTCGATGTCATAGCGCGCAAGCGCGACGGAGAAGCGCTGTCGCG
>Ga0209486_10000905_pt1 | contig 13022 bp, 9 predicted proteins | sample NCCompost_FD_187518 | JGI IMG/M metagenome (GOLD analysis project Ga0209486, IMG submission 187518) | Agricultural soil microbial communities from Utah to study Nitrogen management - NC Compost (SPAdes) (version 2) | ecosystem: Environmental > Terrestrial > Soil > Agricultural land | place: USA...
TTCCTTGCTATTATTGACCTTACCAAAGACATCGCTGTTGGCATCTGTATTTACCTGACGCTCGACACAAAGGAAAAGTTAAAAACGGGCGTACGCATCTTACTCTATGCAGTGACGTTTGTTTCCATCTTGGGGGTGATCCACACGCTAAGCGGATCTTCGCTCACGTTCTGGGGATTAGCACGTGGGAGCGCTTTCGGTCAAATTGGCGGCAGCGGTGATCTGCGATACGGGGGACCAATTGCTGAATCAAACGTCTGGGGTCAGGTCCTGGTCTCAATTCTTCCCATTGCATTATACCAATTTGCAAAAATCCGCGAGCCACAGCTAAAGATTCTTTCGGCCATGGCAGCTTTGTTTATCTTTCTAGCGATGTTATTCACAGAAAGCCGCGGGGCGTTTCTCGCCTTGGTAGTTGTGATGGCACTTACTGCTTTCGATCTGAGAATCAGGTTCACCACCCTTATCAGCCTGGCATCTCTTGGACTAGTGCTCTTAATAATTGTGCCACCCAAGTACACAGAAAGAATCAGGACCCTCGATGTGTTATTTCAATCAAGTGCGGACGGTGTGTCGCAAGATGATGCCGTGGAAGGTAGACGAGAGAAAATGCTGACAGGGCTCGCGATGTTCAGGGAACATCCATTTTTGGGCGTTGGTTTCGCAAATTACAGCGACAATTACTGGTCGTACGCGGGAAATCTGGGCCTGGAGGCCGCCGCCAGAAATGTAGGCTCGGCGAGTTCAGCTCGCCAACCTCATTCACTTTATGTGGAAATCATGGCTGAGACTGGCATCTTTGGGATAGTAAGCTTTTTGGTCTTCATATATATCATGCTGAAGGATCTATATAGGTCCAGGGTAATGAATGAGGCAAAGATGTTTAAAGTAGACCCTGAGTGGTCGTTATGGATCACATCAATATTTATGTCCATTCTCACCTTTCTGGTGGCTGGCATATTCCTGCATGGCATCGGCTTCCGCTTCATCTGGGTATTATCGGGTCTTGGGCTTGCAACTATTCACCTCACGCAGGACAGATCATCTTCCATGAAATTAAATTGAACGATTAATGAATTCCATTAATCAACCTCAGACCTCATCGCAGGAGATAGGTAAAAAAGTAGCAAGTAACGCGGCGTGGAATTATTTGTCCTTTGGGCTGGGTAAAGCACTAAACCTTGTCACTGTTTCCATCCTTGCGCACCTGCTTACCCCGGAACTGTTCGGAGTCGTGGCGCTTGCCACACTGGCAATTGATTATATTTCTATTTTGAATGATTTCGGCTTGGGAGCCGCGCTCATCCAACGCAGGGAAAATATTGACGAAGCATCCGATATCGCCTTTACCTTCAATTTACTGATATCAATTTTTCTAACTGCCATGATCGTTTTAATATCACCTCATGTAGCAGTATTTTTCCATGAGCCTGCACTCACACCTATCCTGGCCTGGCTTGGGCTTGGGTTCAGCATCAATGCACTCGGATCTGTTCACAAGGCGCGCCTGCAAAGAGAATTAAGATTTGGCAAGAAATTAATCCCTGAGCTTGGGAACACACTTACAAAAGGTGTACTTTCCATCGGGCTGGCGATTATGGGATACGGTGCCTGGTCCCTTGTATATGGACAACTGGCAGGCATGAGCATTTCCGTTATACTCTTATGGATCGTTGTGCCGTGGAAACCTCGCCTGCTGATTAGAAGTCCCATCAGTGGGCAGCTTTTCAAATATGGATTCTCAGTGATGATGGACAGGGCATTCACGGTATTTGCAGACAGCTTCGATTACCTACTGATTGGACGTTTTTTCAATACGGCCGCACTTGGCATTTATACACTTGCCTATCGTCTGCCAGACCTGCTCATCCTCAATACATTGTCTGTCCTGGCTGCAGTTTTCTTTCCAGCATTTTCATCGATCCAAAATCAACAGGATGTCTTGCGTAACAGCTTTCTTTCCACAACCCGCTACGTACAGCTTCTGGTAACGCCTTTATGCCTGGGGATATTTGTGGCTGCAGACCCTATCATCAGATTGCTATTTGGCGAGCAATGGTTGCAATCGATTCCCATCATGCAGGTGTTGAGCCTTTATACGCTTGCCCTTTCTGTTGGCTTTCATGTTGGGGATATTTACAAGGCCATTGGGCGCCCAGATATACTTCTCAAAATTGCAATACCTATTTTCGTGGTCCGCCTTACTGCACTTATGATCGGCTCGCAATACGGCCTGCTTGGTATTGCAGCCGGGCACCTGATGGCAGCATTGATTGAAGTGGCAGTGCGCGCGATTGTAACGATCCGCGTTATAAAAGTACGCCTGAGCGAAATACTAGCTCAACTTACGGCATTTATTGGGGGCATTGTGCTATTGATTTTTGCATTCCCAGTCCTACATCTCACGCAGGATTTTGCACCGTGGTTGCGATTGATGCTAGTTGTGATCGCTGGTGCTGTGGGGTATCTTGGCACTATCTGGTTTACAGATCGCGTGGCCATTCTCAAGGGCATTGGTATGCTTGGAATACCATCGAAGATATCTGCTAAAGTGAGTGAGCTTTAACATGGATAAGACAAGACCCATCATCTGGATGATAGATAGCCTGGGTCCTGGGGGAGCCGAACAATTGATGCCTACCATACTGAAAAATCTGCAGCAAGCTGGATTTAACATACGCGTCTGTGCCCTCCAGATTCGCGCGGGCAACCCCATCGCGTCAGAACTACAACGGCTTGGGCTGCCGGTTGATCTGATTCCAATACGTAACCTTCGACAGCCGCTCAACCTTATTCACATACTTCGCTATTTACGCCTTCACCGCCCACAACTACTCCATACACAATTAGAATTCGCAGACATATTAGGTACGTTGGCAGCAAAAATTCTGGGCATACCCAGCGTCTCCACTGTGCATACATTAGATGTTTTCCCGGAAAAAAAATCCGCGTGGGGACGCATGAAGTTACGTTGGTTCCTGCTTGGAAGATTTTGCGACCGCGTAATTGCTGTTTCCGAAAAGACCCGCCGCCATTATCTCCAGTCTGGCGGGCTGCCCCCTGATAAGATCATGACCTTATATAATGGTATAGACATATTGCGCTTCAAAAATATGGATGCAACTCAAACTGCCAAGCTAAGGAAAGAACTCCAGCTGCCATTAAGCAGCCGGATCATTATGACCGTAGCTGTATTGCGTGAGCCCAAAGGGGTCCAATTTATGATCAGGGCCCTGCCAGCAATCCTTGAACAGTGCCCGGATGTACATTACCTGATAGTTGGAGACGGAGTGCATCGTGCCGCCCTATCAGACCTTGTAGATGGCCTTGCTATAAAAAACCACGTGACCTTCGCCGGCCATCGGACAGATATTCCAGACTTGCTAGCCTGCTGCGATATTTTCGTCCTACCCACACTAAAAGATGCCTTGCCAACTGTCCTCATTGAAGCACTGGCGGCAGAAAAGCCAATCATTGCATCGGATGTTGGTGGCGTGCCCGAGATCATAGAGAGTGGAGTGGATGGCCTGCTCGTCGAGCCTGGGAATCCATCAAAACTTGTGGAGGCGTGCCTGCAGTTACTAAAGGATCATGGAGTAAGAAGTCAGCTCGTGCGGGCAGGGAGCGAAACATTGCGAAAACGCTTTAGTATAGATTTGCAAATTGAGCACTTAAGCAGGGTGTATGAGGAACTCACATCACATGCAACATGACATCAAAGAAAAACCTCTGCAGATCATGGTAGTAGAGCCCCGCGGTTCCGGCGGAATGATGCACTATGCTTATCAACTGTGCACAGCACTGTCAAAAGCGGGCGCACAAGTAACACTGGTGACGGCAGATAAGTATGAAATGGAGAATTATCAGCACAACTTTACAGTCCGAAAGCAAATGAAGCTTTGGTCATCAACTGATTCAGCAGAATCAGTGAGAACCAACAGCTGGCTCGGAAAGGGCAATATAAAAATATATCGGGGAATACGACGAGCAACGCGCGGGATCAGGCTGATCGTCGAATGGATCCGGCTTACAAATTATCTCATCCGCGCCAGGCCAGATATTATCCAATTTGGGAGCATCGAATTTCCTTTTGAGGCAATCTTCCTAAATATTTTGAAGCGAAACCGGTTGATCTTGAGCCAGATCTGCCACGAATTTGAGTTGAGAGAAAAGAGCAATAACCCCCTGACGAACTTTTCCATTCAGCTATCTCGCTGGGTATACGATGCTTTTTCGATAATCTTTTTTCACGCAGAAAGCAACCAACAGCGATTCCTGGAGTTGTTTAATATTCCCGCAGAGAGATTGCATATTATCACGCACGGGAACGAAGGGTTATTTCTTTCAAGCAAGTCAGAAAAAATAACGCGTGCACACATGCAGAAAAGATATGGCATTGCCGAAGATATGCAAGTGGTTCTTTTTTTCGGCAATTTGACGCCCAGCAAAGGATTGCCCGATCTCTTGAAAGCCTTCTCGCAAGTTTATGCAAAAGAGCCAGACGTCAGACTTATGATAGTTGGGCGGCCATCCAAATTTATTGACATAGATGAGCTGATGCGACTTGTCTCGGATTTGGGTATCTCTGACTCGACTATCTTTGATGCACGCTACATTTTGATGGAAGAGGTGGCACCACTAATGGAGATGGCAACGGTGGTGATGTATCCTTATCTAAATAGTACGCAAAGTGGAGCGTTGCAGGTGGCTTACACATTCGGAAGACCGGTTATCGCAACAAAGGTGGGCGGCCTGCCTGAGGCAGTCGAAGATGGAAAAAGCGGCCTTTTGGTATCCACTTCCGCGCCAGATGAACTAGCTGAGGCAATCCTGAAATTGATCAGGGACCCAAACCTCGCCGTCCAAATGGGTGAATACGCAAAATATCTTTCTGATACAAAATTCTCATGGGATTCGATTGCCCTGAAGTTGCTTGCCGTTTATCGAGCTGCAAGAGTGTAAAGAAATATTTCCTTCACTATTCCATCTCCCAATGTAAAGTCTATCTTCCAGGAATTCTATCCAGGCCCGTTAATTTAGCTGCGAACCTAGGAAAGGAATCAGTGTAGCTAAGGAAAATACGCCGGATTGTCAGAGGGTTTTTTCTGACTGTGACTCGCCTTGTAGGTCCGGGAAGAAGGGTGAATGCAATTTCGAATCCCGCTTGTTGAACTCTATCCACAACATCTTCATTAAAGTCGGAAGACTGCCCATTTGGGTATGCAAAACTGACGACAGGTTTACCAATCTCTGTCTCGATATGCCGCTTGGATTTTAACAACTCTACGCTGATATCACCCAAGGAAATACGCGTCAGAATGGGATGACTGGCAGTATGCGCACCAAGCTCAATACCATTTTCACTCAATTCTTTTGCATCTGACCAGGACATCATTAAATTATTGAAAACTTCATTGGGCACCTCTACTCCCAGTACCTGTGGCAAGTGATCAATGATCTTTTGTTTCTCCACGTCCGATACCTTCTTAAGTGTTTCGATCAAGCGCTGCATTACGACATCGCGTGTGGGTCTATCAACCCAGCTCTGTGCACCCAGAAGAGGAAGTTGTACCTGTTCTTTTTTTGTATGGAAAAAACAATAAGCAATAAGATCCCAGAAAAAAGGGTTGTGTGACCCAATAAAATTGGTAGCAAGAAAAATAATAGCTGGAAGATTACGAGATTTTAGAATGGGATAGGCATTGGCATAATTATCGTAATAGCCATCATCGAAGGTGATGATGGCGGCGTGAGCAGGCAGTTGGTGTCGGCCATTTATAAAAGCTGCAAGCTCGGTACCGGATATAACATTGTATTTTCTGGAAACATAATCCATCTGAGTAGCAAAACCTGCAGATGTGGAGCTTACATTGGAACGAAAGGTATCAAAGCCCTCGCGAAATGGATCGTCAATGCGGTGGTAATTAAGAACCGTTAACAGGTTTGGAGTGATCTTGCGTGCCAGATCCAAAACCCCCAATTTGTGAAAAAGCAATAGAACAGATTCTGATCTCTTAGGGCGGCGATTGTGAGTCGTCATCGCAGTAAATTATTGTTCAAACATTGCCGCGGCGAACACGTTCCCATATATTCGTCTGCTTGCCGCTAATAAAGCCATAAAAGCCGCGCAGGATTGCAATGTTGGAATTGACAAGATAAGTGGGCAAATAGAACATTTTACCCAGTAAGCCAGGAAGCTTCACCAAATTCCCCAACGCGGCGAGCAGATAAAAAAATAATTGAATGGAAAGGAATATCTCTGCATAAGATACTGACATCCGCAATAAAGACGTTGAAGTATCTCCCGGTAATAAGACTAGAAAAATATTAGCCAGCAGCGCGCCAATAAAACCAAATGGCAGGAGAGCACGGAAATATTTATGCGAGACGATCTGCCACAACACTATAGGTCGGTTGAAAGGTAATAATCCAGAGGACATAAACATGGCCTGGTATTTCCCTGTGTTCATTCGTGTTCGGCGCACCATTTCATCGCGGACTGTGGCAGAGATATATTCAAACGATCGCGCATCCGCAACATAAAAGACTCGAAAGCCTCGTTTGATCAAGTCAAGAACAATGTAGTAATCATCATTGATGATATGGCTTGGGGGAGGCTGATAGAGTTCACGCCTGATAGCTAGAATTTCACCTACTGAACTTGTACATGTGCCAAGAATAGTCTCGTTGGTTTTGATCCACGATTCGTACTTCCAATATATCCCTTCTGCCCCGCTTAAATCACCACCATCCTGGATGATGAGTTTCGCGCCCGTAGATGCACCAACGCTGGGATCAGAAAATGGAGTGATCAGTTTGCGAATTGCATCTGGATCATATATATTGTTGGCATCTGAAAATACAACGATATCGCCGTGAGCTTGAACGATGGCCCGATTGATGGCTGCCAACTTTCCGTCACGAAGGGATGTGTGATTTAACTTCACACCGCGATCATGGAAGCTTCCTACAATTTCGACAGTGCGATCTGAAGATCCATCAGCCGCCACGATAATCTGCAATCTATCGGGTGGGTAGTTTAGCAGCAGCGAATTCTCAATTTTTTTCTCGATTACCGCTTCCTCATTGTAGGCGGTAATCAGAAGTGTTACAGAAGGATCCAAGACGCTGGATGCTCCGCCCTGGAATGGTATAAGTTTTGCGATGAAAGCTATCAATACCGGGTAGCCGATATAGGTATAAATGATTAGAAATATTGATAGCCAGAACAGAATCGCCAACACGATCGTTAAGAGAGCCAATTAAGATTCCTTACCAGTGGGGCTAGCTGTATCCTCTTCGCGGGGTTTTATATCGCTGCGCGGCATTTTGCTGCCTACTTCTTTTCTCAGCATTAATACAAGAAAGCCCACGATTCCAACTGTGACCACGCCAAATACAGGCAGTATCCAAGATGGTCGCGACTCAATTTTCACTTCGGTAACAGGGGCTGCAGTCAATGTGGGAACTGATGTAACTGTCACTGCAACTGGCAATTGACCCACAATGCTTTCGTTACCGACGCCCAGACGAGTATCAGTGGTCACAACCTGGTCCGCGTACAAAACAGCAAAGTTGCCAGCCAAACGCGCTACCAGGTCATCCTGCATCAGAGTGGTACCCGCCATGGGTATCCCATCCAGATTGTTACCAAGCACAGCTAAAATTACGCGGTCGGAATTCCATGGGGATGGCAACAGTTGCAGGTAACCAACGCTGCTATCAGGCAATAAACTATAGTTAACCTGCATGGAAGGCTGAACTGCCTCATCACTCCCAGCCTTGAAAGGCGCAGGCAGAAGATCATTTATTTTTGAGACAAAAGGCAATTTACTTGCCTGTCCAAATGTGATCAAATTATATTTCTGCAATATCTCGTCTGGAATATTATCTGCATAGGTTGCATACAAGTTCACCAGGGGGACGCTTCCTTTCGCACCGATATAATACGCTACACGCGCGGCGTAATCCCATGAAACAGGGTCATTCGGAGCGAGGACAAAAGCCAGGTCACTTAGATTTCTATGGCCAAGAAACATATATGGAAATTCACGCAGATTAACATTATCGCCTATGCTCAATTTTTGATCTGAGATGGGCAAATGAATCTTAGATGTTTCGCTGATCGTAACCCATGTACTGGAAAGATCGGTCGAATAGCATGTAAAGAATGGGATGATATCCGAAATGATTTCCAGACGATTGATACCCCTGCGTATCACTCCAGGCGTTAATTTAATTTGCAGAGTTGCCGGAGTCTCCTTGGAAAGTTGCAGTCCACCCACCACTTCATCATTCAATCTTACACTTAACCCAGTACCTTCATAATTTATCAGATCTGAATGGCTTACTACCAGATCAATATAGGCACCTTCGGAAGCGGCCTGCTCAGGCGAGGTATAGAAAGTATAGGAAAGATAAGTTTCTCCGAATAATCCCATAGTTTGTGATTCATAGCCCAAATCTTTAAACGTCATATCTTCTGAAATTACAGAGTCTTGAGTGGATGGATTTACGGTGGAGATTAACGATACATCTGGTTTCTCAACGGCAACAATTTTCCCTGTACTGAATGCCTGGCTGGCCTTTATCACGGCCTCTTTCGAATTACCGCCAACAAACAAAACAACATTAGATTGACTCCAGGGTGATGTGCCAATCTGTACAACTCCATCCTCGTCATGACCTTGCTCCAAAGCTAATCCACTACCTGAAAGAGGAATAGGTAGATTTGCAACTTGTAAGCTGGGAAAATTTTTGGCCAGACCAACAAATATTAGATGTTTGGAAGCGACCATTTCCTCGTTCAACTGACCGGCCGTGACCATACTCACAAGAAGATCGCCGTTTGTAATAGAACCAAGGCCCGCCATTGCTGTTAGCGCTGCTTGCAACTCGAAAGCTTCGGGCATATCCGGGATTACCACAAGCGCTGAATTGGGCACAATTGAATCAGGTTGATAGATGGGATGTGGCAGAGCCGATAGATCTGCCACAGGCGCAACCTCTTCATATTCAAGATTGAATTGAGAATTCTTACTGACTAGTAGCGTGGTGTGAACATTATCGTATCTACAATTGACATCGGCATTAAGATACAGTCTCAGTCTGTTACGGCCATCTGGTTCTACGATTTTCAGCGCCTCATCTGGGATAATTATTTCTTTTTCAAGAGGGCTATCACTGTTCAGAATAATCGTATCGATCAATTCATCATTAAAATAGACGAGTAATGTCCCACCTACACCCTCGATAGAAGTGGTCTCTGAGCCACCACTCCAGGCCAAAGCGTATTTCAAAAATACCGAACTGCCAGAAGTGAGCTTCATATTGGCTGGAAGGCTGAAAAACAGGGTGGTGGCATCGAATGGACCAATCAATAGTTTTTCTGAATATCCAAGCTGTTCAAATGAAAATACATTCGCAAGTTGAACCTCCTGCGCGCTGAGAGATTTGCCAGAATTCTCATTTGCAAATGCAGGAGTAATGCCAACTTGAAGCAATAGCATCGCAAACAATATGATCGCCGGAATAAGTTTTCTCATTTTTGAAAGGGCCTTTTATTGTAGACTTGAATCATTCCATTCATAATAATGGCAGAATTGGAGCTTTTTGATAGCTACGCGGTCTCAATTTTTTCATCAAGGATGAACGGGGTGGAAAGAAAGACAACTGTTGGCGCCCCAAAAGAGGATGCCTGTTCGATAGCTGTTTTTGCGCGCTTGATCATCGCCGCACTTGATTCAAACTGATCGCGAGAGACAACACCGATGCTGGGATCTGGTCGAATTACAATATCTCCGCTCTCGTTGAGCTGAATGGGCTCTTCCAATAGCTTCTGGATGCGCTTGAAGGTGCTTTCAATCGCTGAGCTGGGCGCATAAGGAAGCAATACAGAAAGCTGGGCGCGATCCCATCTACCCACAATATCACGACCGCGCAATTCGTTCTTCAAAGTTTGGGTAACACGATACATCGCACGGTCAATTGCGCTTTGTGGGAATACATCAATGCTTTCTTCTATCCCTCTGAAATTGATGATACCCAGAGATAAACTGACGTCGGGATTCTGGGTAACTTCCTCACGTAACCGTCTCTCAAAAAAGGTTCGATTATAAGCAGAAGATACCGGATCAATCACAGAACGCTCCCGCAGTCGCTCAAATGAATATTGTAACTGCTCCCGTGAGAAAGCCAAACCAGTGCCTAAAATGGCACCAACAACTAGAGCAAGACCCGCATTCTTTATCGGCTCAGGCCGAATAGGTTCAGTAGGAACTTCTGGCTGATCAAGAACACTAAAGTTATAAACGGGATACAGTTTGTTGATGTAATCGAGTGCCTCATGCCCAATCGCCTGTGCGATCAGAACTACTGTATTCGGATCAGGGCCCTCCACATCAAGTTTGAGAATATTTGTGTCTGGAACTACCACAGCCACGATCTGATATTGGGATGTCAATACCTCTGGATTCATTTTCTGGATTTCCGGATTTGTTCCATATACGGATGGGCTGGCGAGCAGTTCCTTATAAGTATTGATGATGGAGCGCCGGTCCAACGTATCCAAGCTGGAAACAATATCCCATGAATTTGAATAAACCGCGGCATTAGGACTTACCACAAAGCGCGATGAGGTTTCATAAACTGGTGGCGTTAGATATGATATCAGCAAGGAAAAATTCATTGCAGCCAGCATCACCAACACAATTATCCACCAGCCGCGTTGAAGTGCACGCAAGTAAATGTTGATTTCCATAATAACCTCTCTGGATCAATTACAAATGGAGTACTTACCAGGGCGGAGATTGAACCCAAGAGAACAACAAGCTAATATACTGTTGTTCTCCACAATCTTCCGTTTCTAGACTGCCAGGCTCTATTATAAGACTGATTTGTTGCAGATGCCTGTGCCGTCAAAGTAAAATCTTGCAACACGCGACGGTAGGCATTTTCTGCCAACCGTTCAGCCAAACTCTTATCCAAAATCAGTCTTTGAAGGCCATTGACCAATCCTTGGACGTCAGGCGATGAGACCAGCAAACATTCTTCCCCATCTTTTAACAATTCAGGGATACCACCAACTGACGTCGCGAGAATAGGTTTTCTGAGGGCTGCAGCTTCCAGCAACGCAATTGGGGTACCCTCTGACCTGGAAGGCATTACAAAAATATCACATGCTTCAATTAAGGATAAAACTTCCACGCGTGGTAAATGTCCCAGCAGGATGATATGCCTTGCCAGGCCAGAACTCTCAATATTTGCGACAAGTTTTTGACGAAGCTCCCCTTCCCCAGCAATCAGACAATAAACCCTTTTATCTTTTTCAACCACAAGCTTCAAGGCGCTTATTAAATCCTCATATCCTTTTGCCCAAGTTAATCGGCCAGCTGCTACTAGTATGATTGCATCCGACGGCAGATCCAATTGCTGGATCAAATCATCGCCGCTTGTAGAGCCTTGTACGTGACTTATTTCCACCGCATTGTGGATCAGATCGATCTTTTCCACATTAATTCCGTGACTGACAAGAGCCTCGCGAATGGACCTGGACACCACCACATAACGGTCCAAAGCAAAATTTGTACCTAGTTCAAGCATCGTATAGAGACGACCCTTCCAGCTTTTTTCACCATGCTCGCTACCGTACCAACTGTTGAGAGTAGAGACCAAGGCTGCACCGGTTAACTTTGCGGCAATGCTTCCCCAAAACTTTGCCTGCGGATTTTGCGCATCAAGTACTTGGAACCCGCCATGGCGAATTACCGACATGAGCCTTTGAATAATAAGCAGGCTGCCCTTATTTTCGCCGACGACAAAAACGCGCAAACCGGCGCGTTCTGCTTCAATGGCCACCGGGCTGTTTTTCAGCGCTGCTACAGCAATCCGGTCAGGATCCATCTGCTTCATCAAGTTCAAGACCCGCGTTGTTGCGCCTCCAAAGTTTTTTGAAAGATCGATTATCAATGTATTACAATAATCTTTATTTGCTCGCAAAAAGGGGTTTTTGTTTGTTTCTCTCAGGGATGAAATCATTTCAAAACCTAATGAGCTCCCCGACTCTCAAAAACCGCCAAAACTGTTCGTGCTAAGATATTAATATCAAGCCAAATGCTGGCCCGCTCAATGTATGCAATATCAAGGCGAAGACGGTCATCAAATTCAAGTTGGGCACGGCCGATGATCTGCCATAACCCTGTCAGACCCGGTATAACGTCCAAGCGATGCGTGTGCCAAAGTTTATAAGTTTCAGGGCCAAATGATGTAGGACGCGGGCCTACCAGACTCATTTCTCCGCTTAATACATTAAACAATTGCGGTAATTCATCTAAACTGGTTTTCCGCAAAAAGCGTCCTATCGGTGTGATTCGGGGATCATTCGTGATCTTAAAATCGGGCCATTGCAGCTCATTCAGATGTGCGTATTCAGATTTCAATTCTTCTGCGTTCGGCACCATGCTTCGAAATTTGTACATGTGGAAACGACGGCCGCCTTTCCCGGTACGCATCTGTGTGAAAAGTATCGGCGCCCCGGGAGATGTGATTCTAATGATTATAGCGATAATCACATTCAAAGGCAGCCATAAGGGTAAGGTAAGCAAAACCAGAAGCAGATCCAGAAGCCGCTTAACCAGAAAATAAGCTTCGCCTGTGAAAATCCGTTTTTGCGGATCGAATTTTTTGATCCAGTCCTCTTCATAAGAAGATATCATTTCCAATACACTCATAATTTAGAACCTTGATTAATTGACTCAAACATGGACACTTGCGTATTCCCTGCTTCAGTCTGATGTAGGCGCTCGGATGCTTTTTGTAAAAGATCGTCGAAAGTAAGAGCCTCCTCAGGAAAGGCCGCCACACCCCACAGCACATTCAGGTTGGTCCTCTCTTTTACCGCTTGAGCAATTCGATTGGCAAGTAGAATGGTGCTATCAAGATCAGTTTCGGGGCATAAAACCACAAAGCGGCCCCTATGATCCCTCAACACCAAGTCGGTCTGGCGAATACGATCATTAATAATC
>Ga0209486_10000906_pt1 | contig 13021 bp, 7 predicted proteins | sample NCCompost_FD_187518 | JGI IMG/M metagenome (GOLD analysis project Ga0209486, IMG submission 187518) | Agricultural soil microbial communities from Utah to study Nitrogen management - NC Compost (SPAdes) (version 2) | ecosystem: Environmental > Terrestrial > Soil > Agricultural land | place: USA...
GCGCCCTGGCGGTGGGCTGTTCCGAGGCAGTCGGCGCCGGTATCGCCGCCGCCGATGATGATCACATGCTTGCCGGCTGCGGTGATGAAGGCGTTATCCGGAATCACGTCGCCTTCGCATCGCTTGTTCTGGAGCGTCAGGTACTCCATCGCGAAATGGATCCCGCGCAGCTCACGGCCCGGGACCGGCAGGTCGCGCGGCTGGCCCGCGCCGGCTGCGAGCAGGACGGCATCGAACTCGCCGCGGAGGCGCGCCGCAGGCATGTCCGCGCCGCCAACGTTGATCCCGGCCTTGAACGCGACCCCTTCGGCCTCCATCAGCGCCAGGCGCCGGTCGAGGACCCGCTTCTCCATCTTGAACTCGGGGATGCCGTAGCGCAGCAGGCCGCCGACCCGATCCGACTTCTCAAACACCGTCACGGAGTGACCGGCACGATTGAGCTGGTCTGCGGCCGCCAGGCCCGCAGGGCCGGAGCCCACGACTGCCACCTTCTTGGAAGTACGCGACGCCGGCGGCCTCGGCGTGACCCACCCCTCGTCGTAGGCGCGATCGATGATCGATACCTCGACCGCCTTGATCGTCACCGGATCGGCGTTGATGCCGAGCACGCACGAGCCTTCGCACGGCGCCGGGCACAGGCGACCGGTGAACTCGGGGAAATTGTTGGTCGCGTGAAGCCGCTCGATCGCCGCGTGCCAGCGATCGCGGTAGACGAGATCGTTCCAGTCGGGAATCAGGTTGCCGAGCGGGCATCCCTGGTGACAGAAGGGGATGCCGCAGTCCATGCAGCGCGCGCCCTGGTCGCGCAGCTCCGGCGTCGGGTACGGCAGGTACACCTCGCGCCAGTCGTGGATCCGCTCCTCGACCGGTCGGGTCGGATGCTTCTTCCGCTTGATCTCGATAAACCCGGTGACTTTGCCCATTTAAATCCCAAATCCCAAATCCCAAATCCCAAGCCTGCCAATGTGTTGCATTGGGATTTGGGATCTGGGATTTGGGATTTATCTGGCCGCGGGAACTTTCACCACCGCTACGGCGTCGGCAGCAAGTGCCGCGGCTAGCCGGTTGGCCTCGGCCGCCAGCGCCTTCTTGTATTCCCGCGGCATGACCTTGACGATCCGGCCCTGCAGCGTGCCCCACTCCTCGAGCAGCCGCGCGGCATAGCGGCTGCCGGTGAGCGTGATGTGCTTCATCAGGGCCACCTGGACGAAGTCAACGTCCTCGGCCTCGACCAGCGGCTCGAGATCCACCATTTCCAGGTTGCAGCGCCGTTCGAACCGCCCGTCCCGGTCGAGCACGTAGGCAATGCCCCCGCTCATGCCGGCGGCGAAGTTTCGGCCTGTCCGGCCGAGCACGAGAACGCGGCCGCCCGTCATGTACTCGCAGCCGTGATCGCCCACGCCCTCGACGACGACCGTTGCGCCGCTGTTGCGCACGCAGAACCGTTCGCCGGCGACGCCGCTGACGAACGCCTCGCCGCCGGTGGCCCCGTAGAACGCGACGTTGCCGATGATGATGTTCTCTTCCGTCCGGAAGGTCGATCGCAGCGGCGGATACGCGATCAGCCGCCCGCCCGAGAGTCCCTTGCCGAAGCCGTCGTTGGCGTCGCCCACCAGCGTCATCGTGATGCCGCGCGGGAGGAAGGCGCCGAAGCTCTGGCCCGCCGACCCGGTGAAGGTCATCTTGATGGTGTCGTCGGGCAGGCCGGCGCCGCCAGACCGCCTGGTCACCTCGTAGCCGAGCATGGTGCCAACGGTGCGGTCCGAGTTACGGATGAACGAATTGAACTCGACGGGCGTGCCGTGCTCGAGCGCAGGCCGGCAGCGTTCGATCAACTCGTTGTCAAAGGCCTTGTCGATGCCGTGATCCTGCGCACGCACCCGGCGCCGGGCGACCGAAGGCGGCAGCGCCGGCACGTGAAGCAGCGGCGCCAGGTCGAGGCCGCTCGCCTTCCAGTGGTCGACCGCGGACTCGATATCAAGACAATCGGCGCGGCCGATCATCTCGTCGATGCTCCGGAAGCCGAGGTCGGCCATCAGCTCGCGCACTTCCTGGGCGACGAAGCGGAAGAAGTTCTCGACGAACTCCGGCTCGCCGGTGAACTTCTTGCGCAGTTCCGGGTCCTGTGTCGCCACGCCCACCGGGCAGGTATTCAGGTGGCAGACCCGCATCATCACGCAGCCCATGACCACAAGCGGCGCGGTCGCGAAACCGTATTCTTCGGCGCCGAGCAGCGCGCCGATGACGACGTCGCGGCCGGTCTTGAGCTGGCCGTCCACCTGCACGACGATCCGATCGCGCAGCTTGTTCAGCACCAGCACCTGCTGCGTCTCGGCCAGGCCGAGTTCCCACGGCAGCCCCGCGTGCTTGAGGCTGGTCAGGGGCGACGCGCCAGTACCGCCGTCATGGCCGGAGATGAGGACCACGTCCGAATGCGCCTTGGCGACGCCGGCCGCCACCGTGCCGACCCCGCCCTCGGCGACCAGCTTCACGTGGATGCGGGCCTTCGGGTTCGAGTTCTTCAGGTCGTAAATGAGCTGCGCCAGGTCCTCAATCGAGTAGATGTCGTGGTGCGGCGGCGGTGAAATCAGGCCGACGTACGGCGTGGCGTAGCGCGTCTTGGCAATCCACGGATACACCTTCGGCCCCGGCAGCTGTCCGCCCTCGCCCGGCTTGGCGCCCTGCGCCATCTTGATCTGCAGGTCGTCGGCGTTGACCAGGTACTCGCTGGTCACGCCGAACCGCGCCGACGCCACCTGCTTGATCGCGCTGCGCCGCGAGTCGCCATTCGCGTCGGGCACGTAGCGGGCCGGGTCCTCTCCGCCCTCGCCCGTGTTCGATCGGCCGCCGAGCCGGTTCATGGCGATGGCCAGCGTTTCGTGCGCTTCGCCGCTGATCGACCCGTACGACATCGCCCCGGTCGAGAACCGTCTCAGGATCGACTCGATCGGCTCGACCTCGTCGATCGCCACGGCGGGACCGGCCGGCTTCAGCCGGAACAGGCCGCGCAGCGTCGCGCGATTCTGATTCTGCTGGTCCACCAGCTGGGTGTACTCCTTGAAAATGGAGTACTGACCGGTCCGGGTCGCGTGTTGCAGCTTGAACACGGTCTCGGGGTTGAACAGGTGGTACTCCCCGTCGCGACGCCACTGGTACTCGCCGCCGCCGTCGAGCTCCTCCGGCCCCGCCGGGCGCGGACCGAACGCGCGCTGATGCCGGCGCCGCACTTCTTCCGCGACGATCTCGATGCCGACGCCGCTCACCCGCGACATCGTGTGCGTGAAGTAGCGATCGATGAACGCCTGGTTCAGGCCGATCGCCTCGAAGATCTGCGCGCCGCAGTAGCTCTGCAGCGTGGAAATCCCCATCTTCGACATCACCTTGAGGATGCCCTTGTTGAGCGCCTTGATGTAGTGGGCAATCGCCTCGTCGCGATCGATTCCCGGCAGCATCCCCTGGAGGATCATGTCGTCGATCGTCTCGAACGCCACGTAAGGGTTCACGACCCCGGCGCCGTATCCCATCAGCAGCGAGACGTGGTGCACCTCGCGCGCATCACCGCACTCGACGACCAGCGCGCACCGCGTGCGCGACCCCTCGCGCACCAGGTGGTGGTGCACGCCCGCGGTCGCGAGCAGGCTGGGGATCGGCGCCTGGCGGGGACCGACGCCGCGATCCGACAGGATCAGGATGTCGTAGCCGGCGCTGACCGCCTCGCTCGCGCGGCGGCAGAGGTCGGCCATCGCCTGCTCGAGCCCTGCGCCGTTCTTGTCGGCGTCAAACAGCAGCGACAGCGTGGTCGACGTGAATCCGGATTCCGCCGGCAGGTGGCGCAGCTTGGCCACGTGCTCGTTGTGGATGATCGGGTACTGGATCTTGATCTGCCGGCACGACTCCGGTTCGGGCTTGAGCAGATTACGCTCCGGCCCGATGGTGGAACCCATGTCGGTGACCAGCTGCTCGCGGATCGCATCGAGCGGCGGATTCGTCACCTGCGCGAACAACTGCTTGAAATAATCGAACAGCAGCCGCGGACGCTGCGACAGCACCGCCAGCGAGGTGTCTGTGCCCATCGAGCCGACCGGCTCTTCACCGTTCACCGCCATCGGCCCGATCAGCACCCGCAGATCCTCCTGCGTGTAGCCGAAGGCATGCTGACGCTTCAGCACCGTTTCATGGTCGGGCTCTTCGGCGCTCGCCGCCGGCAGGTCGTCGATATCGACGATGTTCGCGTCGAGCCACTGCCGATACGGATGCTGCGCCGCCAGCTCGCTCTTGATCTCCTCGTCGTCAACGATCCGTCCGCGTGAGGTGTCGACCAGGAAAATCCGCCCCGGGTGGAGCCGTTCCTTGACCACCACGTCCTCGGGCGCGATATCGAGCACACCGACCTCGGACGCCATGATCACGAGGTCGTCCTTGGTCACGTAATAGCGCGACGGACGCAGGCCGTTGCGATCGAGCACTGCACCCACGACGGTGCCGTCGGTGAACGCGATCGACGCCGGACCGTCCCACGGCTCCATCAGCGAGGCGTGATACTCGTAAAACGCCCTCCGCTCCGGACCCATCTCGGGGTTCCCGCTCCAGGGCTCGGGGATCATCATCAGGATCGCGTGCGGCAGCGACCGCCCCGCCATCACCAGCATTTCGAGGACGTTGTCGAACGTGGCGGTATCGCTGCCGCCTTCGCGGATCACCGGCAGGATCTTCTGCAGGTCGTCGCCGAGCACGTCCGAAGCCAGCAGCCCCTCGCGCGCACGCATCCAGTTGATGTTGCCGCGCAGCGTGTTGATCTCGCCGTTGTGCGCGATGTAGCGATACGGGTGCGCCAGCGGCCACGACGGAAACGTGTTGGTGCTGAACCGCTGATGCACCAGCGCGAGCGACGATTCCAGGTCGGGGTGCGACAGGTCGGGGAACATCGGCTGCAGCTGCTGCGCCGTCAGCATCCCCTTGTAGATCAGCGTCTTCGCCGACAGACCGACGATGTAGAAAAAACGTCGCGAAATCGCGTTGAGATCGAGATCGTCGACCACCCGTTCGACGCGCTTGCGGATGACGTACAGCTTCCTCTCAAATGCGAGTCCGGCCGCGTCGTGCGCGGCCGAAGTGCCGGTGGCCCGGCCGATGAAGACCTGCTGGAAGATCGGCTGCGTCGCCTTGGCGCTGTCGCCAAGCAGGCTGTTGTCGGACGGCACGTCGCGCCAGCCGAGCAGCGTCTGCCCTTCCTCCTCGACGATGCGGCCGATGGCGGCCTTGATCGCATTGCGATCACGCGCGTCCCGCGGGAGGAATACCAGCCCGGCGCCGTAGGCCCCGGCCGCCGGCAACTCGAACGACACGACCTTGCGGAAGAAGCGGTCCGGCGTCTGGAGAAGAATGCCCGCGCCGTCACCCGTGTTGGCCTCGCAGCCACACGCACCCCGATGTTCGAGGTTGATCAGCACGCGCAGCGCCTTGCGCACGATCGCGTGCGAGCGCTGTCCTTTCATGTGGACGACGAACCCGACGCCGCAGGCGTCGTGTTCCGCGCGCGAATCGTACAGACCCTGGTCCTTCGGAGGCGTTTGCGGATCTTCAGGGGCAGACATGGGAAGGACTGTTATACGATCCGCGCACTCATAAGGGAAATACAATGTTCTTGGTTATTCAATCTTAAAAACTGATACCTGCGGCCGAACGTCTCCGATCCAGGCCAGGAGGGCCGTCTGCCAGCCCACCCCCGCGCAGTGCCAATTCACTGAAAAATGGGCGATTTTGCGCGATCAACCCCATAGAATGTGCGGGATCGACAACTTTCAGGAGAGCTAGCCGATGCATGCACCGATGAAATACGTGGAAAAGGGGATGGCCGTCGCCGCCAACGGGATCTGGCAGGTGTTCTCGGCCGCGAACCGGATCAAGCAGAACCCCTCGTTCACGCCCCGGTGGTCCGACAAGCCGCTCCTGAAGTCGCACCAGAAGACCAAGCCGCCGCTCGGCTGGCCGCGGCAGACCGATTCGCTCTGCCCGACCTGCGTGCGCGAGGCGCGCCAGGAGATCCTCGACGGCAAGAAGGACGTGTCCATCCTGCTCAATGAAAAGGTTGGCGAGATCAAGGCCACCATCATGGAGAAGGACGGCAAGATCGTCATGGTCAAGGACTGCCCGATCCACGGGCACTTCGAAGACGTGATGGCGATCGACACCGCGTTCTTCCGCCACCTCGAGGAGGTCTTCCCCGGCCGCGACATCCGCGCCCATAACGACGAGAAGCTCCACAACCACGGCAGCTCCACCGTGAAGCACGGCCGCGGCTCGGTCCTGACCGTCGACCTCACCAACCGCTGCAACATGATGTGCGACCCGTGCTTCATGGACGCCAACCAGGTTGGCTTCGTCCACGAGCTGACGTGGGAAGACATCAAGCAGGTGCTCGACAACGCCATCACGATCAAGCCGCGCCGCCAGATGTCCGTACAGTTCTCGGGCGGCGAGCCGACGATGTCGCCGTACTTCCTTGATGCGGTGCGCTACGCGCGCAAGGTTGGCTACAACAGCGTCCAGGCGGCGACCAACGGCATCGAGTTCGCCAAGAGCCCGGAATTCGCCAAGGCGGCGGCCGAGGCGGGGCTGCGCTATGCCTACCTGCAGTTCGACGGCATCGGCAACGCCGCCAATTCACACCGCCGCGTCGGCAACCTGTTCGACGTCAAGCTGCGCGCGATCGAGAACCTGTACAACGCCGGCGTCGACATCGTCCCGGTCATCACCATCGTCAACGGCGTGAACAACGAGCAGGTCGGCCGGGTGATCGAGTTCGCGCTCGACAACCCGAAGCGGATCAATTTCCTGTCGTTCCAGCCGGTGTCGTTCACCGGCCGCGACGAGGAGGTCACGCCCGAGCGGCGCGCGGCGCAGCGTTACACCCTGTCGCACCTCGCCCACGACGTGAAGAACCAGGTCGGCATCGGCGAACCGACGCGCGACTGGTTCCCGATTTCGTTCATGTCCACCTTCACCGACTGGGCCGACGTGGTGCACGGCCCCGACCGGGAATGGGGCCAGCTCACCTGCGGATGCCACCCGAACTGCGGTATCGGCATGGCGGTGATGATCGACAAGGAAACTAAGGAAGCGGTGCCGGTCACCGCGTTCCTCAAGGCGGATCAGCTGGCCAAGGACGTGGCGCAGGTGAACGACGCGGCGCGCGGCAGGTTCCTCTCGGTCGCCGGCATGGCGCTGGCGCTGATGCGGAATTACGACCCGTTCAAGGCGCCGACCCATTTCCGCATCGCCGACCTGATGAAGAAGTTCGACAAGACGTTCGGCGCCACCGGCAAGGACTATGGCAAGGTGACCGGCGACCGCACCATGTCGGACATCGAGAAGCGCCGGTCGGATCGTTGGAACTTCCTGTTCATCGCCGGCATGTGGTTCCAGGACCTGTTCAACTACGACTTCCGCCGCACCGAGATGTGCATCATTCCGTATGCCACGCAGCAGGGCGAGATTTCGTTCTGCGCGTACAACACCGGCATCGGCTGGCGCAACATCATCGAGAAGATGCACATGACGGCGACCCTTACCAAGTGGTACGAGGAGCACGGGCGCCACGAGATCTTCGCCGGCGGCAAGGAAGTGCAGATGTCGAGCAAGGACCACTCGCTGGTGCTCAATGCCGAAGCGGTGGCCAAGGGCAAGCAGACCGACCTCGATACGCTGGGCATCGCCAAGAACGCGCGCGAGGAAAAGCTGCAGGCACGCAAGAAGCAGATGACGCCCGAGGAACTGCGACAGCACCAGGAGATGGAGCGTCTGTATCGCCAGGAAGTGCTCAAGGAGCAGCCGACGCTCCAGATCCAGGGGCTGGGTGGCGGACGCAAGAAGCAGGAAGTCGCAGAAGTCGTCCACAAGCCGACGGTGTAGACTTCAAAACCCAAATCCCAAAACCCAAATCCCAAAAGGCCGGCTCAACGCCGGCCTTTCGTTTTTCGACTGATAAGATCACTCGATGCGATTGGAAGGCTGCACCGTCATCGTCACCGGCGGCGCCTCCGGCCTGGGCGGCGCGACGGTGGACATGGTCGTGGCGGCCGGCGGACGAGCGGTCATTGTCGACATCAACGAGCAGGCCGGCGCGGCCAAGGCCACGCAGCACGGGCAACACACCCACTTCGTGAAGACCGACGTCACCAGCGATGCCGAGATGCAGCGCGCGGTTGACGCCGCGGTCAAGACGTTCGGCGCCGTGCATGGCCTGGTGTGTGCGGCGGGTATTGCCGTGGCCGAGCGGGTCCTGCCGAAGGAAGGCGTGCAGCCGCTCGCGCACTTCACCCGGACGATCACCGTCAACCTGATTGGCACGTTCAACGCCATCCGCCTGGCTGCAGCGGCCATGGCCACGAACCAACCTAATCAGGCTGGCGAGCGCGGCGCAATCGTCGCCACCGCGTCGGTGGCGGCCTATGACGGCCAGATTGGCCAGGCGGCCTACGCGGCATCAAAGGGGGGCGTCGTCGGCATGACGCTTCCCATCGCGCGCGAGTTCGCCCGCATTGGCGTCCGGGTGATGGCAATCGCGCCGGGGACGTTCGACACGCCGCTGCTCGCCGGGTTGCCCGAGGCCGCTCGGGTGTCGCTCGCGCAACAGGTACCCTTTCCATCCCGGCTCGGACGCCCGGAGGAGTATGCCGCCCTGGTGCGCCATATCTTCGAGAATGAAATGTTGAACGGCGAGGTCATACGCCTCGACGGCGCGATCCGAATGGCGCCAAAATGAAAGACCGATGCTGACAATCCTCACCGGCGCGCTGGCCGGCTTCGTTCACGTGCTGGCTGGCCCCGACCACCTGGCGGCCGTCGGCCCGCTCGCCATCGACGGCCGCCGCCGCGGCTGGCTGGCGGGTTGGACCTGGGGACTTGGTCACGCCTCCGGCGTGGTCGTCATTGCCGCCCTGGCGGTGCTGTTGCGGGATCTCCTGCCGCCGATTGAAACGATTTCAGCGTGGAGCGAACGGATCGTCGGCGCTGCCCTGATCGGCGTCGGCTTCTGGGCCCTGCGGCGCAGCGGCCGGATAAGACCAGCGCCCCACGTCCACGGCGCAACGGCGCACGATCACCTGCACGTGCAGCGGGGACCCGGATGGATCCGCCGCGCCGGGCACATTCATGCTTCGTTCTGCCTGGGAGTACTGCACGGCATCGCCGGGACGTCGCACTTCGTCGGCGTTCTGCCGGCGCTGGCGCTGCCGAGCCGTGGCGCAGCGATGATGTACATCGCGGCATTCGGCGCCGGCACCGTGGCCGCAATGACCGCCTTTGCGGCGGCTGCCGGACGCGTCGGCACCGCCTCACACAGTCCAATCACCTATCGAATCGTGATGACGACGGCAGCCGCGGTGGCGATGTTGGTGGGCAGCTGGTGGCTGTTCGCCGGCGCGGCGTAAAGCACACGCCGTCGCGACGCTACTGGGGATCGGGCTCCGCCTTGGCGACGGTGCCCATCGAGCGCTTCGCCGCATCGCGGAGGGCAAACGCCTCGCGGGCCGTTCCCTGGCGGTCGCCGGCGAAGCCGCTCGACACCGCTTCAGCAGCTTTCCTTACCGCCGCGACGACGTAGTTATGGCTCTGGCGCCACTCGCCTGTAGGTGTTACCTCGTCAGCCCAGGAGCCGAGCGCCTGCAGGGTTCGTTCGAGCGCTGCGAGCACGTCGCCCGCCGGCTGGGCCACCGCCGACATCACGAACGGCTCCATCGTTTCCAGCTTTTCAAGCACCGGTGCAATCGCCACCCGATAGTCCTGGACGACGCGGTCGCGGCCGGCGGCTAGACCGGACGGCCCGGGCAATTCTTCCGCCTCCGGCAGCGGCGCGGGCTTCGCCAGATCGATATAGATCCGGCGCCCGGAGGTACGGACCGTCGCTTGCACCGAAGGCGGCATCTGGATTCGGGCGCGCAGGGCATGCACCGAGCCGGTTTCCGCCTGTTCGATCGACACACGCCGGAGCATTGAAACGCCTGCGGGCGCCTTCCACTGCATCGGCCTTACCGTGGATGCGACCGGCGAGGCCACGACTTCCATTTCCTGCTCGCTGATCGTCTGCGCCGCCACGTGCCGTGGTTCGGCGGGCAGTTCGATCACCACTGCCAGGCTGCCGGCGCCCGCAATCAGCAGCACGTCGGCCGCGTCGCTGAGTCTGGGCGTGGCGTTTTGACCGGGCGGCCTGCGAACGCTCTCGTCGACGACGACCCGAGCCTTGAAGCCGCGCTTCGCCAGAAATCGCTGCGCCGCATCGGCTTCATCGAGGGAGACATACGGGCCGGCAACCACTTCGTGCGAGCGGTTGATGTTCCGGGTGAAGGCTGGGATCCCTGCGGCGGCCATGCGGGCGGCCACGGTTCGGGCCAGCGGCGCCGTGCGCAATGTCGTGACGGCGACGGTGAACCCGGCACCGGTCGGAATCGTCATGTCCCCGGTTGGCCAGGGAGGCCGGAGCCACAGGATGGCGCCGGCGCCGACCACGCCGATCAGCGCCGCCGAGGCGAAGCGCCGCGGCTTCAACACAGCGCCCCCACCAGTGAAAGCCGGTCGCCCTTTTTCACGCCGTATTCGGCCAGCCGGCCCGCCGCGAGCTCGATGACGGCGCACCCGCCAACCGACGCGGCCAGCCGCCAGGGCGGCATGCTGTGCACCATCCGGACGACGGTTCCGCGCGCGTCGACGAAAGCGACGTCAATCGGGAACTCCATTCCGACCGTGTGAATCGCGATGCACGGTGCGATAAACATTGCCGCATCAGGGGACATCGATTCGCGGCCGAGCAGTCCCCGCCGGCGATCGTTCCTGGTGAGGGCCATGTCCACCGAGGACGCTACGACTTCACCGGTGGGAACGTGGACCAGGGTCATAACTGGGGCTGGAGACCCCGCTTCTCGGGCGCCGCCTTGCGATCGCGGCGGGGAGACGGCAACGCCGCGGCTTCCGACTCCTCGAGGAAATAGGAATTACAGGCCGCGTCGAGCAGCTCGCGCGTGATCGTGGGTTCACTGCCGCGGTACCTGCAGAGCGCGGTGACCTGGTCGAGCAGGTCGCGCGGCTGGCAGGCGCGCAGCGGACGCCCCTCCGGCCGGTAGTGACGCCGGTGCAGGTACGCAACCATCACCTGGTGGAACTTGAGCCCACGTTTGCGGCAGTTCATCTCGAAGATGCGCGTGTACTCTTCGAGCGACGGATCCTCCACCGCAATCTTGTAAGGAATCCGGCGCAGGAACGCCTCGTCCGCCAGCGACGCGGGATCGAGGTTGGTGGCGAAGACGACGAGCACGTCGAACGGCACCTGGAACTTCTTGCCGGTGTGGAGCGTGAGGTAATCGACCCGGCTTTCGAGCGGGACGATCCAGCGGTTGAGCAGGTCCTCGGGGCGGATCCGCTGCCGGCCGAAATCGTCGACCAGCAGCACGCCGCCATTGGCCTTGAGCTGGAGCGGCGCCTCGTAGAACTTCGATGCCGGGTTGAACGTCAGGTCGAGCATATCGAGGGTGAGCTCGCCGCCGACGATCACGACCGGCCGCCGGATGCGCACCCACCGGCGATCGCGCGGCGCCTCCGCAATCAGCAGAGACTTGTCGTCGGTCTCCTCCAGCCGCTCGTGGTTGATCGGATCGAACATCGTGATGGTGTAGCCGTCCACGTCGATCGCGTGCGGCATGTACATCTCGCCGCCGATGGTGCGGCCCAGACCTTCACCGATCACCGTCTTGCCATTGCCCGGCTGACCGTAGAGAAACAGCGCCTTGTTGGCATTGACTGCCGGGCCCAGCTGTTCGAGGATCCCGTCGCCGATAACGAGATGCGAGAATCCCTCTCGGAGACGATCACGGTCGATATAGCCGCGCGAAGCCGCCAGCGCCCGCATCCGGTCGACATAGGCCGCCAACGGCACTGGGGCCGGTCCGACGTACTGGTTGATCTCGAGGTACTGCCGCGCGCGGTCGCGGCCAAGGTCGGTCAGGCAATAACGGTAGCTTGACGCCGTGGTGCCAGTCGCGCCACGCACTTCGATCAGCCGTTCGGCGCGAGCGCGTTCGACGATCGGCTCGAACACCACGAAGGGCAGGCACATCCGCTCGCTCAGCGCGTTCCCCGATGATTCCCCGCCGTATAACGTCTTGATCAGCAGCTGCTCGACCAGGTCAGCGCCGAGGCCGGTTTGCTCGAGCGTGTGCGGCGCCGCCAGGGTATTGCTCATCGCTGTGCCATCGGGAAGAGGACCTGGACGAACTTGATCGCCGCCGGGCCGATCGTCACCACCCAGATCGCCGGGAAGATGCAGAACACCAGCGGAAACACCATCTTGACGCCGGTCTTGGCGGCGGCTTCCTCGGCGCGCTGGCGGCGCTTGGTCCGCAGCGTATCGGAGTGCACCCGCAGCGACTGCGCGACGCTGGTGCCGAACTTGTCCGTCTGGACCAGCATCGCGACGAGCGACGAAAGGTCCTCCACACCCGTGCGGATCGCGAGGTTATGCAGCGCGTCCGCGCGCGCGGTGCCGGCGCGGAGCTCAAGGTTCACCAGTCGCAATTCCTCCGACAGGTCCTTGTGCGCGAAATCCAGTTCCTCGCCGACGCGTTGAATCGCCTGGTCGAGACCCAGTCCCGCCTCGACGCTGACGACCAGCAGGTCAAGAGCGTCAGGCAGCGACAACCGGATCCGGTGCTGCCGCTTCCGCGCCATGCGGCCGAGCCCCATCCCCGGCAGGAGATACCCCATCGCTGCCGCTCCGAGCGCGAGCAGAACGTTGGGACGCCCGAATACCGGCAGGGCGACCAGTGCGAATGCCACAACCGCCAGACCGAGGCGGCCGCCGATGAACACCGCGAGCGCTTCCGGACGACGGTAGCCGGCGGCGACGAGGCGCGCGCGAAGCTTGCCCATTTCCGAAGCCGGCGTCGGCGCGTACTTGCTCAGCGTCGCGAAGGACTCGGCGATTTTCTTCCGGTAGGGTGACGCGGTTTCATTCACCGGCTCGCCGCGAATC
>Ga0209486_10000908_pt1 | contig 13016 bp, 11 predicted proteins | sample NCCompost_FD_187518 | JGI IMG/M metagenome (GOLD analysis project Ga0209486, IMG submission 187518) | Agricultural soil microbial communities from Utah to study Nitrogen management - NC Compost (SPAdes) (version 2) | ecosystem: Environmental > Terrestrial > Soil > Agricultural land | place...
TCTGCACGTCGGGATTGACGCGGGTGGTCCCGAACGGGATGCCGAAGTTGAGGTTGGTCCAGGGCCCGCAGTTGTCGCCGCCCGTCGCGAGATTGTTCTGGGCCAGGGGGTTCATCAGATCGCAGTCGGGAACCTTGTTGCCGTTGTCGGTCCAGCTCCGGTTCGTCGTCTGCTGGAACGTGACCGCCGGGTTGTTCTGCGTGTAGAGGCCGCCGTTCTGCGCCGTCTCCAGGTACTTGGCGATGTTCACCTTCAGCGACGTCTTTCCGTTGCCGAAGAGGTCGTAGGCGGCGCCCATCCGGGGCGTGAGGTCGTGGAAGCCGGTGACGCCCCGCTGCTCGGGGAAGATGAAGCGGCTGCCGAACCGGTTGTCCGACACGATGCCGTTCTCACCCTGCGGGAACCAGCTCCACGCGTGCTCGTAGCGCAGCGCCCCCTGCAGCGTCAGCCGGCCGCGCGTGTACTGATCCTGCACGTAGATGCCGTCGTAGCGCGTCCGGTTGCTCTGCATGTGCGGACCGATGCGCATCGTGAACTGGATCGGGTTCTGTGGGAGTGCGGCCGTGCTGTTGAACGTGTAGGCGAGCTGGTTGTCCACGAACTGCGTCTGGCGATACACCTCGTGGGCCGACTGCAGGCCCACCTTGAAACTGTGCGCGCCGGTGACATACGACATCGACGCCCGCCAGATGTTGTGCTGCTGATTGTTGGTCGGCGACGACGCCCATCCACGGTACGTGAAGTTGGGTACGGGGACGCCCGCGATCGTGCTCTGTTCGGTGACGGCGACGAGCCCCGTCTCCGCTCCCGGCGGAGCGTAGCCGCCCCACTTGCTGCTGAACGACGAGACGCCCGCCTCGAACAGCAGCCGGTTCGTCATCGGCGACGTCCACGTCCCCTGCGTGATCTTTTCCCGCTCCGGCCAGTAGTTGCCCGACTCGGGCGACGTGGTCGGCGTGCCGAGCGCAATCCAGTCGTCGCCGCGGTCACGGCACCGGTCGCCTTCGTTCACGAGCGCCGAGCCGGTGCAGTTGGCCTGGTAGTCGTAGTAGAACCCCACCTTGTTCTTGGACGTGAGCTGAGCGGTCAGGCGGATGGCTTCGATCTTCTTGGCGCCGGCCGACCGCGCCTTGACGTTGGCATCGCGCACGTAGTCCCACCGGGCAGCGTTCAGGGCGTTGGCATTGGCATAGAGATTCGGAATGTCCTGGTGCGAGCCGTAGCTGCGCAGGTTGTTGAAGAACCACAGCCGATCGCGTTTGATCGGGCCGCCCATCGAGAAGTTCGTATCCCAGTTCTTGATGAGCCCGGGCGGCTCCGTGATGCCGATACGCCGCAGGTCGTCGTCGAGGTTGCTGCTCTGGGACCACTCGCCCGCCGTGCTGAAGAACCCCGTGCCGCTGAAGTTGTTGCCGCCGCTCTTGGGGATGATGTTGAACGCCGGACCGCCGCGATCGACCTCGCCCATGCCGCCCGCGACCGTCACCTGCACTTCCTGCGCGTTGACGAAGTCGTAGGCAAAGCTCGACACGCCGCCGCCGCCGAACGCGGACCCGACGTTCATGCCGTCCACCTGCACCGTGCCTTCGTTGCCGCGGCCGCCGCGCGAGGTGAAGAAGAAGTTCGTGGCGGTGCCGGTCATCGACTGCGTGGAGTTCACATCGAGGGTCAGCGACTGGACGCCAGGCACCATCGCCAGCACGTTGCCGTAGGTGCGGGAGGCGGGAACCTCGGCCAGCACCTCGTTGGAGAGCGTGACCTGCCGCCGCGTGCTCGTCTGCGTATCGACCACGGGCGTGGCGCCGCTGACGGTGATCGTCTCTTCCACTGCGCCCACGCGGAGGTCGGCGTTGATCGTCGTCACGCCCGATCCGCTCAGCTCGAGCGCCTCGCGCTTGACCGTCGAGAATCCGGACAGCGTGAACGTGAGGGTGTAGGTGCCCGGTGTCAGATCGACGATGCGGTACTGGCCGGTTCCGTCCGTCACCACGGTGCGGACTTTTTCGATGAGCGCAGGACTTGCCGCCTCGACGCTCACGCCCGGCAGGATGGCGCCGGATGCGTCCCTGACGATGCCCGCAACGGCTGGTTGAGAAAAGGCTGGTGTCGAGAGAAGCAGTAGTGCCAGAGCCGCGAGGAATCCTGTTGCGAGCGAGCGCATGGACGACCTCCTATTTGTGCATCCCCGGAGAGTTCGTTCGGTTCCGCGCGTAGCCTAAGGCAACCGGACGGGCCGATCAAGCGGCGACTCACTACGGTAAGCTCGCGCCGTGGGACCGCCGCCACCTCCTGCTGACGGGAGTTGCTCTCCGTACGAAATCCTCCTCGGCACGACGTTCGACTCGCTGCACGCACACGTCCGCCGCGCCCACCTGCCACCGCTGCGCGCGGCGGGCACGATCGATGTGGAACATGGCTCTGCGTGGCTGACGCGCCCGATGATCTGGTTGATGGGGCTCCCCGCCTCGGGGCCCCGTCAACCGGTGACGCTCGACGTCGTCGAGGATGGCGCGGACCTGGTGTGGACGCGCCGCATCGGTGCGTCCATTCTCCGCACGCGCCAACGCGCCAGCGGCTCGAGGCTCGTGGAGCGTCTGGGCCTTGGGCGCGTCTCGTTCGATCTCGCCGTGAAGGACGGCGCGCTTCTCTATCGGCAGTCCTCGATCGATGTTGCCGGCGTGCGCGTGCCTTCCAGGCTGAGCCCCCGCGTGGGAGCCGTCGTCTCCGCCACGGCTGAAGGCTGGCATGTCGAGGTGACCGTGACCTGGCGCGGGCGCTTGCTCTGCCACTATGCTGGGGCCATCCGCGCCTCATGAGAACCGCGATCTGGCTGCTGCTCCTGCAAGCCTCGCTCGGCGCCTTCGACACGCTGTACTACCATGAGTACCGGCTCCGGCTGGTCCACGCCGTGCACAGCCGCGTGGAACTGCGGCTGCACGCGGCGCGCGATTTCGCTTACGCGATCATCATCGGCAGCCTGGGATTCGTGACCTGGCGCGGCGCGTTCGCGTGGGTCCTGGCGGCGCTCCTCCTGGCCGAAATCTGCATCACCCTGTGGGACTTCATCGAGGAGGACAAGACCCGACGGCTGCCTGCGGGCGAACGGGCGATGCACGCCGTCATGGGCATCGTCTACGGAGCGTTTCTGGCTCTGCTGATTCCGCAGATGATCGGCTGGTCGCGGCTCGCGACCGGGTTCGGCCCCAGCTATCACGGGTTCCCGGCGTGGATCCTCATCGTGCTGGCGGCCGGCGTCTTCGCGTCCGGGGTTCGCGACCTCACGGCGAGCGCCAGACCGGCGGCGGCGTGACGAACGAATTCCGGGTTTATCGACGCTGGTTCTACGCCGCTGCCATCTACAACGCCGTCTGGGGCAGCGCGGTGATCCTGTTTCCCGGCACGCTGCTGCGGATCGCGGATATGGACTCCGCCGGAGCCGTACCGCTCGTGCAAGTCATCGGCATGATGGTGGGCGTGTACGCCTACGGCTACTACCTTCTCGCCCGAGAACCAGAGCGCTACTCCGGCTTCATCTGGATCGCGCTGGCCGGCAAGACGCTCGGCCCCATCGGATTCGTCTACAGCGCGTCAACCGGTGCGCTGCCCTGGCGCTTCGGCTGGATCTGCGTGTTCAACGACGTCATCTGGTGGCCGGTCTTCTGGCGATTCGCGCTCGCGCACGCGCGTGGGCGCAGGCCCGCGGCGTAGCCCGGCGCTACTTGCTCCCGCTCTTCTCGACGGCGCGCGAGATGCTCAGGATGTTGCGCATCGCGTAGTTGCCTTCATGGCACGCGTACTCGAACATTCCGTAGACCGGCTCGCGCTTCCACGGAAACGACAGCGTCCAGGGGCGCGTCCAGGTTCCGGGATCGTCGATCGTCGCCGTGTACTGGAGCGTATTTTTGTCGAGCTGCGTGAACCGCTCGGTGATCGTGAGCCGTCCGCTCGAGCGGCCGCCGCCGTTCCCACCCACACCGGTCATCCCGTTCAGGTTTTTCGTCACCACGACCAGCGTATTCCCTTCCCAGTGACCACGCGAGTCGCCCATGTAGGACGTCACGGCCGACGGGAGGTGGGGACGGCCGTCGAGCGGCACGACGCGCGCCTCGTGAATCATCTCGTTGCGGATCACGACGTAGCCCGGCCCCTGCACGATCTCGTTCCCGTTGTTGTAGATGGTCGGCAGCAGCGATCCCATGACGCCGCGCGTGATGCAGCGATCGTAGAGGCTGCGATCGAGAAAGGTGTCCGCTTCGCGCCCCTGCAGCCGCGCGACCCGCGCCTTGACGTCCGCCTGCTGCTGCGCCTGCCGCGCCTGCCCCTCGGGCGACAGCGGCGGCTGCCGGCCGTCCAGCGGGTCGACGATGAGCGAGGCCTGCCGCGACGGCTTGCCGGTCTCCTGCCAGTGCGGCGTCGGCGAGGTCGGGCAGCGGATGACGCACGGCGTGGTGACGTCGGCGGTGAACACGTCGATCTCGGCGAGGAGCGACTCCTCCTCGGTCTTGATCTCGCGGCCGCGCTGCTCGAACTCTGCTTCCGTGAGCAGGTTGCGCGTTCCGAATTTCACTGGCCGCTGCAGCGGCACGCCCACCATCTCGACGCCCGGCCAGAACCCCTGGAGATCGGGGTCGCCCCACGGCGTTTTCGGCTGGACGAAGCCCGCCGCCGGTTGAGGGATCGGCAGCGTGGCGGCAGCCGCGCTGGGTGGGGTCGCCTCGGTCGCCGGGCGCTGCTGGGCCTCGGCGGCGACCGCACTCAGAGTCACTCCGACGAGAAGAGCGAACAGATGTTTTGTCACGGTCTGCTCCATGAGACCCGTGAATCATAGCGCGTCAGGCACCGCCCTCACGAGAAACGGCGATCGGCCCCGGTGCACGATCCGCCACGCCAGCAGGACGCTGGCGATGCCGAGCGCAACGCCCGCGATCATGTCCGGAATCCAGTGCACGCCCAGCACGAACGTCGAGAGGACGATGGTCGCGCCGAGGGCCAGCGCCGACATCCGCATCGGCACGCGGAAGATGAAGCAGGCGGCGACGACCAGTACGGTCAGTGAGACGTGGAAGCTCGGAAACGAATTGTCCAGGCCGCTCATGGGTCGCATGAGCTCGATCAGCTTGTCGCTGACCTTGTCCGACAGCAGCATGGCCTCGGTGACGGGAGACGACCAGCGCTCGGGGACCGGGAAGAAGATGAAGAACGGGATGCTGACCGCATAGTTGATCGCCACGGCCAGGCTGACGGTCTGGTACTGGCGCGGGTCTCGCTTGCATGCGAGCACGCAGGCAACGTAGAGGCACAGCAGCGGAAAGATCACGAAATACGAGGCGGAATAGCCGTAATAGGCGATGGCGCTCGTCGTATCGTGCAGGTCGAAGCTGAGATAGCGCTCGAACCACGCAAAGGCGTCGGCAATCGGATAGCCGGCCTCGCTCCCGAGACTGCTGGGCGTCATCGACGCGTCCACGCGGGTTTGCACGACGTTGATCAGGAACACGGCCGCAAGCAGCAGCGTGGGTTCCGCCGACGGATGGCGCAGCGCGAGACGAGCGAGAAACGACTCCGCTCGAACGGGCTCGACCGGCACAGGGTCTCGAGGCTCTGACGGCCGCGGTGCCGGAACGTCGGCTGCGGGTGGAATGAGGCTGTGCAGGCGGCGCGTCAGGAGCTCGAATTCGGCGTGCTCGACATTCCCCGGCCAGTCCACCAGCGTGGCCGCCTGCAGCTGTCTGAAGCCGAGCGGCATCTCGACCTCGTCGATCCTCACCGACACCAGGCGGCCATTCATCTTGCCCGACTCGGCTTCGTCGATCACCCACTCGCTTTCGACCGACGTGTGCGACCAGAGCACGATCACGCAGTGCGCCTGTTTGAGCTCGTGCTCGATGGCGCGGCGGAATCCCTCGCCGGGCAGCAGCTCGCGGTCCCAGAAGACGCTCCATCCGCACTTTTCGAGCGCCTGCTCGAACTGCCGCGCCCTCGGCAGATCGCGTCTCGAATAGCTGAGGAAGATGTCCGCCATCGCTGCTCCTACCGGCCCCCGAGAGCCACGGCGTGCACCAGCTGACGCGACCGCCAGCGCCACGCATCCCACGCCAGCGCGGCGGCTCCGGCGACGAGCAGCACGAGGAATACGATCGTGAGTGCCCGGAACAGGGTCCGTTCAGGCGTCACTCGCATGAGCAGCACGCGGAAACCCTGCCGTCCCATCGGTTCGAAGTCCAGCCCCCGGTTGTCAGGACGCGTGGGAAATTCGGCCTTGGCGAGCCGGATCTCGAACGTCTCCTGCTTCTCGACGTTCGCCACGCGCGACTGGCCTTCGAGCCGGTAGTCGTTCCGCTGAGGCTCGTTCCACTTGATTTCCTGGAACGGCACACGGTCGGCGACGTCGAAGTCCACGTCCCGCAGCACCGTTGGCGTGGTGTCGTTGTACAGCCAGACCGGCCGGATGCGATGCAGCCGCGAGTGAATGAGCGACACCAGGCGGCGCGTGAGATCGGCCGGCGCGAGGAAGCTGACGTCGAACTGCTGCGTCACCTCCGCGTTGTCCAGACGGAAGTGCTCGTAGCGCACCGTGAGGCGCACCGCCCCGTCGTGCGTGCTCTCCAGCTCCCACCGGACATCGCTCTTCTTGTAGTAGTCGAAGTACTGGCTCCGGTCCACGAGCTCGGTGCCCGCCAGCCGGATCGCCAGGCGCGCGGCGTCGAGCAGGTCGCCGTCAACCGGTGACGCCTGGTCGGACACCACATCGACCACGACCGCCAAGGTGGACGACCCGGCCTGACGGCGCAGATCCGACAGCGCCCGGCGGGCGTCTTCGGCCTCCACGTTGGACCATCGCACCCATCTGTGAACGTCCGATCCTGGCGCGTTCGCGCCGAGCGGCTCCAGCTCCTGCAGCCGGGCGGTAATGGCGTCCTTGGTCTTGTCATCCACTTTCCTGGTCGCGACCAGGAGATCGCACGGAAGGTCGTCTGGCAGCGGGACGAACCGGACGTTCCTCCCGTAGGCGGCGTAGTGCTTGCCGCCGGGATCCGCGAAGGCGGACATCGGACCGTTCCAGACCGACGCAATCGTCTCCCGTCCATTCGCCGGAGCCGCTACCTCCCGAATCAGGTCGGAGCTGCTGGGTGACGCACTCGGCTCGACGGCAATCGTCGTCACGCCCTTCGGGTTGGAGGCGCCGTCGTCCAAGCCAAACACCCGGCGGGCACGAAAGAGGAGCGACGGCAGGAAGTAGCTCGAGGTGCTGTACTTGTTGTGGTAGATGAACCGGACCGGATGCTCGGCCTCGCTTTGCGACTTCAGGTGCGCGAGCACCTGATCGAGCGTCGGCATGGCGCCTTCGAAGGACGAGCGCGGCACCACCATGAAGGCGTTGGTGATCGTCTTCGCGGTGCTGCGGCTGAGACACGTGGCGAGCAGCTCGACCTTCGCCCCCCGCATTTCCGCAACCACGAACGCATAGGGGGTGACCCGCGCCACCACGCCGCCCGTGCGCGCCAGCGGCTTGTCGCCGCGCGCGTCGTCGAGGAGCGCCTGAATCACGGATTCATACGAGAGCTGTTCAGGACTGCCCACCAGGTGCCTGCCGAGGCCTTGGGCCAGCAGTTCGTCCGCCTTGAGCTCATCAGCGCCCTGGTCGACGGTGACGAATCGCGCCGGAGATGTCTGGGCACTGGCCGCGGAAACGGTCAGCGTGTGGATCGCGATCGACGCCGCAACGACTACCAACGCGAATCGGCCGATCCCCATGGTTGCTCGTCCTTTTCATCCAGCCGAAATGGCGCACCTCCGAAGTGCTTAATAGGGTCAACGGCAAAAGCCCGGGATCTGCACACGGGGCGGCTGGAATCGCCACGTGGGATACTGCCGCCCATGGCGCACGACTCGCAGATTCGACAGCTCTCGGCCCTCGAGCTCAAGGGGATGATCGACGCGGGTGAGGCCTTCCAGCTCGTGGACGTCCGGACGCCGGAAGAGCGCGAGATCGCCGCGATTACCGGCGCCCGCCTGCTCGATCAGGCGTACCACGACGCGCTGATGGCGCTCGATCGCGATACGCCGCTCGTCTTCCAGTGCCACCATGGCATCCGCAGCCAGCGCGCGGCCGAGTACTTTCGCGAGCACGGCTTCCACCGGCTCTACAATCTCAGCGGCGGCATCGACGCCTGGTCGACGTCGGTCGATCCCTCGATCCCGCGTTATTGAGAAACGCACTCGGGCCACAACAATGTGGCCGCCGATCGCCAGATCTACAGGTTTGAACGACGACAGGCTTGAACCTGCCCTTTCCGATCGATACGCCTGCGTCGTGCCCACCTCCAAGTCAGACATGTTTGGGGCGCCCCGTGCCTGAACCCACATGAACGTCGCTCACGCCCCATGCATTCCCCTGGGTCTGCCAACGGCAGGAACGCAGCTTTTTCTTAAGGATTGACCGCAACACGCCGGCACATCGCTCCCCTCGGACGAAGCGGCGCGCGTCTTGCTCTCCACGACGGCATCAACCCACCGGCTGCGCCCCGACGCGCTCCGACCACACGCTGCCGCGGAAATGCCGAGCAACGTGTCCGCAACGTTCGCGAGTTCATTCGTTCGACCGGGCGAGATCGCCGCGACACACGCGGTCGCTACCGTTGAAGAGCGCGAGCGCTCTACCGCGAATGCGCAGACCGAGGGATGAAAGCCATGACACGACATCTTCCGCACCGGCGATGGCATGACCTCTACCGTGAGCGTCCCGGCGCGATCGAGCCTGCGAGCGCCACGGCGCTCGAGATGTTCCGCGCGACCGCGGCGCGGCAGCGCGATCGCGTCCTCGTGCACTACTTCGATGGTTCGCTCACCGCCGATCAGATCGACGCGATGTCCGACAGTCTGGCGGTGGCGTTGCAGCAGCGCGGCACGGAGCCCGGCGATCGGATCGCCGTCTATCTGCAGAACGTTCCACAGGTCGTGATCGGCGTGCTCGCCGCGTGGAAGTGCGGCGCGGCCGTGGTGCCGTGCAATCCGATGTGGCGCGAACGGGAGCTGGTGAAGATCCTGAGCGACTCCGGCGCGCGCGTCCTGATCTGCCAGGACGACCTGTACCGAGACGTGGCACGCGCGGCGCTGCCCTCGACCGGCGTGGAGCACACCTTCACGACGTCCGCGCTCGACTTCCTGCCCGCCGAGTCGGCGCCGCCACGCGTCCTGGCCGGCTCGTGCCGTGAATCACACGCCGACGCCCTCGACCTCGTCGAGGTCATCGCTCAGCACTCGGGGCAGGCGCCGAACCCGATCGAGATCGCCGGCCACGACGTCGCGTTCATGGTCTACACCTCCGGCACGACGGGTGAACCGAAGGCGGCCCTCAATACCCACCGCAACGTGGTATTTGCCACGTCGGTGTACGAGCGCTGGATCGGCCTCACCGCCGAGGACACCATCCTGGGCCTGGCGCCGCTGTTCCACGTCACCGGCCTCATCGGCCACGTCACGCTGGCGATGTTGACCGGCAGCCCCCTGGTGCTGTTCTACCGCTTCGATGCCGAGGAGGCGTGCCGCCTCACCGAGCGGCATGGCGCCACGTTCACGGTGTCGTCCGTGACGGCGTTCATCGCGCTGCTCAACCATGAGGCCATGACGAGGTTTGACCTGTCGTCGCTCACCAAGGTGTACACCGGCGGCGCTCCGACACCGCCGGGGGTGCTCGCCGACTGGCATCGCCGCACCGGCACCCGCATCCAGCCGATGTACGGGCTGACCGAAGCCACGTCGCCGACGCACATGACGCCGCACGGCGCCGTCCCTCCGGTCGATCCGCGCACCGGCGTCATCTCGATCGGCGTGCCGGTGTTCAACACCGACGTGCGGGTGGTGACCGATCGCGGCACCGACGCCGCGCCGGGGGAAATCGGCGAGCTGGTGATTGCCGGGCCGCAGATCGTGCCGCGCTACTGGCGCCGGCCCAAGGAAACGGCCGCATCGCTGCCCAATCGCGAGCTTCGCACCGGCGACGTCGGCTTCATGGACGAAGCGGGCTGGTTCTATCTCGTGGACCGCGCCAAGGACATGATCATCGCGTCGGGCTTCAAGGTGTGGCCCCGCGAGGTCGAGGAAGTGCTGTATCTGCATCCGGCGGTGCGCGAGGCCGCGGTCGTCGGGATACCCGACTCGTATCGGGGCGAGACGATCAAGGCGGTGGTGAGCCTCAAGGCGGGCCAGGTGGCGACGGCCGACGACATCCGGGGGTTCGCCCGCGCGCAGCTGGCCGCCTACAAGTACCCGCGCGTCGTCGAGATCGTGGACGAGCTGCCCAAGACGACGAGCGGCAAGATCATGCGGCGGCTGCTCAGGACGGCCACCGACACCGCGACCGACGCCGCGGCCTAGCGCGGCGCGCGCTCGACGAGCTCGAGCAGCATGTTGTTGGGGTCCTTGACGATCAGAATCTTGAGGCCCGGCGCAAACTGCACCGGCTCCCCGCCGGTCGTCACGATCGGCACGCCGGCAGCCTTGAGCTTCTTCGCCAGCGCCGCCACGTCGCGCACCGTGAGCTGCAGCACGGTGGTGCCGGGATCCTGCGTGCGTCCCGACAGCTCCTTGCGGTCGATGTTCTTGAACTCGATGAGGGTGAACGGCACCGCCGTACCGGGAATGCGCGTGCGGCTCTGCCGGAAGCTGGCGCCCGGGGCGCCGGCGGTGGACGCCATCTGCTGGTTGTCGTTGAACGCGGCGCCCAGCGCGAAGTCGAAGCCGAAGTGCTGATTGTAGAACCGGGCGGTTTCGTCGAGGTTCCGCACCGTGGCCTCGAAAGCGCTGCCGCCGATCACCGGCCCGGCGCCGGCGGGCGCGTTGGCAGCGTCGATCAGCTCGACCACGAAGCCGTCCGGGTCCTGCACGAATACAGCGTGCATCGCTCCGTTCGGGGTCGTGAGCGTCGCCGGCTTGCCGCCGGCCGTGAGCACCTTCACGCCGGGGTAGCCCGCGATCTTCGGGAAGAGCGCATCGAGGTTGCGGACGCGCAGCGCGATGTTGCCCGCGCCCGGATCCTGGAACCGCGGGGTCTGCGCCTTGCGCTCGATGTCCTTGTACTCGATGAGCTCGACCCCCATCGCGAGGCCAGGCACGGGGAGCACGACGACCCGCGACTGACCGCCCTCGGTGTGGCCGAATTTCTCCACGGCCGCGTTCTTCGCAAACGGAATGGTGGCCGACACGCCGAGGCCGAGCACGTCGCGGTAGAACCCGAGCGACGTGTCGAGATCGGCCACGATGTGCGCGAAGTTGCCGACGCCGACGACGTCGCCGGGCGGCGCGGGCTGCGGCGCCGGCTGCGGCACCTGCGCGCCGATGGATACCGCGACGAATGCGATGGCGGTGAACAGCGCCGTGGCTGTCCGTGGACGAATGCTCATGGCGCCAGGTTCTCCGTCAGCTCGATGCGTGTGCCCCAGGGATCCGTCAGGAACGCGATCCTCACCGTGGTGCCGGGAACCGTGCGCACGGGGCCCTCGAGCGCAACGCCCGCCGCCTCGAGGTGGCGCACGAAGGCGTCCAGGTTCTCCACGTCGAAGCCGACGTGATCGATGGCGCGCCCGCGCGTCGGGAGCCGCGGCTTGTCGCTCACCGCGAGCGTCAGGTTCATCTGCCCGAAGTCGGCCGTCGGGTGCATCCTCGGCCGTGACAGGCAGGCGACGCACGGCCGCCAGCCCGGGTTGGCGCCGAACACCTTCACGTACCAGGCCTTGATGGCCGGCACATCGTGCGGATACAGGTGCACGTGGGTGACGGCGATCCGCTGCTGCAGCATCGGCTCACCGTACACCTCGACGCGGATGCCGTCCGGCGCGAGCAGGTACACCTCGTTCGGGTTCTCCGTGGGCTCGATGCCGATTCCCGCGGCCTTCCATCGCACGAGCTCCGCCGGGAAGTCCTTCACGAAGAAGCCGAAGTGATCGACGATGGCGCCGGCGGGCGGCGGCGGATCGGCCGCCTGCGTCAGCACGACGTAGATGCCGGGGAGCTCGACGAGCTCGAGCGTCCCGTTCTGGACGATCCGGGCGCCGAGCTGCTCGGTCCAGAAGCGCTTGTGTGCGTTGACGTCGCGCACGAGCAGGTGCACGTGACCCATGCGGACGCCGAGCTGGTTGCGTTCGCCGAGCTGCGCAAACGCCGGCGTGGCGAGCGTCGCGAGAAGCAATACGACCGAGAGTCTCATCGCTGCCTCCCGGGCCGCCTGAAGGCGGCCCCCACGTACGCTAGCGTGACTTGCCGAACAGCGCGCCCCCGTCGATGACGGTGGCGCTCGTGGGGCCGTAGCCGCTGATCGCCACCCAGGTGTCCTCGTTCAGCGCGCCGTCGTAGTGCGGGCCGTCCTTCGGATGCCGCATGAAGTCGCCCGGCTTGAGCGGCACCGTCTGCGCCGGCCGGAACTCCTTGCCCTCGTCCGTGTGCCATGTCCCGCGCAGCACGATGACGTAGCGCTCGTCGGGGTGATAGTGCGGCCGGCTCATGACGCCCGCGGGAAAGTGGTTGATGGTCAGGTAGTAGCCCGGCTTCGAGGGATCGCCCTCGACCACGGCGGTCTCGACGCCGAGCGTGTTGCCCTCGGTGGGCCGCCACGTCAGCTTGTCGAACTCGACGCGCGCGAACGGGCGTTCGGGATAGCCGGTCGGGAGCGTCACCGTACCGGCCGGCGCGCTGGTGGCGGCGGATGCCGCCGCGGCCGCCGACGCCGACTGCTCGGCGATCGCCGGCGCGGACTGTTCCGGCCCGCCGCCGCAGCCGATCAGGAACACCGCCGCAAGACACGAAATCGCGAGTCTCATCAGTCTGCCTCGAACATGTGCGCTTGATAGGGGAAGCCGTTCATCGCCAGGCGGCAGGAGCGCAGCCCGTCCTGCCCGCCGAAGCTCGCCAGGTGCCACGTCTGCCGCGGCACGTAGACGACGTCGCCCTCGTCGGCTTCGAATTCCTGCAGCCCCTCGATGTTGTAGCGGATCTTGCCGAGCATGACGAGCCAGAACTCG
>Ga0209486_10000909_pt1 | contig 12997 bp, 10 predicted proteins | sample NCCompost_FD_187518 | JGI IMG/M metagenome (GOLD analysis project Ga0209486, IMG submission 187518) | Agricultural soil microbial communities from Utah to study Nitrogen management - NC Compost (SPAdes) (version 2) | ecosystem: Environmental > Terrestrial > Soil > Agricultural land | place...
GATGGGAGCGGCCGATTTATGCCTTGGCTTATCGCGTCATCGGGCGGGAAGAGGACGCGCGGGACGTTTGCCAGGAGACGTTTCTTCGCGCCTACCGGTCGCTCGCGGGTTTCAAGGGGCAGGCGAAATTCTCGTCCTGGCTGTACCGGATTGCGTTAAACCTGTGCCGCGACTGGATCCGCCGTCAGCGGCGGGCGCCGGTCTCGCAGTTTCCCGAGGACGTTGACATCCTCGAAGCCGCGGCGGCGACGGAGCCGGCCGAGTCGATCGAGGACCTCGTCGCCCGGCGTGAATTGAGCGCGGTGGTCGAGGAAGCGATGGCCCTGCTGCCGGAAGAACAGCGGACGGCGATCATCCTGAAGGAGTACCACGGCATGACGTTTCAGGAGATTGCCGATCTGCAGGGATGCCCGTTGAGCACGGTGAAGACCAGGCTGTACCAGGGACTATCGGTATTGCGGCGGCAGTTGGAGCGACAGGGACAGACGGTACCCCAGATGGTGACCCCTCGACTCCGCTCAGGGTCATCCTGAGCTTGTCGAATGGATGAAACGAACATGAACGACATGAACGTATGCGGAAATCACGAAGCGCTCATCGGATATCTCTACGATGAGTGCGAGCCGGCGGAACGCGAGGCCGTCGCCGCTCATTTGGCGCTGTGTGCGTCCTGTGCGGAAGAGATCCAGGCGCTCGGCGACACGCGAGCGCACATGGTCTCGTGGAGGCCGCCCGCCCTGCCGCTCGGATTTCAGATAACGCGCACGGAGAGCGACACACCAGGAAAGGTGCTCCGGCCTGCGGCATGGTGGGGCCGGCCGCTGCCGGCGTGGGCGCAGGCGGCTGCAGCCGTCGTGATCTTTGCTGCCGGCATGAGCGTGAACCTGGAGCGGTCCGGCGGCGGCGCTCCCGCGCCTGTCGTTGCTCAAGCCCCCTCGGCGGAGTCTACCCCGGTCGCGGAGACACCGGCCGCCGACGACATAACGGTGACTCGTGCCGAGTTCGCACGGCTGGAACAGCGCCTTCGAGCTATCGAGCACGCGGACGTTCAGCTGGCGTCGCGCACGGGCGGCGGTGTCGATCAGGATGAACTGTTCGCGCGTGTGAGCGCGCTCGAACAGCGGAGCGTTGAAAACGACAGACGGACGCTGGGTCTGATCAGCACGGTCGCCACGCTCGCGCGCGAAGCGGAGAACCAGCGTGAGTCGACCCGGACCGTCAATGCGATGAGAGAAGACGTGCGGGAGCTGGGCGATGCCTTCCGCACGGTTGCGCCGACATGGGCCGTTCGGACGGCGCTGACGAGCAGCGGGCGTTAACGATGACTGCGCACACACAGGGAGTGATAAGGGAAGTGAGAACGACGATGGTGACGCTCAAGACGTTGATTGGTGCATGCACATTGGTGTTGGTCGCGTACGCCACGGTGGCGGCGCAGAGTGCCGCGGGTGACACTGACCGCGCTCGCGCGCAGGCTGAATTGATTCGCTCACGCCAGGCAATCTTCACGATGGAGGCGATTCTCCAGCAGGCGGTGTTGAGCGGAGCAGAGATGGTGATGGCGCAGGTGCGCACGGTGATGCCGACAGGCCGCCCGTCGCTGGCGAATACGCCGCGCGTTGGCGGCGTAAGGCTCGCTGGCTTTGGTGTGCTCTTCACGGTGCAGGTGCCCGACTTCGATCTGCCGATCATGTGGGACCTCGTCGTGCGTCCCAATCAGAACCGCGAAGCGTCCGTGGCGATGATGGTGCAGCAGATGAAAACGCAGCTGATGGGAATGCCTTCGGGGCCAGCGCGCGCGCAACTGCTGGATCAGGTGTATCAGCTCGAGATGCAGCTGGCGTCCGGCGCCGCGCGTGCGGAGCCGCGCGGGATCACCGCGGCCTCGATACGACCGGAGGGGATCGAACGACGAGCGGAGAACAGGGTTGATCCGAAAGTCGTGGAAGATCCGGTGGGCGAATATACCCGCCAGGTGAAGGACAAGCTGATCGAGGCCATGCTCGTGAACAGCCAGGCGCTCTCGATCGCGCCGGACGAGTACCTCGTCATCGTTGCGACCGACGACACGCCGACGCGCGTTCCAGGCGACTCGATTGATGACACCACCTGGGTGATGCGCGTGAAGGGGAGCGTCCTTACCTCCTTCAGGGCCGGGACCATCACGAAAGAAGAGGCCGAGAAACAGGTCGAGGTAACAGAGCAATAGAGGCCTGCCACGCCGAAGCCGCAGGCGAAGGCGGGAACAGTAGGAACCGCGCGGTGTCTCATGGAGTGTCTATGTACAATCACTCCATGAGCCCACACCGCTATCCGGCTCTGCTGCTGTCACTGGCGTTCGTTCTGGTCTTCGCCGGCTGCGGGTCGCGCGAGGTCGAGAAGGTCCTCAAGGTCACCAACGTCGAGACCGGCTGGTACGACGCGGGTCTTGTCGACGGTCAGAACAAGCTGGTTCCCAGCGTCAGCTTCCACCTCCAGAACGTCACCGCCGAGCCCATTGAAAGCGTTCAGGTCAATGCCGTCTTCCGCCAGGTGACCGAGGATCTGGCCTGGGGTGACCGGCTGATCCGGGGCGTCGGGTCCGACGGCCTTGCGGGCGGGGCGACCGGCCGTGCGCTCGTCGTGCGAAGCCCGCGCGGCTATACCGGCACCCAGCCCCGCACGGACATGCTGCAGAACAAGGAGTTCATTGACGTCAAGGTGGATCTGTTCGCTCGCCACGGCTCGCGCACGTGGGCCAAGATCGGCGAATTTCCGATTGAGCGCAAACTACTGACGGAATGACAACGCACTTCGTGATTAAATCCGCGGGTGCAAACGACTTCAACTAGCGAACCCCACGTTCTCGAGCGCCGCCTCGGGCCATTCGACGCCGCCGCCATCATCGTCGCCAACGTCATCGGCGGCGGCATCCTCTTTCGTTCGCCCGCCGTAGCCGCTGCGATCCCGGATGCGACATGGTTTCTCCTCGCCTGGGCGGGCGGCGGAGTGCTGGCGTTCATGGGTGCCATGGCATATGCCGAGCTCGCGGCGCTGAGGCCGAAGGCCGGCGGCGAGTATGTTTATCTCCGGGAAGCCTTTGGGCCTCTCGCCGGCTTTCTGACCGGCTGGACGTCCTTCGTCGCCGGTTTCAGCGGTGCCCTGGCCGCCAGCGCGGTCTTTCTGATCATCACGCTCAATCGCTTCATCCCCGGCGTCGCCAACGACACGCCGCTCCTTGCGATCCCGATTCCCGGCACATCGAATGCGGTGACCTTCTCGATTCACACGCTGGCCGCCAGCGCCGTGATCATCGTCGCCGCGCTGATTCACATCCGCGGCGTCGGTCCCGGCCGCATCGCGAGCAACGTCCTGACGACGCTCAAGATCGTCTCGCTGGTGGTCTTTATCGCGTTCGGGTTGACGGCCGGGACTGGATCGCCGTCGAACGTCACCGAGTCCGCGGGAACCGTCACCGGCACCGGGCTGCTGTTCGCCTTCATCCCGATCATGTTTACCTATTCGGGATGGAACGCTGCGTCGTACATGGCGGAAGAGATTCGCGATCCGGGCCGCAACGTACCGCGCGCCCTGTTGATGGGAACCGCGGTAGTCATCGCGGTCTACGTCCTCATCAACGTGCTGTATCTCTACGTCATCCCGATCGGCGAACTTGCCACGCTCGGTGGGAGAAGCATCCTCGACGTCGTTGGCGATCGCCTGCTCGGCGAGCGCGCCGGCGACATCATGGCAATCGTCGCGATCATCAGCCTTGCCGCCGGCATCAACGCGTGGACGTTTGCCGGCCCGCGCGTCTATTTCGCCATGGCGCGGGACAACACGTTCTTCAAGAGCGCGGCGCGCGTGCACCCGAAGTACAAGACGCCCGCCGCATCGATCGTGGCCCAGGCGATCCTGGCAATCATCCTGGTGCTGACCGGAAGCCTCGACGCAATCGCCAACTACGTGGGATTCGCGATTACGCTGTTTGCGGGAACCGCGGTGGCGGCGGTGTTCGTGCTCCGCAAGCGCGAGCCGAACGCACCGCGGCCGTTCAAAGCTCTCGGCTATCCGTGGACGCCGGCGATTTTCGTGCTGGTGAGTCTGGCGATCGTGGTGAATGCCTTCTATTCGGATCCGGAGCTCAGCGGATGGGGAACGCTGATCATTCTTGCGGGCATTCCGCTTTATTACTTCTTCAGTCGCCGGAAATAGCCACCAAGCACACAAAGAAATAGTTGTGTCCTTCGTGGCTACGGCCGGAAGGGGATCATTTCACCTCGGTATTCGATCTTGCGCCCGGCGATGATCCGCACGTCGAACACCAGCGTCTCGTAGCCGTTCGCGACGATTTCGATCGTGTGCGGCCCTTCCTCGATGCGCAGCGCCTGGATGAACCCGTCGAAGTCGTCTACGCGGCCCGCGTAGTACCCGTCCACGTACACCTCAGCCCACCGCGGCCGGACCTGCAGACGGATCTCGCCGGTCGGGTATCCGTGGCGATACTGGTAAATCCCTCCCGCGTACGCCGGATACGAATAGTTGGAGTAGTAGCCGGAGTAGTAGGGATACGAGTCGTACCACGAGTACGGGTCGTAGTAGAAGAACCCGAGGCCGTACGAACCGTAGCCGTGCGGATAGTAATGGCGCGGGTAGTAGTAATAGTTGTTGTAGATCCGCGTCGTCGGACGGCCATAGAAAACGGCGCCGCCCGATGTGCCCGGCCGCGGAGCCGGCTGCACCGTACCGCGCGGGACCGCACGCGCCGAGGCCTGCTCGCCGGCAGTCGGGTAACGTCGCGGCTGCGCGACCCGCTGGCTCGCTTGCGGCGCGGGGCTGACGGCTGCGCCCAACGCGGTATCGGACGAAGGGGATGAAGGCGGTACTTCAACTATTCGGGAGCCTGCCCGGCGCTGGCCCTGTACCTGGGGTGCCTGGGCCTGGTCCTGGCCCTGACTTTCACCCGCGTCGCGACCAGTGGCCCGTCGCTGTACCTGGCTACCGCCGGATTGCGGTGGAGGAGCCTGTTCCGTTCGCGGCTGTTCCGTTCGAGGTGATCCCCAACGCGGTGCCTGGCTGCCGCCGGATTGCTGACGAGGCGGCGGGGCTTCCTGTCGCGAAGGCGGCGGGGCTTCCTGCCGCGGAGAAGCGGAGCGGAATCCGCCCGAACGAGGCGCAGGCGCGGGTGCGGGCGCCGCCTGGCCGCCCGAGCGCTGTCCGCCCGAGCTCTGTCCACCCGAGCTCTGTCCACCAGCGCTTTGTCCACCGCCCGAGCTTTGTCCACCGCCCGAGCTTTGTCTGCCGCCGCTGCTGCTCCCCTGTGACGAACCCCCCGGCCAACGCTGCCGCGCCTGGCCGGCGTAGGCCAGCGAAGCCGAAAGCGTAAGCGCCACTGCGATGGTCGCAAGTCTGCCAGTCATATAGTTCACCTGAGCAACAGTGTTGCCACGGAACGCCGCACATTTTCCTTAGAAAAGTCACAGTCTGCGTGCCGGCTGTCACCGGCCGCGGCCGTCCCCGTGATGCCAGCCGGGGACAGCTATACTGACCTGTGATTCACGCCACGACCATTCTTGCCGTGCGCCACAAGGATCGCACGGTACTCGCCGGAGATGGCCAGGTCACCCTCGGCAACACCGTCGTGAAACACGGTGCCCGCAAGATTCGTCGCCTCTATAACGAGAGCATCCTGGCGGGTTTTGCCGGCTCGGCTGCCGATTCATTCGCGCTTTTCTCCCGTTTCGAGTCGAAGCTGGAACAGTACCGCGGAAACCTCGAGCGGTCCGCGGTGGAGCTGGCGCGCGACTGGCGGACCGACCGGCTGCTGCGGCGCCTCGAAGCGATGATGATCGTCGCCGACAGTAAATCGACGTTTCTCCTCTCCGGCACCGGCGACCTCATCGAACCGGACGATGGGATTGTGGCGGTGGGATCGGGAGGACCATTTGCAATGGCCGCCGCGAGGGCGCTGGCGAAGCACAGCGCGCTCTCGGCGCGGCAGATAGCCGAGGAGGCCATGAACATCGCCGCGGACATCTGCATCTACACGAACCCGCACCTCACAATTGAAGAATTGTGATTACGTTCCTTAGCACTCAATGGCTATTTTTCTTCCCGAACGCACCGCATCCGCTGCCACCTCGCTGACCCCGCGCGAGATCGTTGCCGAGCTCGATAAACACGTGATCGGTCAGGGCAAGGCCAAACGCGCCGTCGCCATTGCGCTTCGCAACCGCATCCGCCGTCAGCGGCTGCCCGCGGAAATTGCCGAGGAAGTCACGCCGAAAAACATTCTGATGATCGGGCCGACCGGCGTCGGCAAGACCGAGATCGCGCGGCGGCTCGCCCGGCTCGCGCAGTCGCCGTTCATCAAGGTCGAGGCGTCGAAGTTCACCGAAGTGGGCTACGTCGGCCGCGACGTGGAGTCGATGGTTCGCGACCTCGTCGAGCTGGCCGTGGACATGGTCCGCGCCGAGCGGAGCGACGACGTCAAGGACAAGGCCAACGAGGCCGCGGAAGAACGGCTGCTCGACCTGCTGTTGCCGCCTCGGCCGTCCGCGCCGGGCGCCGAGTCGTTCGACGCGCCCAACGTCGTGCGTATCCCGAGCGGATCGACCGATCAGTCGGCGCGCGAGCAGGCCAACCGGACGCGCGAACGCATGCGCGATCAGCTGCGTGCCGGCCGCCTCGACGACCGGGTCGTCGAGCTCGAGGTGCAGAGCGTGGCGATGCCGTCGTTCGAGGTCATCGCCGGCACCTCCGTCGAAGAGATCGGCATGAACCTCAAGGACATGATGGGCAACATGTTCGGCGGCCGGTCGAAGACGCGGCGGCTGAAGGTGCCCGATGCGCTGCAGCATCTCATTGCCGAGGAGTCGGCGAAGCTCGTGGACATGGAATCGGTCTCGCGGACCGCGCTGCAGCGTGTCGAGCAGGCCGGGATCATCTTCATCGACGAGATCGACAAGATCGCGAGCCGCGACGGCATGGCTGGCGGCGGCCACGGCGGGCCGGATGTGAGCCGCGAGGGCGTGCAGCGCGACATCCTGCCGATCGTCGAGGGCACGACCGTCAACACCAAGCATGGGATGGTCAAGACCGACCACATCCTCTTCATCGCCGCCGGCGCGTTCCACGTGTCGAAGCCGTCCGATCTCATCCCCGAGCTGCAGGGACGCTTTCCCATTCGCGTCGAGCTCGAGCCGCTGACGCGCGAGGACTTCGTGCGCATCCTCACCGAGCCGCGCAGCGCGCTGGTGAAGCAGTACGTCGCGCTTCTTGGCGCCGACGGCATCGAGCTCTCGTTCACGCCGAAGGCGGTGGAGCGCATCGCCGACTTCGCCGCGCGCGTCAACGACGGCACCGAGAACATCGGCGCCCGCCGCCTGCACACGGTCATGGAGCGGCTGCTGGATCACATCTCGTTCGAAGGGCCGGACCTGCGGCCGAACGTCGTCAGCATCGACGAGGCCTATGTCGATCGGATGCTGGCGGACATCGCGAAGAACGAGGATCTTTCGAGGTACATCCTGTAGTGTCCGCCTTCAGGCGGACCTGTTGGTCCGGCTGAAGCCGGACACTACGAACGTTCTGCATTACCATTCACCGCCAATGCCGGAATTCATTGCCCATTACCGGATCGGCGCGAAGCTCGGACAGGGCGCCATGGGCGAGGTGTACCGCGCCACGGATACCAAGCTCGGTCGCGACGTCGCCATCAAGCTGATTTCACCCGCGCTGACGGAAAACCAGTCGCGCCTGGCGAGCTTTACGCGCGAGGCGCAGGTGCTCGCCTCGCTCAACCATCCGAACATTGCGGCCATCTACGGCGTCGAGGACCAGGCGCTGGTGATGGAGCTGGTCGAAGGCCCGACGCTGGCCGATCGGATCACGCAGGGGCCGATACCGCTCGATGAGGCGCTGCGAATTGCCCGCCAGATCGCCGAAGGCCTGGCCGCGGCGCACGACCGCGGGATCGTGCACCGCGATTTGAAACCGGCAAACATCAAGCTCACGGCAGATGGGACCGTGAAGCTGCTCGATTTCGGCCTCGCGAAAGCGGCCGCGGTTGCCGCCGTCGGCACCGACGACGCGGCGACGGTTGCTCTCAGCATGGTCGGCGCGGACGCCATCGTCGGAACCCCGGGCTACATGGCTCCCGAGCAGGCGCGAGGGTTGCCACTCGACAGGCGCGCGGACATCTGGGCCTTCGGCGTCGTGCTCTACGAGATGCTGACCGGGACGAGGCTGTTCACGGGCGAGACGCTGACGGATGTCATGGCCGCCGTGGTGCGCGAAGAACCTGACCTGACTCGCGTTCCTGCCGCGGTGCGCCCCGTGTTACGACGATGCCTGGAGAAGGATCCGAAGCGGCGCCTGCGCGACGCAGGCGACGCCGTGCTGCTGCTTGAAACATCAGGGGATTCGCCCACCGTCCCAACACGGCCGTCGGGCGTTCGCGGATGGCTGCCCTGGGCGGCTGCTGCCGCCGCGGTCGTCGCGTTCGGCGCGGTGCTGATGGTTCATCTGCGCGAGACGCCGCCCGTCGCCAACACGGTTCGCTTCAACCTCACGGTGCCGCCGGAGGTGACGATCAATCAGACGACGCCGTTTGCGGTGTCGCCGGACGGCCGAATCATCGCATTCCCGGCAGTCGGCGCCGACAACGTGTCGAGGATCTGGCTGCAGCCGCTCGACGCGCTCGAGCCGCGACCGCTCGAAACGACCGTCAGTCCGACGTTTCCTGATGTCGTGAGATGGGCACCGGACAGCGGTTCCGTTCTCTACTCGCACGATCAGAAGCTGAAGCGTGTTGACATCAACGGGGGGACGCCAACCGTCGTCGCCAGCGTGCCGCCGGGAGGGGTGTTAGGTGCGGTATGGCACCAGAACGGGACGATTCTTTTCGGCACCCTCCAGGGGATCATGCGGACCGACGAGTCCGGAGCAACGCCGACGCTGGTGACGAAGGCCGACGTCGAGAAGGGCGTCATTCATGGCGTCTTCGATCTGCTGCCCGACGGCCGGCATTTTCTGTATTCCGTTGGTGCGCCGCGAGGCCAGCGCGCAGTGTCCGTCGGGTCGCTCGACGCGAAGCCTGAGGCGCAGGACACAACGGCGCTGCTGAAGACCGACTTCGGCGCCATCTTCGTTCCGGTCACGGACGGATCGAATGAGGGTCACCTGTTTTTTCTCCAGGAAGGCACGGTATTCGCGCAGCCGTTCGACGCGGCGGCGCGCAGGCTCACGGGTGAACAGCGTTCCGTCGCGGACAACGTATTCAATTTCGATCGGCAGGTCTTTGGCATCCCCTACTTCTCGGCGTCCGCGCAAGGCACCCTCGTATATCGGACAGGCACGCTCGCCGAAAATCTCGCGCGCCAGCTCGCCTGGATCGGGCGCGATGGCAAGACGCAAAGAACGCTCGCTGAGCTCGGGCGGTACAACCAGGTCAAGCTGTCGCCGGATTCGACGAAGGTGGTGACGAGCCGCACGGTGCTCGAAACCGGAGCCAACGCCGACCTCTGGGTCACCGATCTCGCCACCGAGACGAGCACCAAGCTGACCTTCGGCGGCGGCGGGAATATCCAACCGGTGTGGTCGCCTGATGGCCGTTTTGTCGCTTGGTTCGGTCGGCGCGGCGAGGATGGTGTGATCTATCGAAAGCCCGCTGATGGCAGCGGCGGCGAGGAAGTCCTGTACCGCTACGTCAAAACCCCCGGAAACATTCAGCTCTCTGACTGGACATCCGGACAGATGCTTGTCTATACGCGCGGTGGCGATGTGTTCGCGCTGCCGGTGGGATCGAATTCGAATGCGAGCCGCGAGCCGATCCCGGTTGTGCAGTCACCCGCCAACGAGTTCGGCGCCGCGGTCTCCCCGGACGGCCGGTGGATCGCCTACGTCTCCAACGAGAGCGGCACAGCGGAACTCTACGTACAACCGTTCGTCGCTGAACCGCAGAGCGCCGCGGATACCGCGGCACGGCCGAAATGGCTCGTCTCGCGCGGGGGCAGCGCTGGAATGGCCCGATGGCGGTCGGACAGCCGCGAACTGATCTTCCTGGGTGGCGACGGCTCGGTTGTCTCTGTCGACGTGACCGGCACTCCGGTTTTCAGGGCGGGCGCACCACAGGCGCTCTTTCAGCTTCCCCGTGTGTTCACCGCGCAGCTAGCCACGCCCGGTGCACTGGCCGATGCCACGCGTGACCTGCAGCGCCTGATTGTTGCCATTCCGTCAGAAGCCGGACGGCGACAGTCCTTGTCCGTCGTCTTGAACTGGCAGAACGCAACGAGCCGATGAGTCAATCCGTGGCGCGGACCTTGTCAGGTCCGCGAGGCGCGCCTGGCAAGGCGCGCCCCACGATCGGTTCCGGGGCGGTCAGCTCTGCGGCCACGCGCCGGCCAACGTCGACCGCCGCTTTCGTGTCGAACGCCAGCCCGCCGTGCGACGCATGACTGCGGTATCCGATGCGCTGGTACTCGCGCGCCAGTGACTCCTCATCGACGATCGCCGGTGAGTCCGCAATCTCCGTCGCGTGCTGCAGTTCGTGCGCGAGCATGGCGATTGCCGCCGCCCGCCGCTTTTGTTTCAGCCGGATGACGAGATAACGCACACCCCCGGCCGAGGTCATGAAATTCAGGCGGCCCGATGCCTTCACGGCCGGATCGCGCTCGCACGTGACGAACACGACGACATCGGACGCCGTGATTCGCGCGACGAGCGCGCGCACGGTGGGGGAACTGGCGATGGCGTCCTCAATCAGCGCCCGCATCTGCGAATCCTCTGCGCGGACGTGCTGAAAGAGGACTGCACCGTCGCTGGCATACACGGCAGGCGAGGCACTGTTGACGATCGCCGCCGTCAACAGCGGCAGGAACAGGAACGGTCGATGCTTCATGGGCAACTCGAAGGTGGCAAGCGGCGCGCCATTCGCCGATCGGCGCCGGCGCGCGGAAACGCTCGCATTTGTGCGGTGATCCGGTACAATGGCCACGTTCGCAGACGGGTGTAAAAACCACAAACCCGTGGCGTAACATTGCCGTTACTACAGAATCGTATGAATAGGAGGGCTCATCACCCTCCGGCCGCAGGCTCCAAGACGCGCAGGCGGGGTAGAGGCGTCGCTCCCGGGTTCGAGTGACGACAGTTTTCGTGCGAACCCGGTTTCGCCGCCCAGAAATGTAGGAGGCCTGATATGCCTGCCGCCCGCTCCGGTCCCGATTCCTCCACTGCCGCCCGCGACGCGCGCCGTCTGTCCACGCTGCTCGAAGTCAGCCAGGCGCTCTCCGGCACGCTCAATCTCAAAGCGGCGATGCAGCGTGTGCTGCAGACGCTCATCCGTCATCACAGCGTCGTCCGCGGCATGGTCACGCTGCTGCGCGAGGGCGAGCTGCAGGTCGAAGCGGTCGAAGGGTTCGAGGATCGCGCCCGATCGATCCGTATCAAGCTTGGCGAAGGCATCACCGGAAAGGTGGTCGAGAGCGGCAAGCCGATCGTCGTGCCGCGCGTCAGCAAGGAACCGACGTTCCTCAACCTCGCGCCGCGCCGTCTCGACCATCAGAAGCAGGAGCTCACCTTCATCTGCGTGCCGATCATGCTGAACCGCCAGGCGGTCGGCGCGCTCGCCGTCGATCTCAAGTTCAAGGCGGAACGCGACTACGACAGCTCGGTGAAGTTCTTCGGCATCGCCAGCTCGATGATCGGCCAGGCGCTGAACGTGCAGCGCATGGTGGAAGAGGAACGCCGCCGGCTGCTCGACGAGAACACGCACCTGCGGCAGGAGCTGCGGGAGCGCTACGACTTCTCCAACATCATCGGGACGAGCGGGCCGACGCGCCAGATGTACGAGCAGGTCGCCCAGGTGGCGCAGACGAACACCACGGTGCTCATCCGCGGCGAATCGGGCACGGGCAAGGAGCTGATCGCGCACGCGATCCACTACAACTCGCTGCGCGCCAAGAAGCCGTTCGTGAAGGTCAGCTGCGCCGCGCTGCCGGATACACTGATCGAGTCGGAGCTCTTCGGCTACGAGAAAGGCGCGTTCACCGGCGCCGCCACGCGCAAGAAAGGCCGCTTCGAGATGGCGGAAGGCGGCACGCTCTTCCTCGACGAGATCGGCGACATCAACCTGAGCACGCAGGTCAAGCTCCTGCGCGTGCTGCAGGAGCGCGAATTCGAGCGCCTCGGCGGCACCGAGACGGTGAAGATCAACGTCCGCATGATTGCCGCCACCAACAAGGATATGGAGAAGGCGATCCACGAAGGGACGTTCCGCGAGGACCTGTACTACCGCCTGAACGTGTTCACCATCTTCGTGCCGCCGCTGCGCGAGCGGAAGGCCGACCTGCTGCTGCTGGCCGACCACTTCCTCGAGAAGTTCTCGCGCGAGCATGGCAAGGTCATCAAGCGCATCTCGACGCCGGCGATCGACATGCTGACCGCCTACCACTGGCCCGGCAACGTCCGCGAGCTCGAGAACGCGCTGGAGCGCGCGGTGCTCGTCTGCGACGGCGCGGTCGTTCACGGCCATCACCTGCCGCCATCGCTGCAAACGGCGGATTCCTCGGGCACGGTGACGCGCGTGTCGCTCAAGGACGCGGTTGCCGGCTACGAGCGCGACCTGATCCTCGACGCGCTGAAGACGACGAGAGGGAATCGCGCCAAGGCGGCGAGGCTGCTCGACACGACCGAGCGGATCCTGAACTACAAGGTGCGCGGCTACGGCATCGACGTTCGGCGCTTCAAGTCGCCCGAATTTGGACGGCGTGCCGGCGAGCGCACCGCGGCCGGCGACGTGCGAGAGCAGGCCAGCGCGTCGTAGGAAATGCGTGGCCTTCGTGTTTCAGCGTTAGCGCTCGTCGTCGCGGCCCTCGCCGCGAGCTGCGGCAAAAAAGGTCCACCACTGCTGCCTTACGTGCGTCAGGCAGCTGCGCCAGAAGTGACGAGCGCCCTGCGCGTCGGCGACGACGTCTACATCACCGTTTCCGTTCCGACCGCGAACGTGGACGGCTCGACG
>Ga0209486_10000911_pt1 | contig 12977 bp, 14 predicted proteins | sample NCCompost_FD_187518 | JGI IMG/M metagenome (GOLD analysis project Ga0209486, IMG submission 187518) | Agricultural soil microbial communities from Utah to study Nitrogen management - NC Compost (SPAdes) (version 2) | ecosystem: Environmental > Terrestrial > Soil > Agricultural land | place...
ACCCCGACCGCGGTCCGGACCCCGAGAGTGACGCCCGTACCGCGGTAACCCCCGTCCACACGCCGTCATCCCGAGCGAAGCGAGGGATCTGGTTCTCTACTGATAAGCCGTGTCATCCTGAGCGCAGCGAAGGATCCCCTGCGTTTCCGCAACGGATTCTTCTCCCCCCGCCCGCGTAATGACATAGGTTCTGAACCGGCTCTCCCCCCGGGCGCATAACTACGACGGAGGCACAGCCATGGACACCTGCCCGCACGTTTCGACCATCCGCGAAGTCGTCCCGAGCGCCGACGGCTGCGAGGACTGCCTGAAGATCGGCGACGACTGGGTCCACCTCCGGCTCTGCCTCACCTGCGGCCACGTCGGCTGCTGCGACTCGTCGAAGAACAAGCACGCGACGAAGCACTTTCGCGCGACGAAACACCCGATCGTCAAGTCGTTCGAGCCCGGCGAGGACTGGCTCTGGTGCTACGTCGACGAGACCTTCCTGGAGCCCGCGTCGTGACCGCCGCCGCCTGGCCCGAGATCCCGCTCGCGGCGTGGGCCGAGACCCGCGACACGCTCCACCTCTGGACGCAGATCGTCGGCAAGGTCCGTCTCGTCAAGACCCCGTTCATCAACCACTCGTGGCACGCGACGTACTACGTGACGCCCCGCGGGTTGACGACGTCGCTCGTCCCGCACGGCGAGAGGCTTTTCGGCATGGAGTTCGACTTCCTCGAGCACCGGCTCGCGATCCAGACGGTCGACGGGGACCGCCGCGTGATCCCGCTCGTGCCCAAGTCGGTCGCCACGTTCTACCGCGAGGTGCTCTCGACTCTCGACGAGCTCGGCCTGCCGGTCGAGATCCACACGCACCCCGCGGAGATCGCCGGCGGGATCCCGTTCCCGGAGGACGAGACCCATCGCTCCTATGACTCCGAGTACGCGCAGCGCTTCTGGCGCACGCTCGCGACGTCGCACCGCGTCCTCCAGAGGTTCCGCTCGACGTTCGTCGGCAAGGCGAGCCCCGTGCACTTCTTCTGGGGGAGCTTCGACCTGGCGCTCACCCTCTTCTCCGGCCGTCCCGCGGCGCCGACGGAGCACACGATGCCGCACATGCCGAAGTGGGTGTCGGTCGAAGCGTCGACCCAGGAGCAGGCCGCTTTCGGGTTCTGGCCCGGCACCGTCGGAGGCCCCTTCCCGGATCCCGCCTTCTACGCGTACGCGCATCCGGCCCCGGAGGGCTTCGCGAAAATCGAGCCCCGCTGCCCGGCGGCGACCTTTCCGGAGGCGATGGGGGAGTGGATCCTGCCCTACGACTACGTGCGCCGCGCGAAGGATCCGGACGCCGAGCTCACGTCGTTCCTGGAAGACACGTACTCCGCCGTGGCCGACCTCGCGGACTGGGACGAGAGCCTGGTTCGAGCCGAAAAGCTCCCGCCGGGGTGATCCGGGCGCTGATCGGCCTGCAGCTCCCGTCATTACGATGAGCGCAGCCTTCCCCCTGTCATTCCGAGGAGCGCGGCGACGAGGAATCTGGTCCCTGGTCGACAGGGAACCAGATCCCTCGCGGAGCCTGACCTGAGCGGAGCGAAGGGCTCAGGACAGGAAACGCCGTGCTTGACCCCACCCCCGCGATTCGTTAAGGTCCGCCTTCCTGACGCGGGGTGGAGCAGCCTGGTAGCTCGTTGGGCTCATAACCCAAAGGTCGCAGGTTCAAATCCTGCCCCCGCAACCAATGAAATCCAGGGAGTCGGCCTGACTCCTTTTCCTTTTAAGCGGCCAGCGAAACGCTTTGGCGTAAGACCCTGCACCAAGAAGCAACCGGGGCGGGCGGAGGTTTCCCGTCCCGGTGCTCGCCGAATGCGTCACGGCTAGAGGTCGAAACGGCCGGCCGCTTCCGGCTGAAACAGAACGTCCTCGACTTTCAGCCTTCGCACTCCGGCCGGGACCTCCCATTCGATGGTGTCCCCGACGCGATAACCCAGGATCGCGGTACCGATCGGAGCGAGAACCGAGACCGTCATCTCCGCGATGTGGTCCGACCCGGCCGCGTAGGGCTGGGTGGGATAAACGAGGGAGAAGTCGACCGCGTCTCCGGAGTCGAGGTCCCGGAGGCGCACGCGCGAGTTCATCGTAACGACATCCTTCGGCACCTCCATCGGCCTCACGATGCTCGCACGCTCGAGCTCATGATCCAGACGGCTCAAGTCGCCTACGTCCTCCCGACGATCGCGCCAGGTGTATCGGAGAAGGGTCTTCAGACGCTGCAGATCGGAGTCGGTCACATAGATCTGTTTTTCGGTCACGGTTTTTCTCCTTTGCTCGCTGCGACGGTAGAAGATTGAGAGCTCGGCCTAGACCCCGCGCCTGAGCTCGTCGACGAACTTCAAAGCCTCGCGCCGCACGTGGTCTGCGAGTCGCGGATCGATGATGCTCTTGATGCGCCCGGCCTCGATGTCGCGCGTCGTCTTGGTCTTGAAGTCGAGGATGGTTTCGGCGGCGCTCAGAATCGCGTCGGTCTCCGGATTCTGGGCGAGCGAGTTCACCACGGTCCCCGGTTCGTCGACCAGCGCTCTGAGAACACCGCCCGCTCCTCCGCTGTGCAAGTCCTGGAAGACCCGACTGGTCTTCATGCAGGTATCGATCAGCTCGTACTCGTCCGGGTCCAGCAAATGCGCGACGAAACGCGCATGCTGGTCCATGATGTCGGTCCAGAACGTAGCCACTTCGGCGCGGTCGAATTCCGATTCGCCCGAAGCGACGGTCTGCAGACGGCGACTCCAGCGCTCGGCCTCGTTTCGGGTGTGGTCGAAGAAGAGAGGCCACACCAGGCTGCGGAGGGTGCCGCTGGCCTGAGCCTCGCCCAGTCGGGCTTTGTAGGCGATGAAGGGCTTGATCTCCTCGACGATCTCGGCGACGAAGCGTTTGAGCCCGCTCCGCTCCGGCGGGCCGGCGGCATCGATGCGTTTGTACAGAGCCGAGAATCCGGCGTGGAAACGTTCCGCCTCGGAGCGCTCCGCGCCGGCGACTTCCGGGGGCATCAGCAGGGCGAAGAAGAGCGCGTGCTCGGCCATGATATCGACGGCAAAGCGGGCATCCGCCCATCCATGCAGCGCCGGATCCGACTGATTCGGCGCGGGCAGGACCATCGGCTTCTCGTAGGCGGACTCGGGCCGGCCGCTGCCGTCACGGCTGTAGAGCACGAGGTCTGGAGATCGGTCGGATTTCTGGTGCGCTGTCGACATCTCGGGACTCCTTTCGGTTCGCGATCACACTGCGGTTGAATCAGGGCCGGCTCGTGCCGTCACTCGTTGGTAACTCAAGAGGAGTGCCCACGAAACGATCCAAGCGCATGGCCGCACCCCACGGCGCGCGGCTGAAAGCCAAATCTCCAAAGCACGACCTCAGAGTCACTTGCAGAGCACTCCGAGTAAGTCCGCACGCGGCTCTCTCGCTCGCGACCTTGTGTGAAGGACGAAGGCGGCAGGGGAGATTCACCCCGCCGGGAAGGTCTACCCCGCTCACAAGACGTTCCATTCTCGAGAGGGACTCTTTTCGTGATGCCATCCAAAAGGCAGGTACAGGAAGCCGCTGTCCTATCGGGCCGATGGGCCGGGCAAAAGTCCGCCGAGGGTCTCCGTTCGACCCACCACGAGCGACCTACTGTGGTATTTCGGTCGCGGGCAGCGGCCTCACCGCTGGACCTCTGATGACCTCCCCGGTCGGCGCGAAGCGGGAGCCATGGCAAGGACAGTCCCAGACCTTTTCCTGATCGTTCCAATCGACGTCGCATGCCCGATGCGTGCAGACGCTGCTGACCGCATGGAGCCCGCCCTGAGCATCCCGGTACAGCGCGACGCGTAGGTCGGGAAGGACCTTCCCGGCGTTCTTCGGCACGTCATCGTGCGGCATCGATCAACTTCTCCTTGTTCTCGATGGCGTTCAGGACGCTGTCGTAGGAGTCCAGGAATCTCGCCGCGCCCTCCGCCTCGAGCTCGTTCGATATTCGTTGCTCGTCGATCCCCAACTCCGCGAGGCTGCGAAAGACGGCCCGCGCGGCGGGCAGGTGCTCATGGATCCGGATTTTCGGATCGCCATGGTCGCGATAGGCCTCGACCGTCGCCGGCGGCATGGTATTCACGGTGTCCGGGGCCACCAGGGCTTCGACGTAATGGAGGTCCGGGTACGCTGGATCCTTGGTCGATGTCGAGGCCCAGAGCGGCCGCTGGCGACGTACTCCCGCTTCCTCCAGTCTCGTGAAGCGAGAACCCTCGAATACGTCCTGGAACGCCCGGTAGGCCATTCGCGCGTTGGCGATCGCGACCTTTCCCTCTAGGTCACGGGCGCGCTGCCGATCGGGGTGCGGGCGGCCGGCATCCCTCGCGATGCCCTCCAGCTTCTTGTCCGCATTCGTGTCCACCCGACTGACGAAAAAACTGGCTACGGAGCGGATGCGGTCTACGGGTTGCCCTTTCGCGATGCGCTCGTCCATCGCGTCGAGATAGGCCTCCATCACCTGCGAGTAGCGTCGGACCGAAAACAGCAGCGTGATGTTGACGTTGATCCCCTCGGCAAGGCATCGGCGGATCGCGGGGATTCCTTCCTCCGTCGCCGGGATTTTGACCATGACGTTGGCCCGATCGCACGCCTTCCAGAGACGACGTGCCTCGGCGATCGAGCCTTCGGTGTCCCGGGCGAGCTGCGGCCGCACCTCGATCGATACGAAGCCGTCGTCCCCGCCGGTCGCCTCGTGGACCGACTGGAAGGCTTCGGCGGCGCCGCGAACGTCCTGCACCGCAAGGGACTCGAAGATCGTCGCGGAGTCCGCTCCGGTCGCCGCCAGCCGCCGCATGCTCTCGTCGTAGAGATCCGTCTCGTTGATGGCCTTTTCGAAGATGGTCGGGTTGGAAGTCATTCCTCTCAACCCGTCTTCCTCGATCAGGCGTTTCAAGGCCGATCCCTGATACAGATCCCGGCGGATGTAGTCGTACCAGACGCTCTGGCCGAGCTCCGCCAGTCTCTTCAGTGGATTCGAGCTCATGAGGCTGTCCTCACCGCGGCTGCACTTTCGGCAGAGTGACCGGGCGAGACCGCGTGGAAGGGACACGTCATACCCCGGTATCTCCTGGCGAGCCAGACGATCAGAATGATCGCGACGATGTGCACGGACTGCAGGACGATGAAGACGTAGTCGAGCCTATACAGGGCGTGCGAGAGTATGAGGAAGCTCGACACGAGCCAGACCCTCCAGGCGACCAGGCTGATTCCGGCGGAACATCTCTCTTTCGCGAGATGGATGATCTGGGGCAGATATCCGACAGCGACGGTCGCGGTCCCGAGAAAGCCCAGAACCTGAAAAAGGTGATTCGTCATTGCGGCTCAGGATCGACTCCTCTCAGCGAATGCGCTCGGTGAACAGATGGCCGCGCATTTGGCCAGCTCGCACGGGTGCGAGAGACTTCGCGTTCGCCTGCGCCAACTGGGCGAGCGCAAGAGCGGCCAGGAGCAGACCGAGGTCCCGCAGCGCCACGTCGAGATAACCGCCCACGACGACCAGATTCCCGATAATCGCGAGGAGCCAGGCAGCAACGATGTAACCACCGATGCGCGGATAAAGAGCGACCACGATACCGGCGGCGATTTCGACCGCGCCGACGATCATCATGAAAGTTTGGGGCTGGACTCCCAGGGTGTCGGAGACGACAGGCGCGAGGTACTTGTCCCAGTCCGTCAGGAAGTTGAAGAACTTGTCTAGCCCTGCGACGATCGGCGCGACGATGAACGCGAGACGCAGGATCCGAAAAGCCCGCCTCGATCCGTGGTCCATCTCCGGGTTCCGCGCCTCGGCTGAGGGCACTACCGCTTCCTTTCTGGTGGTGACCACACTTCTTCTGCTTTCTCTCATCAGCTCGGACCGCATTGGCATGATTCCCGTGTACGGACTTGTCATGACCTATCTCCTTTGTGTCACCCGTGAGACAGGTCAAGGCCGATGCCAGTCTGTTCTTGCGGAATCGCCGGGAGGCAGCGCTGCAAGCTCCCTTCGGTAACCCTTGGCAGCAGCGGCCTTTGCTCGAACGTGTTCTCTGGCGTTTGAATGTCTTCGGGCCAGCGCCACAGATAGGCGCCCGCGCCGCGGACGGGACGAATCACCCCGTTGGGGAGACCTGCCCCGGCGCGCCGCCGGTCGACGAAATGAGGTTTTCTAGCTTTTCTTGTCGGACGCGCTGGCGAGCTTCTCCCGGAGCGTCTTTCTGTCGATGCCGAGCATTTCCGCCGCCCGGGTCTTGTTGCCTCGAGCCGCCGCCAGCACGTTTTGAATGTGCTCTGCCTCGACCTCGGCCAGCCGCCGGTTGAGGCGGGACCCCCGAGGCGCCGAAAAGCGCATGAGCGAGGGAAGATCGGTCACGTCGATCACGGCTTCCTCGTGCATGACGACAAGGCGCTGCACGACGTTCTCGAGCTCCCGGACGTTCCCCGGCCAGTCGTGCTCCCTCAGGGCGCGCAAAGCATCGTCCGAGAACTGGAGGGCGGGCTTTTCGACCTCGCGCGCGAACTTGGACGCGAAATGGCGCGCGAGGAGGAGGACGTCGTCCCCTCTTTCCCTCAGCGGCGGGACGTCGAGCGTCAGCACGTTGATCCGGAAGAAGAGATCTTCCCGGAAAGTCCCCTTCTCGACCAGGGTTCGCAGGTCTTTGTTCGTGGCGGCCAGGATCCGAACGTCCACTTTTCGCGCCCGCCGTGAGCCCAGCAGGAACACTTCCTTCTCCTGAAGGACGCGCAGAAGCTTGACCTGCATCGATGGGCCGACTTCGCTGATCTCGTCGAGGAAGATCGTGCCGCCTTCGGCGGACTGAAAAAGCCCGGCGCGGGTTTCGGTCGCGCCGGTGAATGCTCCTCGAATATGGCCGAAGAGCTCACTTTCGACCAACGCTTCCGGTATGGCTCCGGTGTTCACCGGTACGAACGGCGCGGAGCGCCGGGAGCTTCCGTAATGGATCGCTCGAGCCACGAGCTCTTTTCCCGTGCCGCTCTCGCCGGTGATGAGCGCGGTCGCCTTGCTGCCCGCCGCCTTCTCGATGGCCCGGTAGACTTTCCGCATCGCCTCGGATTCGCCCACGAGGCCGTACGGCCTCACGGGCTCGGGTGAATCGACGTGCCCGGCTCGGCGCCGGCGCAGTTTCTCGAAAGCCCGTTCGACCGCGCCGAACAGCTCTTCGTCGGTAAAGGGCTTCGCGAGATAGTCGTCCGCGCCGGCCTTGACGGCCTCCACCGCGCCTCCGACGGACGCAAATCCGGTCATCATCACGATCTCGGTATCTTTCAAGTTCTCTCGGACGTGACGAACGAGAGTCATTCCGCTTTCCCGCGGCATCTTCAGGTCGGTGATCACGAGGTCGACTGCGGCGTGGTCCAGCATCTCGATCGCTCGAGCGACGTCGCCGGCGGAGAAGACCTCGTATCCACGTGCCGACAGATTTCTCTCGATCACCTCCACCGTCTGCGGGGTGTCGTCCACGACCAGGATCGTCGGCCTGGCACCTGACGACTTGGCGGACACCATGTCAGGCGTGCCGCGCCGTCCGCGGCAGGCGGACCTCGAACCGGGTGCCGCGGCCGACCTCGCTCTCGACGTGGATCGTCCCCCCGTGAGAGCTCACGATCCCGGACGCGACGGCCAGTCCGAGTCCCGTGCCGTCGCCGACGTCCTTGGTCGTGAAGAACGGCGCATACAGATTCCTGCGCACCTCCGCGCTCATGCCCATGCCGGAGTCCGCGACCACCACGAAAACGTAGCCCGTCTCCCTCCCGGTCCGGACCTCGAGCCGGCCTCCGCCGGGCATCGCCTGCACCGCATTGACCAGGAGATTCACGAGTACCTGACGGATCTGCGCGGCGTCCGCCGTGACGTCCGGCAGGTCCTCCTCGAGGGCACGGACGAGCTCGACCCCGGATTGAGCTCGCCGCGTATCCAGGAGCGCCAGGGCTTCCTCCACGAGCTCGTTCAAGCGGACCGTCGTTTTTTCGGGCGGCACGTGTCGGCCGAACAGCAGCAGGTTCCGAATGACCTCCCGCGCGTGCAACGCGGCCTGGACGATCTTGTCCAGGTCTCGGGCGACCGGCGCGGGCAGATCGGCGGCTTTGCGCGAAAGCTGGGCGAGGCCGAGGATCGCCGCGAGCGGCTCGTTCAGCTCGTGGGCCACGCCGGCAGCCAGCTGCCCGATGGTCGCGAGACGATCGGCGTGTTGGAGTTGGTCCGTGAGGTTCGAGCGGTCTCGCTCGGCCCACCGCCGCTCGAGGATGAGACTCAGCTCACCCGCTATCGCGTCGAGCAGATTGCGTTCCTCGCGCAGGAACGGACCCTCGTCCGCTTCCGGTTTCGGTTCGCTATAGACGACGAGCGCCTCGCCGCACGCCGCGCCGCCGACGACGATGTCCGCGCGCTGACAGAAAGGGGTGAGGCGGAAGTCGGGGGTCATGAAGGAACGGCCTTCGACCGTGATCCTCGCGGAGGTGATCTCCGGGTAGTGCCATCCGGACGGGAGGAGCTCGACGATCCGCTGCATCGTTTCGTCCAGAGACAGCCCCGGCTCGACCGCCAGACGAGCGATCGAGTAGAGGCAGGTCAGCTCCTTGACCCGCTCCGCGAGGGTCTGTTCGAGGGCGTTCCCAGCCGCGTGCATCGCGAAAGTCTATTCTTCCGACATGCTCCACCGCGTGGCGAGGTTTCCGGGAACCAACGGTTTCCAGGGTGAGGTTGGCTCCTCTCCCATGTATCGGTTCATTAAGGACAAGGAACGCCATTGACCGGGGGGGCCTGACTTTGATGTGATCCCGTGGGGTTTTCTCGAGAGGAGGCGCATCATGGCCCGAGGCAAACTCCACCGTTCTGCTATCGGTGTCGTTGCCATTTCCTTCCTCACGGTCGCGGGGTGGGCGATCCAGCCGTCAGAGAAGAGTAAAGCGCCCGCGGCCGCGGCAAAAAACTTCGACCAACAGATCGATGCCAATGCCAGACGGATGCTCGAAGAGGGCCGACGGATATTCCGCTTCGACACGTTCGGTTCCGAAGATTTCTGGGGCGGCAAGCTGCGGTTGCACGAATCGATCTCCGGGGTAAGTCCCAAGGCTGCCCTGGCTCTGGGCCTGAAGGTCGATGCCGACGCCCTTCCCGCGCCGTTGGTCGCGCAGATCAAAGCCGGGAAAGTGGATCTCGATTCCCCGGCAACCACCGCGGCGCTGCTCAAGCTCAACGCCGTCGTAGGCGTGACGGGCTTCTTCAATCCCGACGGGAAACTGAGATCCATCGGCATCCAATGCGCCATCTGTCATTCCACTGTCGACGACTCGTTCGCGCCCGGCATCGGCAAGCGGCTCGACGGCTGGGGCAACCGTGACCTCAACATCGGAGCGATCGTGGCGACGGCGCCGAATCTCCAGCCGTTCAGTGATCTGCTCGGCGTCGACGTGGCGACCGTGAAAACCGTGCTGAACAGCTGGGGACCCGGCCGCTATGACGCCGAATTGAACATGGACGGAAAGGCCACGCGGCCGGATGGGAAATCAGCGGCGACGATAATGCCTTCAGCGTTCGGACTCGCGGGCGTGAATCAGCACACGTGGACGGGCGGCTGGGGGACCGTCACGTATTGGAACGCCTACGTCGCGAACACGCAGATGTACGGTCAGGGAACGTTCATCGATTCGCGACTGGACGATGCAAAGCAGTACCCCGTCGCGGCGAAGGCGGGTTGGGGGCGCAAGCGTGACCCGAAAGACCTGATCACCGCCAAGCTCCCGGCCCTCCACTTCTACCAACTCGCGATGCCCGTCCCGAAAGCCCCGGCGGGCAGTTTCGACGCCAGGGCCGCGGAGCGGGGGAAAATGCTATTCAACGGCACCGCCAAGTGCGCGACCTGCCACGTGCCGCCGATCTTCACCGAGCCGGGGCACAACCTTCACACCGCCGAAGAGATCGGTATCGACAGCTTCCAGGCCGATCGCGGCCCGGAGCGGCGCTACGTGACGACGCCGCTACGAGCGCTTTTCGACACGGCGAAAATTCACAAGGGCGGCTTCTACCACGACGGCCGTTTTGCCACGCTGGCGGAAGTCGTCGAGCACTACAACGGTTTCCTCAAGCTGAACTTGTCCGACCAGCAAAAGAGAGAGCTGATCGAGTACCTGAAGTCGATTTGAGGGGACGATCGCCGTCCGCGTTTGGCTAGGACGGCAGCCGCCCAATCAGGTCGGACGCGCGGAGGGGCCCGGGGTCCGCGATGAGGGTCCGCGCCGCATCCACCTGCCCCCACGTGTTCCACAGCAGGGCACCACGTACTCGGCCATCCGCCAGGTAGTAGATGACTCCTTCGCGGAACGGCTTCTTCCAGTCGGTGACCGTTTCGCCCCGCGGGTCCAGCTCGCCGACCGCTTCGTAGCCCAGGTCGAAGAGGTCCGAGTAGAAGAACGGCAGGTGTCGATAAGGCGATGAGTCACCGGCCATTGCGCGCCCCGCCGCGCGTCCCATCGTTACGGCGTTGTCCTCGTGCTCGACGCGGATCCGTTTGCCGAGCGCGGGGGAATTGAAGCGCGCGACGTCGCCGGCGGCAAAGACATCTGGATGAGTGGTTCGAAGGTGTTCGTCGACAACGATTCCGTCGTCGACCTCGAGGCCGGCCGCAGAGGCGAGGTCGGTGTTGGGAACGCTGCCGATCCCAGCCACTATCGCGTCCACGGTCAGGACGAGCTTGCTCCTGGTTTCGATCGCGAGCTGCGATCCGCTTTCCCGCACGACCGTCACCTGCTCGCCCGGCCTGACGTCCACTCCCTTTTCGCCGTAATAGCGAACCAGGAATCGCGCGAGGTCATCCGGAAAAAGGCGGTCCCCGATTCCTTCCCCAGGAAAGAGCATGCTGACCTTGCAGCCCTGCATCGCGAGCGCCGCCGCCATCTCCGAACCGATGAAGCCCCCTCCAATCACGGCGAAGCGCTTGCCGCTATCGGCGAGGGTTCGGAGCCGGCGATAGTCCTCGAGTGTCCGGAAGTACATGACTTGCTCGCCGCCGAAAGGCAACCGGCGCGGCGTGACTCCCGTCGCGAGCAGGAGCTTGTCGAAGGTGTAGTCCGCGCCGTGGTCGTCGAGGATCCTCTTTCCGGCAAGGTCGAGCGCCGTCGCGCGGCGCCCGAGGAAGACGTCGACACCGAGGTCTTTGGTTTTGAGCCAGACGTTCTCGACTGGCTGGCCCTTCCACAGTCCCTTCGAGAGCGGCGGGCGCGAATACGGAGGATCGGTTTCCCCGCTGACGATGCCGATGAGGCTTTTCTCGTCCAGCTCCCGGATGCCGCGGGCGGCGGCGTCGGCCGTCATGCCGCCGCCGACGATCAGGTAGGTGTAGTGCATTTTCAGGTCTCCGTGCCGGTTCGTCCAGCTGCGGATCCTCCGACACGGGCAAAGAATTGCTGCTGGAGAAGTGGATCTTCCAGCGCGCCGCGAACAGCCATGGTCTTCGTCAGGACGCCGGGTCTCGACACGCCGCGCATCTCCATGCAGAGGTGCCGCGCCTCGAGAGCGACGATGAGCCCTTTGGGTTCGAGCCGCTCCTGAAGCAGCGACGCGATCTGCTCGGTCAAATCCTCCTGGAGCTGGGGTCTTCGTGCGTAAAAGTCGACAGCGCGACTCACTTTCGACAGGCCGATGAGGCGATTCGCGGGAAGGTAACCCATGTGCGCGGAACCGAAGAACGGCAGGAAGTGATGCGAGCAAACCGAGTAGAAGGGGATGTCGGTGACCGCCACGACCCCCTTGTGCCCTCGCGTGTTCGGGAACGTGGAGAGCGTCGGCTCGGGGCTCCGGAGGCCTCCAAGGATCTCCCGATACGCGCGCGCGACGCGGTCGGGTGTCATTGCGAGATTCGGGTCGTCGAGATCGAGTCCGATCGACTGAAGGACACCGCGAAACGCGGCCGCGACCCGTTGGACGGGGAACTCTGCAGTCCCGACGACCGACGACTCGCAGATCGGGTAGACGCTCCGGGGGACGGGGCGGGGCTCGGAAGCCCCGCCCCACCTTTCCCGCACCGCGCTCATGACCGGAACTTCCGCGGGAACTGGCGAATGATTCCCGAAGACAGGAGGTCCGCCATGGCGAGAATGTGCTCGTGCACGGTGTCGTACGCCGTTATGTCCGCGGTCCAGTCTCCGCGGAGCCGCGCGAGCGCTTCCTGGAGCGTCAGGTCGAGGTGATGACGCATCTCGGCGCGAAGGGCCTGGCGGGGCCAGTTGTCCGGATTCGCGGCGCTCAGGAAATCGGCGATCTCGTCCGAGTTGGCGTACCACCGCTCGGAGGCGTCCTTGATCCGCACGGGGTCGCCGTCCTTGGCGGCGTCGACGAGCTCGGCAGCGATCAGGATGTGCGGGCGGAGGAGCGCCGTGAGGGCGTCACCCGCGGCGTTGCCGTAGAACGGCTTGATCGCGTCACCGATGTCCGTCTGGTTGCGGAGGAGTCGCTCCGCGGTGGGCTGCGTATCGGGCAGACCAGCGACGGCGCTGACGATGAACAGGCGCGTCCACGTCACGTGGTCCTCCCAGAGCTTGCGCATGGCGTCGCGGTAATCGTCCCGATCGAGCGGGATCGAGGCGGTGGAGACGGCTGGGGAATGCATCACGCCCGCCGAGTGAACTGCCGGCGACGGAGGCGAGATCAACGCGAGTACCAGCACTGCAAGGATCGTTGGCATGAAGTCCCCCTTTTCGAAAGAGCCCGCCCCGGAAATCGGAGAGGTTTCTAAAATCAACCAGGGCGATTATAGAAGCGGGCATCCGCGGAGGGATGCTTTAAAAAAGCCTTAATGTGTTTTAGAATGGCGTCGATGGGCAACGAAACAATCGATTCGGCGATCGCGGGGCTGGCGTCCCTCGGAGAGCCCGCACGACGTCGGCTGTTCCTGTATGTAGCGGGTCGCCCCGGGGAAGTGAGCCGCGACGAAGCCGCG
>Ga0209486_10000913_pt1 | contig 12971 bp, 13 predicted proteins | sample NCCompost_FD_187518 | JGI IMG/M metagenome (GOLD analysis project Ga0209486, IMG submission 187518) | Agricultural soil microbial communities from Utah to study Nitrogen management - NC Compost (SPAdes) (version 2) | ecosystem: Environmental > Terrestrial > Soil > Agricultural land | place...
AATCGCCGGAACGCACCCTTGTTTCAGGTCACCAAGACCAAACGTCTGATATCGGGGGTCGATCGGCGCCTCGCACAAGCGCTACGCGAGGATGCTCTACACGCATTTGTGAATCAGCGGTCTAATTAACAACTCCGCGCTACTTTTACGACCATTGCTTAATTCCGCCCTCAACATTCGGGTTACGAATGAAGACCTGTTCGTCGTAGTCAACATTGATCTGAAAGCTCGATCTAAGATCGAGAATCTTCGACGGCATTTGAATTCCGTCAACATCTACATAATCTGTTAAGGGAAGCCCGCCTGAGTGTTCTTTTCCTTGTATGACCCGGTAATAGATGATTCTTGTTGGTAAACGCGTCTTTCGATCCAGCGCGAAGCCGACCCTCTGCTCATCCGTCCCATCCTTAGTTGGATACCCTTTCACAATTGTTTGAACGATATCAACCGACTTTCCGTCCAATTTCTCCTGCTGAACGCTAATGGGTATGGGCCTGACCCATTTAGTTTCCATAAAGTACCGGAGCTGTACATCGTAGAGGGGAATGAGTCCCGCTTTCCCGTGGACGAGATCAACGGGTCGAGCGACATGCGCGCCTTTGCCGTGATCCGTGTACCAGAGATTAATGTCCCGGTCGTGGTTGTACATTCTTATACTCAACCCGAATACGCTTTTTCTCTGATCGTTCCATTCCCAATACTTACCCGGGAAAACGTATAAAGCCTCTTGGATGTATGACACACGTCTCAATCCGTACCATACCTTTTCGCGAATTGAGATTTGTAGAGTACCAGCGGCGTGCAAGCGCTCGCGACCCCTTTTGCGGCAATGGCTAGCTCCCAAAGGCGTTCCGCTTCCTGTCTGTTGGCATCCCGGGAACCCTGTGTCTGTATGTGTTCAGCAGCTAGAACCGGCCAGATGAGGCCACTCAACATAAGAAGCGCCGTGACCAATACCAGATTCAATAATGACCTAATCTTCATGGCCCGAACCCAAGCAAGACGAAGGCCGGACAGTCCAGGGGGTATTTACTCAAGATTGGTGCGTGGAATCACAAGGACAACATGTCAGGTGCAATATAGAAATATTTGAGATGATGAACGGTGCGTTGACAGACCGGTTTTGCCCGCTATAATGGCCGTTTTGTGCGCATAGCGCCGAAAAGGACTATCGGCGGCAGTGCGGGGTGGTCATGCGGATTGAGCTCGAGAAGTTGCAGGGTGGAAAGGGCGGTTTCGCTCATGTTTATCAGCCTGAGGAGCTTAATCCGGTCGACGAGCGCGTTAGAGTAACGCAACCGGCGGAAGTTAAGGGTAACGTCAACCAGGCCGGGCACGAGGTCTTTGTTAGCGGACACGTTGAAACGCGAGCGCAGCTCGAGTGCGATCGTTGTTTGCAGCTCGTCGAACTACCTGTCAGCGCTGACTTTGCGCTCGAATACATCACTGGATCGGATTACGAATCCAGTTCCGCAGCGGCGCTCAGCGAAGAGGAATTGGCGGTCTCGGTGTTCGACGGCGAGTCGATCGATGTCGACGAGATCGTAAAAGAGCAGATTCTTTTAGCCGTACCGGCGCGCACGCTTTGCCGCGAGGAATGCAAAGGAATCTGTCCCGAGTGCGGAACTGATTTGAATGCCCGGCAGTGCAACTGCGCCGACGAAGAAGTCGATCCACGCTGGGCCGCGCTACAGAGTTTCAAGAACACAGATAATCCAAATACGGAGTAATTATGCCAAATCCAAAGCGACGCCATTCGAAAGCACGTCGAGACAAGCGCCGCGCGCACGATGCGCTGCGTACGCCGCAGACCACGCTTTGTCCGAATTGCCGTGAGCCCCGCATGCCCCACCGCGTATGCCCCAAGTGCGGCCATTACAAAGGTCGTGAAATAGTGCAGGTGGAACAATCCTAAGCTAAATCAGTGCGAAGTCAGTCGACGAATGAAGCCCACCTGACGGGCAAGGTCGTTCTCGACGCAATGGGTAGCGACCATGCGCCGTTCACTGAGATCGACGGTGCGCTTTCAGCGACCCGCGACTTCGGTGTGGGTGTGATCCTTGTGGGCCAACCGCACAAGGTCGAGCCTGAACTGCGACGCTGTGGTTGGCGTGGTGACGGCGACCAGGGAATCGAGCTGGTCGAAGCGCCGGAAGTCATCGCGATGGACGAAGCCGTTGCTAATGCCGTCCGGCGCAAGAAGAAGAGCTCTTTGAGAATCGGGTCGAAGCTGGTGATTGAAGGCCGTGGCGATGGTTTCGTCTCAGCCGGAAACACTGGCGCTGCGATGGCGACCGCGAAGATGGTTATCGGTATGCTTCAAGGCGTGGATCGTCCGGCACTCGCCGCAATGATTCCTACGAAGGCCGCGAAGCCAACGTTATTACTCGACGTCGGCGCCAATTCGGAGTGCAAACCGCACCACCTGGCCCAGTTTGCGATCATGGGTGATGCGTATTCACGTTCGGTGCTGGGAACGGTCAAACCGTCAGTTGGTCTAATGAGCATCGGCGAAGAAGAAGCGAAAGGAAACGACCTGACAAAAGAGGCTTTTCCGTTGTTACGACAGTTGAGCAACATCAACTTCGTCGGCAACGTTGAAGGACGCGACGTGTTTTCCGGCATGGTAGACGTGATCGTCACTGATGGATTCACCGGGAACGTTATGTTGAAACTGTCGGAAGGTTTGACGGAAGCGATGCTGTCGATGCTGAAGCGCGAGTTGCGCGCGACGGCAGTGACAAAAGCGGGAGCGGTGCTGGCAAAACCCGCTTTTCGGAACATCAAGAAGCGGCTCGACTACACAGAATACGGTGGCGCACCGCTGCTGGGAGTTAACCGGATCGTCGTCATCGGGCATGGACGGTCTAATGCGAAAGCAATTCGCAACGCGATTCGTAGCGTTAAAGAGTTTTCTGAACACCGTACGAGTGAACGTATCGAAAAGGGAATTGGGGAGACGGCCTCGTTGCGGTCAGTCGCAGTTTGATTGGAACTTTGTGCTTAGTACTTAGTACTTTGTTCGCTAGCAATCGTTAAGCTGCAATCGACCCGGTCCTAATGTGAACAAAGCACAAAGTACTAAGCACGAAGTACTGAGCACTAATCACGTTTGGCTTTTGTTTTGAGTCGATATATTCTGAGGCACTTAATGGCAAACCAACGCGCTGGAATTCTGGGTACCGGACACTCGTACCCTGAAGGCATTCTGACTAATGCCGATCTCGCCAAGATGGTTGAGACCTCGGACGAGTGGATCACTACCCGCACCGGCATCAAGCAACGGCGGAAGGCCGCGCCCGATGAATACACGTCACTGTTTGCCGTGCGCGCTGTTCGACAGGCGATCGAAAGAGCACGCCTCGATCCGTCGGACATAGATCTCCTGATCTGCGCGACAGTTTCTCCGGATCAAATACTTCCATCCACAGGTTGCATCATCCAGGCCGAAATCGGTGCTCATAACGCCGCGGCGATGGACGTTGTCGCTGCGTGTTCCGGGTTTTTATACGGAGTCTCGCTGGCTGATTCGATGATCCGAACAGGCCAGGTGCGATACGCGGTGGTAGTTGGCGCTGAGGTGCTTACGCAATACGTCGATTACACAGACCGTCAAACGTGCGTGTTGTTCGGCGATGGTGCCGGCGCGGCAGTTTTGGGAGCAGTCGAAGGGAACCGCGGCATCCTCGCGTCGAAGATAAAGTCCGACGGACGTTACGAAGAACAGCTTTTTTCGCCGGGCGGTGGCACGCGACGAAAGCCTTCCGCCGACACGCTGGCGGCCGGCGATCATTTCTTTAAGATGAAGGGCAACGAGCTGTTCAAAGTAGCCGTACGTTCGATGGCCGAGATCTCGCGCGACGTCCTTCAGCAGGCGGGAATGAAAGCGGACGACGTTGATCTCTTCATTCCGCACCAGGCGAACCAACGAATCACGGAAGCGGTGGCGGATCGATTGAATGTTGACATGTCGAAGGTCTATTCAAACATCGCGGTACACGGCAATACCTCCGCGGCGTCGATACCGATCGCGCTTGACGAATGCGTCGCAGCTGGGCGAGTCAAGGAAGGCGATCTGGTGTTGATGGCTTCGTTTGGCGGCGGCGTCACCTGGGGCTCCGTGTTGATGCGATGGTGAGTTATTTACCGTTTGTCATTTGTCATTTCTCATTTGTCATTTGGGAAAGAAACGAGAAAGCGCTAACCACCACAAATGGAAAATGAGAAATGGTAAATGACAAACGGAAAATGACTGGGTTTGTTTTTCCGGGCCAGGGTTCGCAAAGTCCGGGAATGGGAAAAGATCTTGCGGATAAGTTTCCGGTTGCGCGACAGGTCTTTGAAGAAGCTGATGCAGCATTGGGTTTCGCGCTTTCAAAGCTCTGTTTTGAAGGTCCGGCTGAAGATTTGCAGCTAACTGAGAATACGCAACCGGCGATTCTCGCGGTCTCGGTCGCCGCCTATCGAGCGCTTGAAAGCGCTGGCGCACCGGCTCCGGCATTTGTCGCCGGACATAGTTTAGGTGAATACTCTGCGCTTGTTGCCTCCGGTGTACTGGATCTGGCAGACGCGCTGCGGACGGTGCGCGCCAGGGGACGTTACATGCAGGAAGCGGTACCAGTCGGCACAGGTGCAATGGCCGCTGTGATTGGCGGCGAGTTGAATGAGGTTCAGCGCGTTTGCGCAGACGCGAGTGGAGACGAGGTTTGCACAGTAGCAAACATCAACTCGCCCGGGCAGGTGGTGATTGCCGGAACTACTGCTGCTGTCGATCGCGCGATCGAGTTGCTGAAGGAAGTAGCGCGTCGAGTGATCAAGTTGAATGTCAGCGCGCCTTTTCATTGTGCGCTGATGAAGCCGGCCCAGGACAGACTGGCGCCGGATCTCGAGCGGCTACAATTCGGCGAACCGAAGTTTCCGGTGGTTACAAACGTCGATGCGCGCATCACGACCGCGTCCGGGGAACTCCGCGAGGCATTGGTCCGACAGGTATCGGCACCGGTTCGTTGGGTCGAGTCGATGCAGTTGCTGATTGAGAACGGCGTTGACAAAGTTGTCGAGGTTGGACCAGGAAAAGTTTTGTCAGGGCTCATGCGGCAGACGAGTCGCGACATAAAGTGTCTTAACGTGGAAGACGCAGCAAGTTTGGAAGCGACTAGCGCCGCACTTGCTGCCCCGGATGTATTAGTTTAATTAACTCACAGAGGAGAAAACGATGCCCGATCAAGAGATCGAGAACAAGGTAAAGCAGATTATCGTCGATGAGCTTGGTGTCGATGAGAACGAGGTAACGCCGAATGCGCGGTTTATCGACGACCTCGGCGCCGATTCGCTGGACACAGTCGAACTCGTCATGCGTTTTGAGGAAGAGTTTGGGATCGAGATTCCCGACGAAGACGCTGAGAAGATTCAAAGCGTTCGCGACGCCTATAATTACATCGACCAGCATAAGAAATAATTGATCGGTGATTGAACATCACCCGTCATTGATCGCTTCTGCTGTTATCAAGGAGTTTAAAATTTGACACGTCGTGTCGTGATCACGGGCCTCGGCCTCGTCACTCCCGTTGGCAACACTGTCGAAGAGACGTGGACTGCGCTGATGAATGGCCGCAGCGGTGCTGACTACATCAAGAAATTCGACGCTGAGAAGTTTTCAGTAAAATTTGCCTGCGAAGTTAAAAACTTCGACCCACTAACATTCATCGCAAAGAAAGAGGCGCGCAAGATGGGCGCCTTTATTCATTACGCGATTGCCGCGTCAGTCGAAGCGATGGCCGACAGCGGCATCAAGCTTTCCGAGGCCGGGAAACTCCCGGATGACATCTCCGAAAACGTCGGCACGTACATCAGCAGCGGCATCGGCGACTTCTGGGCCATCGAGCGTGAGCATTCGAAGTTGCTCGACGATGGTCCCGATCGCGTGTCGCCATTCTTTATCGTTTCGGCGATCGTCAATCTAGCGGCGGGACAGGTGTCGATTCGCTTCGGCGCGAAGGGACCAAACTCAGCTACCGCCACCGCCTGCGCCGCAGGCGCGCACGCTATTGGAGATAGTTTCAAGATCATTCAACGCGGCGACGCCGACATCATGATCTGCGGTGGTGCGGAGTCGGCTATTACACCGATGAGCGTGGCGGGCTTCTCCGCGATGCGCGCGTTGTCCACGAACAACGATGATCCGATTCATGCTTCGCGGCCGTTTGAGCGCGATCGCGATGGTTTTGTAATTGGCGAAGGCGCCGGGATCATGATCCTGGAAGAGTTGGAGTCGGCGAAACGTCGCGGCGCGAAGATTTACGGCGAGATCGTCGGCTACGGCGCTGCCGCCGATGCTTTCCATCTAACGATGCCGGACGAAACCGGGTCAGGTGCGCGGCGAGTCATGCAACGAACGCTGAAGGACGCCGGCATCGCTCCCGATCAGGTCGGTTACATCAACGCGCATGGTACATCGACGCCGTACAACGACAAGTTTGAAACACTTGCGATTAAGGACACGTTTGGTGCGCATGCTTACAAGCTGGCTGTCAGTTCGACGAAGTCGATGACCGGCCACCTGCTGGGCGCTGCGGGAGGAATCGAAGGTATCTTCTGCGTTCTGGCACTGCATCGCAACGTCATCCCGCCGACGATCAATTACGTCAATCCGGATCCGGAGTGCGACCTCGACTACGTTCCAAACGAACCGCGTGAAGCGCGCGTCGATTACGTGTTGTCGAACAGTTTTGGATTTGGTGGGACAAACGCGGCGTTGTTGTTTAAGAGGTACGAGGAGTAGTCCGTGGTCAGTTGTCCGTAGTCAGTTGTTTCCGTTTGTCCAACTGACCACTGACCACTGACCACTGACAACTGACAAATAATGAAGATTGTCGTAATGATGAAACAGGTCGCGAACAAGGACGCGATCCTGCGAATTAACAAAGACGCGACGTGGATCGAGGAAGCCGATCTCTCGTTTGAAGTAAGCGAATCAGACGGATATGCGCTCGAAGAAGCGTTGCGTGTTCGTGAAAAACTGGGCGGGGAAGTGGTTGTCTGTTCGATGGGGCCGCAGCGCGTCAAAAGCGTGATCAAAGATGCGCTTGCGCGCGGTGCTGATCGGGCGATTCACGTTGTTGGCGACAACCTGACGCATGTCTCACCGTTTGCGACAGCGACTGTGCTGGCCGGTGCGATTCGTGATGAGAATCCTGATCTGGTCATGACTGGTTTGCAATCAGACGATCACGGTTACGGGCAAACCGGTGTGATCATGGCTGAACTGCTTGGGCTCCCGCACGCAACTATCGTGATTGAAGTTGACGCTGCGGCAGACAAGTTTCGCGTGAAGCGAGAGCTCGAGAGCGGCTGGTACCAGTGGTACACGATGCCGTTGCCTGCGTTGCTGACAATCCAGTCAGGCATCAACCAGATTCGTTATGCGACGTTGAAGGGCATCATGGCGGCGAAGAAGAAAGAGATCAAAGAAGTCACGCCGCCGGCTGAGATCGTTGACCGTCCTTCGCACCAGCGTATAGAGAAGATCTATCTACCGCAGAAGACGAAACAGACGCAGATGCTCGGCAATGGCGACGCGAAAGCCGGCGCCGCCGAGTTGGCGCGGAAGCTGCACACTGAGGCAAGAGTTTTTTAAGAGTTTCCCGCAAAGACGCAAAGATGGTAAGACTGTTTGCTTTGCGCCTTGGCGCCTTTGCGGGAAACTTGGCTCGGGGACTTAAATAGATGAGTAACGGAATTCTTGTTTTTATAGAGAACAAAGGCGGGACTGCGAATCGCAGTTCATTCGAGGCGATCGCGGCGGCGCAGACATTTGGATCGCAGTTACAACAGCCGGTCAATGCGGTTGTGCTCGGCGCGGATGCGTCTGCTTTGGCCCAGGAAATAGCTGGTTACGACATCGCCCGTGTGATCACTGTCAACGATCCGAAGCTAGCTGAATACACACCCGACGCTTACGCCGACGCGCTCGAACAGGTCGTCAAACAAGTAGATCCCAATCTCGTTTTCTTAACGCACACTTACCAGGTGCGTGACTTTGCTCCGAAACTCGCCGCACGGTTTCAGAAGTCGTTGATCAGCGACTGCATTCGCGCCAAAGCGGACAACGGCAAGATTGGTTTCACGAGACGCATCTTCCTTGGCAAGCTCGATGCTGATGTTTCTTCTGACGGTGAAGCTCCGGTGTTTGCGACGTTCCAAACAGGCGCTTACCGTCCGGACCAGGCGACCAAGGGTGGCTCGGCGGCAGTCGAAAACATGACGGTGCAGATTGGCGACGTGCGAATGGTGCCCGAACCTGCGTTCCAGGAAGCGAAACAAGCAGTCGATCTCACGAAAGCTGAAGTGATAATCGCCGTCGGCCGCGGAATAAAGAGTAAAGACAATCTGGTACTGGCCGAGAAACTGGCGGAAGTCTTGGGCGGCGATCTCGCAGCGTCGCGACCCATCTGTGACGCCGAATGGCTTCCGATCGATCGCCAAATCGGATCGTCGGGTCAAACAGTAGCGCCCAAGCTTTATGTCGCGCTCGGTATCTCCGGTGCGATTCAGCACCTGGTCGGCATGAAGAACTCCGGCACGATTGTGGCGATCAACAAGGATCCCGAAGCGCCGATCTTCGATATCTCCGATTACGGCATTGCCGGCGATTTGTTCGAAGCTGTACCTGTCCTCACCGAGGAGATTAAGAAGATTAAGGGGCTGGCTTAGACACTGTCTTTTTCAGTTCTGCGACGACGTCTTCGGTCTTCCATTCATTGCCGGTGTAGACCTTCGCGACCTTCCCATCAGGGTTCACTATCACGGTCCTCAACGCGTGAATGATCTGATCTTTCTCGGGAAAGTACTGTAGACCAAAAAACTGTGCGATTTCCTTCACCTGATCGCCCGTCGCGAACTCCCAGTGCAAAAAAGTCTCATTCTCGTAGCGCTCAGTGTGCGCGGCGCCGTAGCTGCGCAGCACTTTCGGGTCGTCGTAAGTGGGATCGATCGTGATGCTGAGCAGGTGCGTTCTGGCATATAGCTCTGGATCCTGGCCCAACTGCCGCTCGATCTGCGCGAAGTTATTGCTCATCAGCGTGCATTGATCGGGCTCGGGGCAACGCGTGTAGATAAACGTCAATAGCACCGCTTTTCCGCGATAGTTCTTGATGCGAATCTGTTTGGCGTCCTGGTTCAGAAGCGTGTAGTTCGGAACCTCGTCACCTTCTTTGGCCTGGACCACCGCCGTTGCGGTCACGGGGGTACCCGCATCCTGCTTAACGACGACGAAGAGGTTCTCGAGCCACGAGTGCGAACCATCGACCACGAGCGTAGCAGTAACCTCAGCGTTTGGGACAAGCATTTCAAAGTCAGACTGCTTACGCACACTGAAGGGCATCGTCATGCCGGGCATATAACCCTTGACCTCTTCGTGCGCTATCGTCGCTTGTTGCTTGTCATGATCGACGGACACCACTTTGCCTTTAAGATCATACCGCTTCTCATTTCCGGAACTTCGGCGGCATGACACCCCAACTCCGCCGAGCGTGATCACTATCAGTAACAGTGCGCGCTTCATTTGGCGGCCTGTGAAGTGGGATTGAGTTGAGCGTCGTAAAGTTTCTGGTAATTCCAATAGTTAGTCAGCACTTTGTAAACGTAGTCCTTAGTTTGCGAGAAGCCGATCTCGGGAACGTAGCGGTCGGCTTCGGTCGCACGTGAACGGGCGATCCAACGCGCGAGATTGTCTTCGCCGCCGTTGTAAGAGCCGGCCACTGCCTGTGGTTGATCCGGAAATAGTTTGAAGAGGTTCGAAAGGTATTGCGACCCAAAGAGAATCGCTGTGTCAGGGTTGTAAAGTTCGTCTTGGTCGAAGTTTGTCAGCTTGAGTTCGCCAGCGATCTTGTTGGCCGTTGATGAAATGAACTGCATCATGCCGCGAGCCGCCGCAACGGATTTCGCGTCCGCCTGGAAGCGCGACTCCTGCCGGGCGATCGACAGCACAAAACGCGGATCGACATTTCTCGGCGACGCATGTTTCAAAAGCGAATCGCGGTACGGCACGGGATAAAACAGTTCAAGGAGATCGCGCGGCGCGAGTTCGATCACGTAGTCCGCCGGCATCGTCTTCCAAAGGGGCTCGGCAAAACGGATGGCGCGATTTGGTAAGCCGGCCTCCAATGAGAGAAGCGCGATCGAGTAGGCCTCGTTTGACTTCGAATCGACGGTTCCGCGCGCTGCCAGGTATTCAGGAAGCGCTTCGTCATAGAGTTTGAGAGTAAAGAGATCATCGACGAGTGGACGGTTTGTCTGCGCGAGCATTCGATCGAACTGCGGGAAGCGATAACTGGGCAGCGCTTGATAAGCTGCTTGCAAGCGTTTCAGAATTTCGGCACGCGTTTTCGGATCGTTCGTAAGTCGCAATGCTGACGTTGCGGCCACTCTTGCTGCTTCGTATTGTTCCGACTTTGCTTCGTTCAGAAATGAATTCAAACGCATCTGCACGATCACGCGTGACTTGTCCGCGTTCGCAAGAGCGAGCAAACGCTGCGTGGCGCGCATGCCGTAGTACTCGTTGCGCCCATCCGGAATCGACAAATAAGCGGCGACGGCTTCTTCCGTTCGGCCCATCTGTTCCAACGCAAACGCACGCAGAAAATTAATCTCCGCCGGATTGGTTCCGCCGGGCACGCGCGTGCCGCCGAGATCGGAAGCCTTCGACAGTTCTTCAGCATCGCGCACCGCTGCGGGCCAGTTGGATTGGGCGAGGTGAATGCGCAGTTGCGCAAACAGTGCGAGCGTGCCGCCAATGTCGTTCTTGAAACGCGCGCGCGTTTGTTGCACCCAATCGAGAGCTTCGTTGTGGCGTCCCGCTTCGTGGAAAACGTCGATGAGATTCAGATACGGGCGCTCCGGATTCGGCGCGTCGGGGAAACGAGCGATGAAGCGTTTGTAAGCGGCGACGGCGTCGTCGTAACGCTTCATGCGCAGGTAAGTCGAACCAACAAAACTTAGTGCCTCGCGAGCGCTCGTTGAATCGGGATAAGCATCAGCCACTTTCTGAAACGCCTTCAGTGCGTCGTCGTACTTCGTTTCCAGATAAAAACCGCGGGCCAGTTGAAAAATCGCGTTGGGGAGCGTCGTGCTTTGGGGGTAGCGATCGATCAACGTTTGATAATGAAGACGCGCACCGGCGAAGTCGCGATTGAACTGGTAGACGGAAGCGCGTAACAAGTGTTCCGCTTCCGGAAGCGTTGCGTTGTTGTCGAACGCATCGAGTTTCCGCACAGCGGCGAGCGTAAAATCGTCCGGACGCGATGCATCGGGCATCTGCATCACTAGCCGCGTGAAGGCTTCGCGAGCCTCCGCATTTTTGCCGGCGCGAGCGAGCGATTCAGCGATCAACAACAACGCCTCGCGCGAGAGCGTTACCTTTTTAGACGCGATGAGTGGACGGGCACGGTCGGCGGCGGATTGAAAGTCGCCGCTCTCGAAAAAACTCCGGCTAAGTCTCAATGCCGCTGATTCAGCGAGAGTGCTCGACGGCGCGGTCGTGAGAAGTTGTCGCAAACGTTCGCGTTCGAGTGGCAGGTCTCCGGTCGAACGTGCGATGCGAGCTAGCCGCCACAACGCATATTCTTTCAGCACTGAGTTCTGCGTAACGACTGCCTGATAGCTTGCAGTCGCTTTGGCGATGTCGCCCGACTTTTCGGCTTCGCGCCCGCGCCGGTAGTCGTCGTTTGATTGGGCCGCAACCGGTAACGCGAATAACGCTAATAGAAGAATCAGTCTTAACAATGGCATGAGCGAATTATAATCTGTGTATACTATTGCTCAAACAATGCCAGCAGAAACACTTAAAGCAGGTCCATTAGCGGACCAGATCAAGCAGGATGTAAAGCTTAAAATCGAAGACATGGTGAAAACGCACGACGTGCCACCGTGTCTCGCGGCCGTGCGCATCGGCGACGATCCCGCTTCGGCCGTTTACGTTGGAAACAAGATCAAGGCGTGCGAAGAGGTTGGGATCCGATCGGAACACCATGCCTTGCCGGCGGCGACAACCACCGATGAATTGCTCGATTTAATCGCGTCGTTGAATTCGCGCGACGATGTAGACGGGATTCTTACTCAACTCCCGTTGCCGGCCGGGATTGAAGAGCGCGCGATTATCGAAGCGATCGATCCGGCGAAGGACGTCGATGGTTTTCATCCGGTTAACGTCGGAAACCTTGCGCTCGGAAGACCGGCATTCGTGCCCTGCACACCAGCCGGAATCATAGAGTTGCTGGTGAACAGCGACGTCGAGATTCGCGGCGCTCGCGCGTGTGTCGTCGGTCGCAGTCAGATCGTGGGACGTCCGATGGCCCAACTGCTTTTGCAGCGCGACGCTACGGTCACTATTTGCCATTCGCGAACGCGCGATCTTGCTTCAGTGACTCGCGAGGCGGATTTGTTGATCGTCGCGATTGGCAGGACGGGGATGATCGGAGGCGAACACATTAAACCGGGCGCGATTGTCATTGACGTCGGCATGAACAAGGTGACTGACGCGAATCAGGTGCGTGAACTGTTTGGGCGTGAAGCGGAGAAAAGACTCGACGTGTTGTCGAAACGTGGTTACACGCTCGTCGGGGACGTACATCCGGCTGAGGCCGCCGAGGTGGCCGGACGATTGACACCTGTTCCGGGTGGGGTAGGCCTGCTTACGGTCGCGATGTTGATGAAAAACACATTACAGGCTGCGACGCTGCGGCGAACAAAAGCTTGAACTTAGTATTTAGTGCTTCGTGCTTAGTACTTTGTACTTTGTACTTTGTTCGCTCAGTGATGGTTCGACTATTAATTAACCTGTTCGCCAGCGAACAAAGTACAAAGCACTGAGTTCAAAGTACATTTATCTCATGCTTCGTGTTGGTCTAACTGGATCGATCGCCGCCGGCAAATCGTTTGTGACATCGGTGTTTGCCGAGCTCGGTTGTCGCGTT
>Ga0209486_10000914_pt1 | contig 12960 bp, 7 predicted proteins | sample NCCompost_FD_187518 | JGI IMG/M metagenome (GOLD analysis project Ga0209486, IMG submission 187518) | Agricultural soil microbial communities from Utah to study Nitrogen management - NC Compost (SPAdes) (version 2) | ecosystem: Environmental > Terrestrial > Soil > Agricultural land | place: USA...
ATCGGCGATGCGGGCGCGTAGCGAATCGCCGCCGCCGGCCTGCGCCCACCGCGGCAACAGGGCCGCGCTCAACCCGGTGCCGCTCGCCGTCCACGGATACTGGTCAGCAACAACCATATGTCCCTGCGCCCGTGCCTCACGCATGAGCCGCAGTACGCTGTCCGCATAGCCCCACACATCCACGCCTAACGCCTTGACGTGACCGATGTTGGTCGTGAGACCCGACTCTCGCCCGATCCGGATGGCTTCGCGCACGGAGTTCATCAGGCCGATGGTGTACGAGCTCTCGTCGCGCTGGTGGGAGTCGTAGACGCCACCGTACGGCTTCGCCGCCGAAACGACCGCGATGACTTCCTCGGTCGAGGAATAGCTCTGCGGTGCGTAGAACAACCCGCCACCGACGCCGTACGCTCCTTCGCGCATCGCCTTGTCGATCAGCTTGCGCATGCTGTCGATCTGCGCCGGCGTCGCCTTCGCCGACGAGCTTCCCATGACGGCGCCTCGCACCGCACCGAACCCAACGAGGTTGTAGACGTTGGTGCCGGCGCCGAGTCGATCCCAGTCGGACATCACCTGGGCCATGTTGAACGGACCGCGACCATCCGGGCCGATAGTGACCGTGGTTATGCCCTGCATCAGGGCGCTTTCTGCGCGGCGTTCACTTTCGTTTGCGCTCGGCGCTCCTGCCAGCACGTGCGTATGCGGGTCGATGAACCCGGGGGCGACAACAAGTCCGCGTGCCTCGATCGTGCGGCCGGCGCGCATGCGGGAGCCGTCGCCGATGAAGACGATGCGATCCGCTCGAATACCCACGTCTGTGACTCGACCCGGCGCCCCTGAGCCATCGTACACGGTGCCGTTACGCACAAGGATATCAACGGAATCCGTTCCCTGCGCGAATGTCGTGACCGCGAACAAACCAATCAAGCTGATCATCCAGTTACTCCTTCGGTGCAGATGGCACGGGAACTGATTCACTGCCAAGGACGCCAAGGTGCGCGAAGGAACGTTGACTATCAGTCCTTGGCGATCCTTTGCGGCCTTGGCGGTTCATTCGGTTGTTTATGTGGTCTGTTGGTAGAATCAGCGTCCATTCTCGAGCTTTTCAGCTGCTTTGTTGATTTGAACTGCAGCAGCATCGAGTGCCGCGGCGACCCTTCCCATCTCCCGCTCCGCCTCCGCCCACTGCTTCTGCTCGATCGCTTCCCGCGCCGCCGGCATCGTCTTTACACCGTACCCCGTGTAGTAGCCCGGCGCGTACAACAGGTGCCGGTACCACGGGCGCCGAGGGAGACCCTGGTCCGACGTCATCGTCCGCTCGACGTCCTTCAGCATCGCATTGACGGCCGTCGCAGATGCCTTGTCCAGGGTCGCACCTAACGCGGAGCCCTGCGCGCGCTCGAACCGGGCTGCTGCGCGCGCCAGCGATTCGGCGGCGTTGTCGAGGGGGGCAAAGTTGAGGTGGGGCGCCAACGACTCCTTCGCCGGCAAGCGCTCCGGCCGTTTCGGGTCCTGCGTCGCTGCAAAAACGCCGTCATCGATCTGCCGATTCGTCTCGGCGATGCGGCCGGCGACCTCCTCCCGCAGCGCCTTCAACTCGCCGACATATCCGCGCGCGGTCTCGGCCAGGGCGCCAAATTCGTGCGGCAGGATATCGGCGTTCGCGACGCGCATGACAATGGTACCGGCCACCTGCGCCAGCGCCTTCCCATACACAAAGGACGTGTCACTGAAGCGCGTGAACCAGCTGAAGGTGTCATAAATCGAGTGATAAATGCCGCCGCCGTCTTCACCGCCAAAGCCGAGGTTCAGCGTGGCGACCCCCAGGTGCTGGAGGAATGGCGTGAAGTCGGAACCGGAGCCTAACGCGTCGATGCGCAGGTCCTGGCGCTCGCGCGCCTCGCGCCGTTGCGCCGGGCCGCCGTACCGGATCCGTGCCGCCTGGGCACGACGCCAGACCGTCCCGCGTGACTCCGGATCATCCACGGAGCGCGCCACCTGGTTCACCAGTCGCTCCAGCGAATGCGACCCGCCCGCGTACAGGAATCCGCGACCGTTGCCGTCGGTGTTGAGGTAGAGCACCGCCTTCTGCTTCAACTCCGCCGCATGATGCTCAGCCCATTCCGTCGACCCGAGCAGCGCCGGCTCCTCGGCATCCCAGGCCGTGTAGACGATCGTGCGCCGTGGCCGCCAGCCCTGCTTCACCAGCTCGCCTAACGCGCGGGCCTCCTCCAGCTCGGCAATCATCCCCGCGATCGGGTCCTCGGCGCCGTTCACCCAGCCATCGTGGTGGTTCCCGCGCACCACCCACTCGTCAGGTAGTTCTGACCCGCGGAGCGTCGCTACGACGTTGTAGACCGGCGCCAGGGTCCAGTTGAACTCCGCCTTGAGCCGGACCTTGGCGGGCCCGGGGCCCATTTTGTACGTGATTGGCAACGCGCCGCGCCACGCGTCCGGCACCACCGGTCCGCCTAACGCGGCCAGCAGTGGCTGGGCATCGCCGTAGGAAATCGGCAACACCGGGATCTTCATGATCGTCGTCGCCGCAGCCCGGTCAATCCTTGGAGCGTCGACCGTCGCCCCGGTTCCAACGGTAAGTGGGTCACCTGGGGCGACGGGAAGATCCAGCACTGAGCCACGCTGCACACCGTCTTTGGGACGCCAGGGACCGGCCGGGTAAACGTCGCCTTGCGCGTATCCGTCGTCGCGCGGATCCGAATAGATGATGCACCCCACCGCGCCCTTCTCGGCCGCCAACTTGGGCTTGATGCCGCGCCACGATCCACCATAACGAGCGATCACGATGGCGCCGCGAACGGAGATCCCACGCCGATCCAGCTCCTCGTAATCCGCCGGCACGCCGTAATTCACGTAGACCAGAGGCGCCGTGACATCACCCTCGCCCGAATATGAGTTGTACGTGGGAAGCTGCTCGGCGCGTTGCGACGTCGATGCGTCCGTGGGAATGACCGGCTCTTCCAGCTTGGCGACGAAACGGGTGGGCTCGACCAGTTCGACCCGTCGCTCTTTCGGGGTCGGGAATAACACCCGGTATTCCTCGATCTTTGCCTCCCATCCATAAGAAGCGAACTGGTCCCGCAGCCATTCGGCATTCGACTTCCCGTACGCCGAGCCGACGTGGTGCGGCCTCGCCGACAGCCGTTCCATCGCCGCCCGCAACCGCACGGGGTCAGGAATTGCCCTGAATTTTGTCTCCCACTCTTTCTGCGTCGTGGCAGATGCGGCAGTGAAGCCGCGAAGGTCGCTGCCCTGGGCGAGTGGCGTCTGCAGTGCGGCGAGTGCAATGAAAGATGCGGCAGAAGTACGAAGCGCGTTCAGCACGTTAAACCCCGGAGGTGTGACCGGACGTAAAGGTTCGATTAATTCTCGCTGCCAACTTGGTGACCAGGCTTATGGAGGTCCAGTCGAGCAGCTAGCTAACGCCATGGATCCGTTGGCGTTCACGATTGGCTGCAGGAATGGTCAGGAAAACCGCCGTGGCTTCGACTCGCGATCCAACTCTTCCCCGTTCCGCCTGTGTCCCATACTGTAGGGCGGAACTTGCACCGCGCTCGCGGTAAGAATGCCGAAGAAGGAAGGAGCTCAATGCGCCATCAACCGGTCATCGTCACGAGAATCCGTCGGCTCCTTGCCGGCGTTGCGGCGATTTTGACTTTCCCGGTAGCCGCCGAGGCGCAGGATGGGATTCTGGGAACGGGCGGCGTGCGCGGCTTCGTTCGCGACTCCAGTGGCCAGGCCATCATCGGTGCCCAGATCACGTTTGCCGGCGCGTCGTTGATCGCGGAGTCGGACGACAGCGGGCGGTTCGAGCTGGCCAAGGTGCGTCCTGGCATGCTGTCGATTCGGTTCCGCCGCCTGGGTTATGCACCCGACACTGTCGAACTGCTCGTCTTGGCTGGAGAGACGGTTCCACTCGAAATCAAACTGTCCAGGCTGGCCATATCGCTGACGCCCGTCGTGGTCAGTGGTCGTGCCGACCTTACAGGATGGCGCGCCGGATTCTACCAGCGCCGCGACGTTGGCTCGGGCCACTTCTTCACGTCAGAAGACATCGAGAAGCGAAATCCGAGCCAGATGAGCGACATGTTCCGGATGATCCCCGGGGTGACGATTCAGCCGAATCCTTTCGGGATGATCAAATCCCAGCTCCGCTTCCGTGGGGCGCGCGGGGGATGCGCACCGCTGACCTGGCTCGATGGGTCGCCGCTCGCATCGGGCGAATTCGACATCGACAACCTGTCACCGCGGTCGATCGAGGCTTTCGAGGTCTACACCGGGACGATCGTGCCGCCGCGCTTCTCGGTGGCGCCGGGCATCGGCCCGCGCACCTGCGGCGCGATCGTAATCTGGTCGAAGGAAGGCCAGCGCCGGATCAAGCGCCCGCAGCCTAACGTCCAATCGACGGCGTCGCAGATCGCGAAGCTGGTTGATGAGCGGCAGATTTTCACCGCGGCTCAAGTGGACATCACGGCGCGACAGGACAGCACCAAGCCGGTGAAGCCAGCGTATCCTGATGCCCTGTACGATGCGCAGGTCGGCGGCTCGGTGATGGTCGAGTTCATCGTGACGGCGTCGGGTGAAGTCGACACCGATCGGATCAGCGTGGTCTTCGCCACACACCCGGGGTTCGTCGACTCGGTACGCAATGCGCTGGAGGCAGCGGTGTATGTGCCCGCGATCCGCGGCGGCTATCCGGTGCACCAGGTAGTGCAGCACGAGTTTCAGTTTGTGCCGGATGGAAAGAAACGCCGCTAAGTCCTAATTGAGCCGCTGCGTGCTGATTGCTGATTGCTCGGGCTGCACGCTGCGTGCTGGAGCTTGAGCTGGATTTCGCTTCGGCTTCAGGTTTGCCACTAGCCTCTGCTCCAGCCCCAGCACTCTGCATCAACCCCAGCAAGTAGCAATCAGCAATCAGCTCCGTCTGAGCGCCTTGGTACCGGCAAAGCGCTCAGTTCGGAACTTGAAGCTCCCTTGAGGGCTACGTGGGGACGTCGAAAGGACCTTTATGCGCGTCCGCCAAACAGGGAACCGTACGAACCAGCGCCGGCTCATTGCCGTGGCACTGGCCTGTTTCAGCGTGAGTGCCGCCGCGCAGCAGGGTAACCTCGGTCTCGGTGGAATCCGCGGCATCGTGCGGGACTCCCAGGGACTGGCAATCATCGGCGCACAGATTTCGATCCGGGGCAGCCAGCTCATCGCCGAAACAGACGACAGCGGACGGTTCGAGCTCGCGAAGGTCCGGCCAGGAATGTTATCGCTTCGCTTCCGCCGTCTCGGTTATCAACCGGACACGCTGGAATTGCTCGTCCTCGCCGGAAAGACCATTCCGCTCGAAGTGACACTGTCCCGGCTCATCGTGTCGCTCACGCCTATCGTTGTTACAGGCCACTCCAACCTGACCGGATGGAGAGAGGGGTTCTATCACCGGAGGAATGCCGGATTCGGGCGCTTTTTTACCGCGGCCGACATCGATAAGCGCAACCCAGGCCGGATGTCTGACATGTTCCAGACGATACCCGGTGTCAGGATCGTGCCGACACGCGGCATCATCCGCAACCAGCTCCGCTTCAGCAGGGCCGGCGGGTGCGCCCCACTCACGGTCCTCGATGGTGCGCCGCTCGGAGCAGGCGAGTTCGACATCGACGCGCTCTCGCCATTTTCCATTGCCGCCTTCGAGGTCTACACCGGATCCCTCATCCCACCGCAATTTCACATGGTCACCAGGCCGTATTGCGGCGCGATCGTGATCTGGTCAAAGGAGGGCGAGCGCCGCGCCAAACGGCCCGCGCCTAACGCCCTGTCGGCGGCGGCGGAAATCGCCAAGCTGGTCGACAACCGGCAGATCTTCACCGCCGCTCAAGTGGACGTGGCGGCTCGCCAGGACAGCGCCAAACCGATCCGGCCGCAGTATCCGGATGCGCTGTACGACGCGCAGGTCACCGGCTCGGTCATGGTGGAATTCATCGTGTCGGCAACCGGGGAGATCGATCCCGACCGCATCAGTGTGGTCTTCGCGACGCACCCCGGTTTCGTGGAATCAGTCCGGCGCGCGCTCGAGGAGGCGATGTACGTGCCCGCGTTCCGGGGCGGATATCCGGTGCACCAGCTGGTGCAACATGAATTCCAATTCGTGCCGGATGGCAAGAGGCGCCGCTGAAGTCTAACTGAAGGCTGCGTGCTGATTGCTGATTGCTACTGCGGAATGCTTCGTGCTGGAGCTGGTGCCACGTCGCCCCAGCACAAGCACGCCGCACATGCAGCGGCAATCAGCAATCAGCACGCAGCTCAGTCTTCTCTGTGTGGCGCCGTTCCCGCCACCGCGATCCCCATCGCATGGTACCCCTTGTCGACATACACCGTCGTTCCCGTTATGCCTGACGAGAGATCGCTGGCCAGGAATGCGGCGGTGTTGCCGACTTCCGCGCCCGTGAGATGTTCGGTCAGCGGCGAGTTTTCGGCACAATACGTCACCAGCTGATCGACGACGCCGATCGCCGTCGCGGCGCGTGAGGCAAACGGGCCCGCGGAAATCGTGTTGACCCGGATTCCCCAGTTGCGACCCGCCTCGAAGGCGAGCATGCGCGTGTCACTCTCGAGCGCGGCCTTCGCCGACGACATCCCGCCTCCGTAAAACGGGACGGCGCGTTCGCTGGCGAGGTACGTCAGTGACATCGCGCTGCCGCCCCGCTTCATCAGCGGGGCGAGGCTGCGCATCATGGAGACCATCGAGTACGCGCTCACGGCAATGGCTGCCAGGTATCCGGCACGCGTGGTGTCGATGAGTGCCTTGCGCACCTCGGGACCATTCGCGAGCGAGTGCACGACGACATCCAGGCCGCCGGGGCCGAAGTCGTCCGAGAGCCGCCTGGCGAGACCTTCAATGGAGAAATCGCCGACATCCTTGTAGCGCTTGCTCTCTCGCAATTCGGCCGGCGCGTCGTCCAGTGTATCAAAAGCAGCGTCGAGAGGGTAAATGCGTTCGAACTGGAGTAACGATCCGTCCGACAGCCTGCGCGATTCGTCGAGCTTTCCACGCTCGATGAGGGTCCTGAAGATGTTGAGCGCTGGGGGCCACGACGCGGCAATTACACTAGCGCCGGCTTCGGCGAGCGCCTTCGCAATCGCAAAGCCAAACCCGTTGTCGTCCGAAATGCCTGCTACGAGAGCCCGGCGCCCGCTGAGATTGATGGGTAGCATGGGATGAAACATAGAAGAGGCCAGAGGTCAGAGGTCAGAGGCAGTCAGGGTTACCGCCGCGGCCCCATGCCCCATGCCCCATGCCCCATCCGTCTGTAGTCTTCAAGCGTGTCTATCCATCCGGTTTCGCGAGCCGACGTCGGCCACCTGGTCGCAGAAGACGGCCCCCGCCCGTCGTTTTCACGGGCGCTCTGGCGGATCGCCTCGGCGGATGTCTCCTGCGGAAACGTGGTGACATTGCTGAGGGATGGCGGTGGCACTTTCGACGCCATGCTGGCGCTCATCGAGTCGGCCCGGGAGACCCTGGACTTCGAGGGCTACATCTTCCGGAGGGATGAGATCGGCGACCGCTTCGTGAAGGCCTTTGCCGATGCCGCCGACAGAGGGGTGCGGGTCCGTGTGCTGGTCGACTGGCTGGGCCGGCTGCCAACGCCGTGGTCGTACTTCAAGCAGCTCAAGCGCGAAGGCCTCGACGTCAGGCCTTTCAACCCGCCTGGCTTCCGGGCATGGCTGGGGCTCCTCCCTCGCGATCACCGGAAGGTCATGGTCGCCGATGGAAAGAGCTGCATCACGGGCGGGATCGGCATCGGCGTGGAGTGGAAGCACGGCATGATCCGACGTCGCCGGAGTCCGTGGCGTGACACCGCCGTGCGGATCGACGGTGACGCGGCCAAGGACATGCAACAGGCCTTTGACCGGATGTGGGCCCGGGCGCGCGGCCGGACCGGTCCTCGCGCGCGCGTGATGCGGGCGCCCCGATCTTCGTTCCTCAACACCAGGCTTCATCCCGGAAGCCTGGTGGGGATCATTGAGGGGGAGCCGGGACGGTTCCGTGTCTCTCGCGCGCTGCAGATGCAGTCGGTCGCGGCGGAAAAGTCCATCTGGATCGCGAGCGCCTATTTCATGCCCTCGGGCCCCGAGATCGAAGCGCTGTCGGGCGCGGCCCGCGACGGGGTGGACGTCCGGGTGCTGGTGCCCAGCCGGTACGATCATTTCTGGCTGCGCGGGCTGATGACGCGATCGTACCAGCGGCTGCTGCGGAACGGTGTGCGGATCTGGGAATGGCGCGGCGAGATGATGCACGCCAAGACGAGCGTGGTCGACGGCCGCTGGGTCCGCATCGGCTCGACGGACTTCAATCCGTTAGGCGTGGCGATCAACTACGAGCTCGACGCCGTGATCGAGGACTCCGCGTTAGGCGCGACGGCCCAGGCGATGTTCATCGAGGATCTGCAGCAGTCGAGGGAGCTGGTGGCGCCGAGTCGGTTCCTGGGGCGCGGACTTCAGCGCCAGAGACAGGAAGGTGAATGAAAAGGAAGCAGGAGGCAGGAAGCAGGAGGCAGGAAGCAGGAAGCAGGGAAGGATGAGGGCCAGCGACTGTCGTCTGCTGGCCCTCAAAATTTCAAACGTTTCGTTCCTTCCCTGCTTCCTGCCTCCTGCTTCCTGCCTCCCGCTACATCGCCACCGGCCCTCTCCTCGGCGGCAACTCCTCGGTCGACGGCTTCAGCTCTGGCAACCCGGCCGCGCGCAGGATCGCGTTGAGCGCGGGCAGGCTCGTATCCAGCGTTTTCTTCAGGGCTGACAGCTCGGCATCGAGCTGACGAGAGAGACGGGTGAATGCCGCACGACTCTGGTCCGTGGGCCGGAATTCCCCCGCGCCAACCACGCCGGACAGCGCCGCGATCTTGTTGTTCAACTTGATCGGATAATTGAGCGGATCCTGGCCGCTCTGGTTGCGCGTCTGGTAGACCTCGTTCTCGCGATACGTCAGGCTGTCCATCATCGTGCCGGCGAGCCGCGCGAACTCGGCGCGCTGTTGCGCGGTGAGCTTCTCGGTCCGATCCGCCACCTGCCAGCGCATGTTGCGCACCGTGCGCACGCCCAGGTTGGCCTCGGACACCTTGTCGCGAATCGCGAGGAGCAACCGGAATTGCTCCTGCAGGTCGGCGTCCGTCGCGTTGGAACGCGGGTCCTTTCGGACGCGAATCGGATGCGTCTGCACCTCATTGCCCACCGTCATCCGGACGCTGTACGTACCGGGAGGGGCAACAGGTCCCTGGGTTCCGGCCGCCCACATGATGATGTTCTGGAACCGCTCCGCATCCGGGTAGCGCAGGTTCCACGCGAACGTGTTCATGCCTGCCTGGTTAGGCACTCGTGGCGCCGGACCACCACCGCCGCGGCCACCGCCCCCACCGCCACCGGTCTGCTGCGCAGCCACCATGCGCGTGGCCGAATCGCGGGACGCGCCGCCACGCACCAGTGAATCGATCGCTGCCGCACGCCGGAGCGAGTCGGCAGCCACCTGCGGATCCTGATCGGACGTGAACGAGCGGATCACGGCGCCTCTGGCGTCGAGGAACTCGACATTCACCTTCTGCCCGCGATCCTTGAGCCAATACTGCACCACGGCGCCCGAGGCGACGTCGAAGAATTGCGTCCGGTAGGCATCGACCGGCCTGAAGAGGTGTGCCGATTTCTGCGTGATTGCCGGCGTCACTTCGCGCAGCGCCGACATGTTGTCCATCACCCAGAAGGCGCGGCCATGCGTGGCGAGCACCACGTCGTTGTCCTTGATGCGCAAGTCGTGCACCGGGACCATGGGCAGGTTCTTGTTGATCTGCTGCCACGACAGGCCTTCATCAAATGTCACGTACACGCCGCGCTCCGTTCCGGCGAAGAGGAGTCCACGGCGCACCGGATCTTCGCGAACAGCACGTACGAAATGATCAGGCTTTATGCCGTTGACGATTTTCGTCCACGTCTTCCCGAAGTCATTCGTCTTGTAGATGATCGGCTGCTTGTCACCCTGCTGATATCTGTTGGCGGCAACAAATGCCCCTCCAGCGACAAAATTCGACGGCTCGATGATGGAGATGCGCGTGAAGTCGCCGATGTCTTTCGGCGTGACGTTTTCCCAGTTCACGCCGTTGTTGCGTGAGATCCAGACCAGGCCGTCGTCCGTTCCTGCCCAGAGTACTCCGGGCTGAACCGGCGACTCGTCAAAGGCAAAGATGAGCGCATAGGTCTCGACACCCGTCTGGTCGCGCGTGATCGGACCGCCGGACGGGCCCATGGTCTTCGGATCCTTCCGCGCCAGGTCGGGCGACACCGGCGTCCAGCTCTGTCCTTCGTTCGTCGACCGGAACAGCCGCGAACCCGCCGCATACACCACGTTAGGCGTATGGCGCGAGAATACGATCGGGAATGTCCACTGGAAGCGGACCTCGATATCCTCCGACGAGTGGCCCATCGGGTTGATCGGGAAGACCGTGACGTTCCGCTCGAAACCGGTGCGTCGATCCTTCCGGGTCAGCAGTCCGCCATAGCTGCCGGCGAAGATGATGTTCGGGTCGCGCGGATTTGGCGTGACGTAGCCGGACTCGCCGCCGCCGCCATCGTACCAGTCGCCGATCCCGTTCTGGCCGCCGCGGCTCGGGCCGCACAGCGTCGAATTGTCCTGTTGTGCACCGCAGATATGGTACGGCCAGTCGTTGGTGAGATCGACGTGGTACCATTGCGCCGTCGCATAGTCCTGGTCGGTCCACGACAGGCCACCGTTCACAGAGACGTTGCCGCCGCCGTCGTTGGCGTTGATCATCCGGTTCGGATTGTCCGGCGCGATCCAGAGGTCGTGATTGTCGCCGTGCGGCACGTTGATGTTCTGCGGGAATGTCCGGCCTCCGTCGCGCGACTTGTGGAAACCGACGTTGAGCGAATAGACGACGTTCGAGTCCTTCGGGTCGGCGTAGACGTGCGAGTAGTACCACGCCCGCTGCATCATGCGGCGATCGGAATTCATCCTTTCCCAGGTCTGCCCGCCGTCATCGGAGCGGAACAGACCGCCCGAGTCGTGCTCGACCTGCGCCCAGATGCGGCTTGTTTTTGCCGGCGACACCGCGATGCCGATCTTTCCGGTGACCCCTTTCGGGAAGCCGCGCGCGGTCGCCGAAAGATTGGTCCAGGTCGCGCCGCCATCGGTGGACTTGTGCAAGCCGCTATGCACACCGCCGGACGACATCGACCACGGGGTGCGATATGCCTGCCACATCGCGACGTAGAGGATGTCAGGATTGCCGGGATCCATCTGGATGTCGATGACACCCGTCGAGTCGTTCACGAACAGCGCCTTGTTGAACGTGCGGCCGCCGTCGGTGGTCTTGAAGAGTCCGCGGTTGGCGCTGGCCTGGAAGGGATTTCCGAACACGCCGAGGTACGCCACGTTCGAATTGCGCCAATCGAGCTCGATGCTCGCGATGTGCTCTTCGCGGAAGCCGAGCATGGTCCAGGTGCGACCGCCGTCGGTGGTTTTCCAGAGTCCGTCGCCGTGGGCGGTGTTGCCGCGAATGCAGGTTTCGCCGCCCCCCACCCAGACGATGTCCGGGTTGCGCGGGTCGACCGCGATGGCGCCGATCGTCCCGCCGAAGAAGCGGTCACTCATCGGCAGCCATGTCAGGCCGCCGTCGGTAGTCTTCATCACGCCGCCGCCGGTGGTGCCGAACCAGTACTCGTTAGGCCTGGCAACCGATCCCCCCACCGCAACGGACCGGCCGCCGCGGAGCGGGCCGACTTCACGCCAGCGCAGCCCGCCGAAAACGGCGGAGTCTAGCGAGATGGGAGTGGTGGGCGCGGGTGGGACCGCGCGCATCACAGGGCGAGTTGGCCGGGGCGGCGAAGTCTGCGTCTGCGCTTGAATCAGGGCCGGCGCGGCGAGGAGGATCAGCTTCGGGAACAGGGAACTGCGCATGAAAGGCTCCGAAAGGGCAGTTTGTTTCGGAAATATGGGGGAAGGAGCAAGAAGCAAGAAGCAAGAAGCAGGAAGGGAAGAACTGAGGGCCCGCGGCTATCGCCCACGGGCCCTCAAGTTTCAACCGTTTCGTTCCTTCCCTTCTTGCTCCCTGCTTTTTTCTTCTTGCTTCTTGCTCGTTACGGCTGCGAGATCTTTTCGAGTACGTCCACCATTTCCTTCGGACTCGGATCGTTCTGCCGTTTCGCGGCGCGTGCGAGATCCGCCTGCGCAATGATGCCGACGCACTCGCCGGCGTCGTCTACCACCACGACGCGCCGGATCTGCCGGTCGGACATGAGTTTCTCCACTCGTTCCAGATCATCGTCCGGGGTCACGCAGTCCGGGTTTTGCGTCATGATCTCGCCAACCGGTGTCGAAGCCGGCCGCCCTTCGGCGACGGCGCGGATGGCGATATCCCGGTCCGTGACAACGCCAACGAGTTCGCGCTGATCTGCCGCTGTCACGACCGGAATGCATCCACAGTCGTGTTCGGCCATCAGTTGCGAAACGCGCTGCAAGGAATCGCTCGGGGTGACCTGAGCTGGGTTAGGCGTCATAAGATCGCGTGCCTTCATGGGAATTCCTCCTCCCTCGGGTGCAGCGAGTCAATCGTGTCAGGCGTCAACAGCCTGAGACGAATTTTCTTGCTTCGTGTGAGTTCAGGCACATACCCGATTGTGCGACACACGTGCCGCAGTGAGCTGCGCCATTTCCCCAGCGAAGTCGGCCGTGATGCTCACCCTGCCGCTCGCTTCGGTTCAAGAGTTGATGAGTTCTGGTTGAAAAGTTGCCAAGATGAAAAACGGGATGGCAACTCTTCAACTCTTCAACTCAATCAGCATCCGGTGCTGAGGGGCATCGCGCACGAAAACACCAGCCTCACCCCGGCCACCGTCTGACCCGGCGCCAGCACGCGGCGCTCCGGCGACGTCGCCTCCAGTTCGCGCGAATCA
>Ga0209486_10000915_pt1 | contig 12931 bp, 8 predicted proteins | sample NCCompost_FD_187518 | JGI IMG/M metagenome (GOLD analysis project Ga0209486, IMG submission 187518) | Agricultural soil microbial communities from Utah to study Nitrogen management - NC Compost (SPAdes) (version 2) | ecosystem: Environmental > Terrestrial > Soil > Agricultural land | place: USA...
GGAATAAGGTAAAGATCGTCGGTGTAGGCAAACCAATGCAATGTGCAACCAAAGATGATATCACAATTATCAATTTTGGAATGGGGAGCCCAACTGCTGCAACGGTAATGGACCTTCTGGCAGCAATTCATCCAAAAGCAGTTTTATTTCTTGGAAAATGCGGTGGATTGAAAAAAAGAAATAAGCTTGGTGATCTTATTTTACCGATCGCAGCTATTCGTGGTGAAGGAACCAGTAATGATTATTTTCCTGAGGAAGTACCTGCATTACCTGCCTTCGCGTTGCAAAAAGCAGTTTCCACAACTATCAATGAATATGAAATAGATTATTGGACCGGGACTGTATATACAACCAATAGAAGAGTGTGGGAGCATGATGAAGCCTTCAAAAAATATTTGTTAGATATAAGAGCTTATGCCATTGACATGGAAACAGCCACGATCTTCACTGTCGGGTTCTATAATCATATACCAACGGGAGCTTTGTTACTTGTTAGTGACCAGCCAATGGTACCTGAGGGAGTGAAAACAGAGGCAAGTGATAAAAAGATAACGTCAAAATTTGTGGACACACATTTAAAGATCGGAATTGATTCATTGAAACAATTAATTAATAAGGGACATACTGTTCGGCATCTTCGTTTTTAAAAACTTTAAATAATGAAAATATTTTTTTTAGCCCCGTTTGTTTTCATTTTAGCGGTCACGACCGATAAATGCAAAAACAAAAATGAAAATTCTGTTTATAAAGGAAAGCTGGAAGTAAAAGGTATGTGCATGAACTATACGATCAAACTTTTAGAAGGAAATATAGATACTTCAAAGTTTCTAACGGAATGGAAAAATGAATCGACAGGAAAAACGCATAATAATGTATTTGCGTTGGGAAGTGTTTGTAATTTTCCATCAACTATCAATGAAGGTGATGAGTTTTCTTTTACAATAGATACAACCTATGTTAGCAACTGTGCAGTTTGCCTTGCCTATTATCCAAAACCAGCGAAGAGTATTGCTATTAAAGTAGTGAATAAATAATGCTGCCCCTGCTCCGGATAAATGATCTTTCAATTGATTTTGTTTCAGAATCAGGAACAACTTCTGCATTAAAAAGCATTTCACTTTCAGTTAATCGAAGTGAAATTCTCGCAATTGTTGGTGAATCAGGATCTGGTAAATCTGTAACTGCACTTTCCATCCTGCAATTGCTATCCAACACAGCAAAATTCACAACTGGCGAGATCATTTTTTCTGAAAACGGGAAAAATGAAATTGATCTGACCCAATTAACAAATAAAGAATTACAAAAAGTCCGTGGCAATAAGATCGCAATGATCTTCCAGGAACCAATGACTTCACTAAATCCGGTATTCACATGTGGTAACCAGGTTGCAGAATCAATACAACTTCATAAAAAAATATCACCAAGCGAAGCAAAACAACATGCCATAGAATGGTTCAGAAAAGTAAAATTACCGGAGCCGGAAAAGATTTTTTCAAAATATCCACATCATTTAAGTGGTGGGCAAAAGCAACGGGTGATGATAGCAATGGCAATATGCTGTAAACCTTCCTTGCTAATTTGCGATGAGCCAACAACTGCGTTAGATGTAACTGTTCAAAAAAATATTTTACAGCTGATAAAAGAAATACAGGAAGAGCAAAAGATGGGTGTCATCTTCATCACACACGATCTTGGTATAGTAAGCGAAATAGCGGATAAGATAGCCGTGATGTATAAAGGCAATATCGTTGAAACCAATTCCACGAAAGAAATTTTTGTAAGCCCTCAACATCCATATACAAAAGGCTTGCTTGCTTGTAGACCTGTGTTCCATCAAAAAGGAGAAAGATTACCTATTGTTAGTGATTTTTTAGAGAAAAATAAAACGGAAATAAAAAGCTCTAATAAGAAACAAGAGATCAGAAATATTGAGAATGATAAAACTAAAACTCTTCTTCGCGTCAAAAATCTTTCGATTTGGTTTCCTGTTAAAAAGAATTTACTTGGAAAATCACTTTCTTTCACAAAAGCCGTAGATGATGTTAGTTTTGAAGTGATCAAAGGCGAAACTCTTGGCCTGGTTGGTGAAAGTGGCTGTGGTAAAACAACACTGGGCCGATCATTGTTACGTCTTATTGAACCAACTGCCGGCGAAATAGTCTATAACGGAATTGATCTCACAAAAAAAACCAGTGATGAAATAATATCCCTTCGAAAAGATATACAGCTTGTTTTCCAGGACCCCTATTCATCCTTAAATCCGCGGTTAACTATCGGCTCGGCTATTAGTGAGCCATTGAAAGTACACGGGCAATATAAAAACGATAAGCAGCGAAAAGAAAAAGTGGTCGACCTACTTGAAAAAGTAAACCTTGACTCAAAACATTTCAATCGATATCCTCATGAATTCAGCGGGGGACAAAGACAACGTATTGTTATCGCAAGAGCATTGGCATTAAATCCCTCCTTTATTATTTGCGATGAACCTGTTTCTGCCTTGGATGTAAGCGTACAGGCACAAGTTCTCAACTTATTGAACGATATTAAAAAAGAATTTGGATTTACAACGATCTTTATCTCACACGACCTTGCCGTTGTTCGCTATATAAGCGACCGTATTATGGTAATGCACAAAGGGAAAATCGTTGAGCAAGGTGATGCAGACGAAGTATATTATCATCCCAAGAATGAGTACACGAAAAATCTTATTGATTCTATTCCCGGAAAAAACTTAAACTACTCTAGATAACGATAAGGCATATCTGCGTAATCCTGCCCTTCATTGTAAAACATCCTGGCGCTTTTTCTTTTTGAATATAAAATCTTCTTCAGTTGTTTCTCCATTTGTTGTTTCACCGGCACATCTTCCTTTATCTTTTCATCAGTAAATTCGGTAAAAACAATCTTATTATTATCGCTTGAAAAATTGAACCCGGACATAATGGAAGTATAGCCTATATCATCGTCACCTTCTTCTTCGTCATCTTCATCATCATAATTGAATTGATTATTGTCATGTGACAATAGTCCAGCTGTAGCTAATTTCCAAAATAGGTCATCTTTTTTGGTTTTGTATTTATAGAAAAACACAAACCCTTTTCTGTTTTTCACTGACGCAGGAAGGCTATCGATAAATAACAATGAATCAGGTTTATTGTAAGAAGATGAAAAAAGTTTACTTTTTGACAGGTCTTGTTGGTTTTTATATTCTGCTGGAAATTTCCCTGGCATTTTTAATGTTCTCAGATCGGTAAATAATTCATACCTGTAGTCGTCAAGTTTTGCAAAATATGTCAGCATTGTATCAGGAAGTGAAATTTTATGCCGCAAAAAAAGATAAACAGTATTATATTTCAATCTTTTATCGTTTGATGATAGCATCTGTTTCAACAAATCATTTACAGCCGGATTCGTTTCCCTGAATGGTAATAATAAAGTTGCATAGGTTATAAGATCCTCATTACCGTGGTCGCCTTCATTTCGACGATAAAGATTGTCAGGTTTTGTTTCCGCTTTTTCATTCTCCGCCTTTTCTATTGCCGATTTTTTTTCTTCAATATTCTGTTTCTTTAATTGCTGTTTTGCTTCTATCAAAAACTTACTATAATAGATCTCATACTCTTTCGCCCTAACAAGATTACTGTCGACCATTTTTCGCAGCAAATGCATGATCGGTTTTTTATAATCATCAAGCGTCATTAAAGGAAGCAGATCAGTCAAAATAGTTTTTGTCAGTTGCAATGAATCATATAGCTCATTTAGAAAACCTCCGTCAGAAGATCCCGGATTGGTATAAACGCTGCGAACAGAATAAGTCCTGTAATTATTTTGGTAAGAGTTTTCATTATCCAGCACAGGGGGCTCATTCGTGATTATATCTTTGAAAAGATTGAAGGAATACTGAGTTTTCTGAGTTAGCAATGCTGTCAGGGTCGTATGCTGAAATTGGACAGTATCACCTGCTTCATAATAAATATTTTTTAAAAGATCAGCACTTGCTTTTACAGGAATATCTCCCAATTTGCTGATAAATGAATTTTTTCTTTCGAGGTATTTCTTTTCACTCCATTTAAATGAATGAATTGCTTTCGTTAAAAGAGGAAGATCCGTCGAATCCATATCCACCTGCCATACTGAATTGATCGCTTTCCGTCTTGCTATGCTATCGCTGCCAAAGAAATCATTAAAAAATACTTTTGACTTTTTTGTAAACGGGTCAATGACCTTTAGTGTATCAGCAGGTATAAAATTTTCAAAGAAGCCCTTTACAAAACTTGAAGGCTGTGAAAGAGTGTCTGTTTGTGTTGTTAATTGAAAATGCAGCCCATCCTTATAAAATGTTTTGGTTAAAATTGCCCGGCTGCTGTTAGTGTCAGTAACAACCTGCTCCATCACTTTCATTCCATTTGCGAAGGTTGATTTTTTTTCACTCCGTACAACCCATGTTGTGTCATAGCCAGGCAAAAACAAAAATTTGTTATCACGCAGCAAGGTGCTGTCAACATATTCATATTTGGACGTACGGGCAAAGCTGATATATACTGCTTCACCTGTTGTATCATTTTTTATAAGACGGGTTTTATAATCATCTTTTGTAAGACTAAAGTAATTTTCGTCATCGTCGTTATCTGATACATAAGAGTCTTCATCCGGTACGTCAAGCTTATTTTTTTTCTCTTCGGGGAACCAGGATGTAGTTACTGAAAAATACATTGATGTATCTTTTCTTTCTTTCGTTTCCTTATAAACAAATGGTGTGATCTCAAATGAGTTGAAAAAATTTTCAGCTGTCGTGTTTTCTTTTTTTCCATGTGCAACCAGTGTATAATAGTGGGGTCCCTGGATAAGGAATCTTGTAAAAATTGTAGAACCGTCTTTATGTTTATACCTGCAATCAAGGGCAGGATATCCTTTGTACACAAGCAGTTTGCGGGTAATATTTTTTTCAATATAATCAGCCGACCCAAAACTTTCATCCATTAACGCAAGATCAAAAGTGTCTTCTTCGGCAAACCTGTAATTATGAATGTCTGTTCTTATTACAGAAAAATGCTGGCCGCTGGCTTTCTCTTCGGCATCGTATTGCACATTATCTCCAATTGATTCATAAGGCTGTTGGGGAAAATCAACTGAAAAGCCACCATAAACCGGTTGAAATTTTTTCCACCCACCATTCTTAAACTCTTTTAATTGAATGCTATTGAAGAATTTCTTTGCTTCATCACCATTTTTTATATAATCGCCATTGGCGCCCATCTTAAAAAAAATAACTTCAAATGGGGTGATGAAAATATTATACCGGTTATAATCCCCTCTTCTTGTACGACTGGTTATATCGTAGCCTTTATAACCGCTTTTTGTAATTTCTGTTTTACTTAAAATTTTCCCGGGAACATTTTCATACAGTAAACTATCAATTTTTTTTGCAACAACATCGGCATTATGACCCCAATAAAGACTATTTGTTTTCACTCTTGTTACCATATAAAAACTTCCATTAGCCATATCAGCATATTGCTGCTGATCAAACAAGAAGCTTTCTCCGAAGCGATAAAACTTTCCAGGAATATCTACTTTATAAAATCCATCATCGGCATTTTGAGTTGAAAATACTACTGGCACACGAACTTTCTCAACCGCATCTTTTTGCTTACTGTCCCTTGAGCCCATAAATATCGGCCGAAGCTTGTATCCTTTTCTTCGCAGTAATTCGATCACACCTCTATTACCAGGAAGGTGTGCCGCTCCAACTCCAACAAACAATGATGAACTTTTAAGTATAGAATCAATTGAATTTGCCTGTATCTCATTTCTTCGATAAAGGAATTTTTCATCAAAGGCATCAGACTGACTATTTAATTTGTTAATGGAGTCAAGCTGATCCAGGTTGCCTGCACGGTATGCTTCTTGTAACTTAGCCGGTGAAAACTCATCATCATAATCAAAACTTTTTTCCTTTTTGTTTTTTTCCTTTGCTGCATCACGAAATGCCTCTGCCATTAATTTCATGCTTTGCTCATACTGCTCGACACCGGCAACTTTTTTTCCTAATTTTTTTCCTGTTTGATAAATATAGAGATCGAGGTAAGTGTCTTCCTCAAAATCGCTATTGTTATCAGACTGGCTGCGATAAAGTAAATTGTTGATCATAGATGGCTTACTGAACATCGCCACCTCTAATTTTTTTTCATATTTACCGAAACGTAAAGTTCTAATGTTAAAAAAATCATTCGGCATCTCATTCATTATTCCCGGGTTGAAACCGTAGCGGTAATTAGGAGAGCCCAGGTCATAATTATTCATATCCTCCTGCCAAGTTTCAGGATTCGTTTCGAGAGCTACGACGTCTGAATTTTTAATAGCGAGATAAAATGAATCGGCCAGGTTAAAAGCAATTTTACTGCTGACATGCATGGTTCCAAATAAGTAGGAAGGCTTTTTCAAACCGTTGCCACTGATCTCCCAAAAGAGGCTGGGGTATTTCTTTGCTTTGGCTTTTGAAGGCGCCTGGCTCTGCGCACAAGAATAAAACAACACGGTTACTGCTAGGATAAAATATCGCTTCATAAAGTAGATGATGGTCCTAATTTTAATACTTCAAGATGCTGAATGCCTCTGAATACATAAAATTAATCAAATATGCCGGAGTGAGGGTCTGTGGACAATGCCTAAAGAATGTGAAAAATTATTCGTGGAAAAAAACTCAAAACCGCTACCTTTGCCCACTTTAAAACTGAGTGAACCGCCCGGCGCCGTAAGGCCGGATGGGAATCTAAACCTCCCTTCAATATTGCCTGCCCCCGGACAGTCACCAGTAATTTAATAACAAATAAGTCCAATAGTTCCGATAACAATCGGGATCATGCTGATGAAACTCAATCGCCAACCTGGCAAAAGCTAAATCAGGGTTCGGAACGATGAACGGAGCGTCGCAACAAAAGATGCCCGGAGATTCAAAAGCTGGTAAACAAAAAAAATAAATTAAGCCCATGAAGCTCTCGCAATTTCGTTTCGACCTCCCCTTAAACCTTATCGCTCAGAACCCTGCCAAAAAACGTGAAGATGCCCGTATGATGGTGGTTCATCGTCATACCGGCCAGATCGAGAACAAACATTTCCGCGACATCATGGATTATTTTGATGACAAGGATGTGTTCGTTGTAAATAACACAAAAGTATTTCCGGCAAGAATGTATGGCCGTAAAGAAAAAACCGGTGCCAAGATCGAAGTGTTCCTGCTACGTGAGCTGAATAAACCCAACCGTCTTTGGGATGTGATCGTTGATCCTGCAAGAAAGATCCGGGTAGGTAATAAACTTTATTTTGGCGACAATGAAGAATTGGTAGCTGAAGTAATTGACAACACCACCAGCCGCGGCAGAACGATCCGTTTTCTTTGGGAAGATTCTGAAGAATCATTCCGTGGCATGCTTGAGAAACTAGGCGAAACGCCGCTGCCGAAATATATTAAGCGTAAACCGGATGAAGAAGATAAGGAACGTTATCAAACCGTTTATGCAAAACATGAAGGCGCCGTTGCAGCTCCAACAGCTGGTTTGCATTTTAGCCGTGAGTTGATCAAGCGTCTCGAAATAAAAGGGATTCGTTTTGCTGAGGTGACTCTGCATACTGGTTTGGGAACTTTTAGACCGATCGAAGTAGAAGATCTGAGCAAGCATAAAATGGATGCTGAATATTACAGGATAGAAGAAGATGCTTGCAAGATTGTGAATCGTGCAAAAGAATATGGTCATCGTATTTGCTCTGTAGGCACTACTACTATGAGAGCTGTTGAATCTTCTTTTACCGCACAAAAATTATTGAAGCCTTCAGAAGGATGGACGAATATGTTTATTCACCCACCTTATGAATTTAATATTGCTGATGCATTGGTTACTAACTTTCATTTACCAAAAACCAGCTTGCTTATCATGACTTGTGCTTTTGCAGGATATGACCTGATAATGGAAGCATACAAAAAAGCTATCAAGGATAAATACCGCTTTTTTAGTTATGGTGATGCGTTGTTGATAGTATAGAACCACGATTATTCTTTGGATTTTAAATAGATTCTTAGGAAAGCATTGAAGCTCCGTCATTACGGAGCTTTTTTATTTGGATTGAATTTTGTGTAATAACTCCTGAAACCACATCCTCTTTACGAAGATAACTTAACTATCCGCTAACAGCCTTATTTCGTAACTTTAAAGGGAGGAGAAGATGATCATGAAAAAAATTCTTTTAATAACCGCACTATTTACAATTGGATTTTCCACTGTAGCACAGATCAATCTTTCAAAAAATTTAAAAAGCAATAAAGAAATTTTGAATGAACAATATGCCAGCGGCATGTTCAAAAATGCTGAAGGAACTATTATCGATGTAGAAAATGAACAAGTTCAGGGTTACTTGAATATCCTTGACTGGCTGAATGGACGAGTTGCAGGTCTACAAATCTTTATTACCTGGAGTGGAATAAGAGTTCCGGTTATTCGTGGGTCAGCAGCCACTATTTTTATAGACGAAATGCGAATGGATCCATCGTACCTAAATGTACTTTCCGTAAATGATATTGCAATGATCAAAGTGATCAAAGGACCATTTGTCGGAGCTATTGGTGGTGGCGGCGGCGGAACAATCGCTATCTATACTATCAGGGCTGATGATGAAGAAGAGGAAGAAAGCCCATCCCAAATTCCCTAAATATAAATCTACTTCAACTTCGCCTTCCCGAAGGGAAGAGTTAAAAGTCTCTACTTCGGGGAGATTTAGAGAGACTTTTAATCCAGTCCAAACATTCCCTTATTCAATTGCTGAAGGATCTGCGTTTTATCCTTTGCAGAAACAAGCAGTGAAATATTATGCGGACTGCCGCCATAAGCAACCATTCGAACAGGAATATTTACAATAGAACCGAACAATTTTTTTATCATATCTCTTGTCTGTGAGATCTCATTTCCCACAACTGAAATGATTGCCTGATCTCTATCAACTTCAATCGTTCCAAATGGTTCAAGCTCTTTTAAAATTTCTTTTAGCTGAGTAGTATTATCAATTGTCAATGAAACTGCAACTTCAGAAGTAGTGATCATATCTATCGGCGTACGATATTTTTCAAACACTTCAAATATTTTTCTTAAAAAACCATAAGCCAATAACATTCGGCTACTTTTGATTCGAATAGCAGTGATATTATCTTTTGCGGCAACCGCCTTCACTCCTACCGATTCTGCTACTTCGCATATCGTCGTTCCTTTTGCTTCAGGCTGCATAGTGTTCAATAGCTTCACCGGCACTTTATAAGTTTGCGCCGGCCAGATAGATGCGGGGTGCAGGATCTTTGCACCGAAGTATGCAAGCTCGGCTGCTTCTTCAAAACTCAACTGTTCAACAGGTACCGTCTTCTTGACAATTCGGGGATCATTGTTATGCATCCCATCGATATCCGTCCATATTTCGCAAACACTTGCATTGATAGCTGCTGCGATCAATGATGCTGTATAATCGCTTCCTCCGCGTTTCAGGTTATCTACCTCACCCCTTGCATTTCTACAGATATAACCTTGCGTAACAAAAAGTTTTTTCGCACCATGTTGTTTCAACAGCTGAGACAGTTTTATTTTAATGCTCCCGATCTGTGGTTCATCATAACTATCAATGCTCATAAATTCCAATGCAGGTAACAATTCATGATCAACTCCGGCTTCTTCGAGGTAAACACTAAACAATTTTGTAGAAAGCAATTCACCTTGCGCAAGAATATCCTTACTCAATGCTTCGCTAAAAGAAATTTTCAAAATGATATTAAGAAATTCAAAATGCTCGGCAACGATGGCTTTTGCTTTTTCCAGTGATGCAGGCTTTTTAACCAGCTTTGAAATAAAATCATTGTAATGCGCTTCCAATTTTGCGATCTCCTGTTTTGCTAAGGTCCTTTCACCTTTTGCGATATAACCTCCGATAGTTACCAAAGAATTAGTGGTGCCACTTAGTGCACTCAACACAACAATAACCGGTTCATCGCCTCTTGTTACAAGTTCTGCAACCTGGAACATTCGCTCAGGTTTACCTACAGACGTGCCACCGAACTTCATTACTTTCATAAATACTCCTAAAAAATTTTAAGGCTGCAAAGATAGGCTTGTAATGGGTTAAAAATATTTTGAATGTGATATAATTGCCAGCTTTAATGGTACTATTAACGTCCTTTGGGTCGCACTCTTGTACAGCATCAATACTATTCAACATCCTGTGATTTACAACGACTAGTGTTATGGTCAAAACTTTACTCCAAATTTTTCGCCGAGGAATTTCAAATCTTCAATAACCGGTTTTAACAAAGGAATTCCATTTTTCATTCTCTCAATTTCCATTTCACGTTCGGGATCGCCGGGTATTAATACACTTTCTTCACCTTTTACAGTTTTTGCAGAGCGGAACCTTTTTATCCATTTATCCATATGCATTTTAAAATCCTCGGCTGGTCGAAATGCGTCAATTCTCATAGCACCAAAAAAATGACCAATACCTTTTCCAGGTTGTTCATCTGGCATAGGAACATAAGCAGGAAACGGAGGAACCCATGGACCATAATTAGCGCCGCTTAATACAGCAGAAAAAATATCGACAATTGCACCAAGTGCATATCCTTTATGACTACCATGCTCTCTATCTCCACCCAATGGCAATAATGCACCACCGGCTTTCAACTCATGCGGATCTGTTGAAGCTTTACCTTCTTTAGTTTGTATCCAGCCCAAAGGAGCTACACCACCTTTACGTTGTAAGATCTCCAATTTACCATTGGCAGCAGTTGTTGTTGCAAGGTCTGCAACAAATGGGGGCTCTTCTCCTGCAGGTATCACTACACAAATTGGATTTGTGCCTAATAATCTTTCAACAGAAAATGTTGGTGACACCAATGGGCTTGCATTAGTGAATGCAATACCGATCATATCGTGTTGCAGCGCCATCATTGCATGATAACCTGCAATGCCGAAGTGATTACTGTTTTGAACACTTACCCAACCCGTGCCAACATTCTTTGCCTTATCAATTGCAACCTGCATTGAAAACGGCGCAACCACCAAACCCAAACCGCTATCACCATCTACGACAGCAGTGGATGGAGTTTCATGAATGATCTTCAATACAGGATCTGTATTTATTCTTTTTACTTCCCACAGTCTTACATAACCACTCAACCTTGCCACTCCATGCGAATCTATACCACGCAGATCAGCAGATAAAAGAACTTTTGCTGATGTAGCAGCATGTTCTTCACTGCAACCTATTTTTTGAAGAGTGGATTTTGTAAAATCAAAAAGTTGCTCATATGAGTATTTAAGTTCAGACATGCGGCAAAGAAACGATAATCCTGCTGAATAAAATTACCGGGGCCTTCCCTGCCTCGTGTCCCGCTACTATAATTGCTGAATAGAATTGTTAGAGTATAAGTGAGTGACACAACAGGTGATCAAAGTAGCAATGCAGGCTGGAACATAAAAACTCTTACACAGCCGCCAACTGCATCTTCTCAGGATTCCAATTAATAACTTTTTTCTGAAAGTAACTGTCATTAGCAGCAAGGCATGGAGCCGCTGCACGAAACCCAACAATAGGATCTTCGTAAACTGGTTTATTATTTCTTATACCTTCAAAGAAATTATTAAAATGTTCAACATGATCATTGTTCTCCGGCGGAGCTGAATATTGCACAGCTTGTTTTGTCATACGCTTCCTGTCATCTGCAGTCCATTTTTCATTGTAGCGTTTCATCAATTCATCCTGCATAGCTTGCGGATAAGTGCTGAGTGAATCCCAGCCGCCAATACCCGGAGCTTTTGGCATAACACTATACGCAATGCGAACACCATTGCCTGTTTTTTCCATCACTCCCTCGCTACCAATATAACGAACAACACTGCGATCACCACCCCCACTGATAAAATTCACACGAAGCATATTTTGAAATGCGGGATGAGTTTTTGTTTCAGGATAATCCATGATGGATACCATCACATCGGGAACATCACGACCATCTTTCCAATAAGCCAGCTGACCCGAGGAAACAATTTTCTGCGGACCCATTGAGCCGGTAATATAATGTATGCCTGTTATCAGGTGAACAAACAGATCTCCCGACATGCCTGTACCAAAATCTTTATAGTTGCGCCACCAAAAGAATTTTTTTGCATCATACTTTGGTTTGGGATTCATAAATGAAACATAGCGATCCCAGTCAACAGTTTGCGGTGATTCATCTGTTGGAATCGTATACTGCCATGCACCGATTGCACTTTGCCGGTCATAAGTGGCTTCAATGCAATTCAGCTTACCAATTTCACCGGCCTGGAAAAGCTCTCTTGCTTTTGCAAAACTTGCTCCGCTAACACCCTGGCTGCCCACCTGCATGATTTTCCCTGATTTTTTCCAGGCATTGATCACCTCCTGTCCCTGGTTGAGTTTATGCACCATTGGTTTTTCGCAATAAACATTTTTTCCTTTGTTCAATGCATCAATGCAGATCCGGGAATGCCAATGATCACTTGTCGCAACAATTACTGCATCGATATCTTTTTTCTCCAATATTTCTCTGTAATCTTTTGTTGTGAAAAGATCTTTGCCATAGAGTTCTTTCATCCTTTCGAGCCGACCCGTATAAAGATCACAAGCAGCCGCAAGCTCAACACCAGGAACTTTCAAAGCAGCCTGGAGGTCGCTATGGCCCTGGATGCCCGTTCCAATAACAGCAAGTCTTATTTTATCGTTCGAAGAAATTTTTCTTTCCCAGGGAATTATTCTATTCTCATAATTTTCTTCTGCAAGAAGTTTGGAAACACTACCACTACCTACTAACAAGGCTGTGCTGCTGAGATTTTGCAAAAATTTTCGGCGTGATGACATAACAATCAATTTTAATTTGTGAGAT
>Ga0209486_10000916_pt1 | contig 12930 bp, 13 predicted proteins | sample NCCompost_FD_187518 | JGI IMG/M metagenome (GOLD analysis project Ga0209486, IMG submission 187518) | Agricultural soil microbial communities from Utah to study Nitrogen management - NC Compost (SPAdes) (version 2) | ecosystem: Environmental > Terrestrial > Soil > Agricultural land | place...
GCTGACCTGAAGCTTCACCGACGATCAAAGCCGATCGTGTTCTCCAAGACCCATCGCAGTGAATGCCGTACTCGAGTTGCGCGATGACTCCCGACTCGTTCACGTGAAGCTTTCCACTGAGGTCCCAGCCATTTGCCGTTCGAAAGGCGCGCGCTTCTTCGCTGCCGGGCACGTCCAAGCGTCGCCATCGCATGTGCGATTGAGCAGGGAATTCCGGCATGGCACTCGTCTCACGACTTATACGACGCGTCGCCCCAATACCACACCGCGATCACGCCGTCTTGCTGGTCCTCCGAATGCGAAATCGAAATCAGGTTTTCCCGCCCGACTTGTGTTGCGAACGACGCCGCCTTTTCAAATAGCTCCGGCCAGCTGCTCAGTGTTCCCCGAAACATTTCGTAGCGGACCACACGGTCGCGAGGCATACCTTACCTCCGCTGCGTCCGGCGCATCTCGACGTTCCCGATATCCAGCCGGTCCGCACTACCGTTAGGTCCGACCGTGAACGTGATCGTGGAACGACCACGCCACCAATCGTCCCAGACCACGCGGAACGAATCGTATTGCCAGTGCTCCAGCGTGCCGGCCTGCGTGGAGCCGAGTTTGTAGCGTAGCGCGCCATTTTCCGACGTGATTGTAATGGGCGCATACAGCGAATCGGGATCTGCGAACATGCCCGCGTATTTGTCGAGCGGGAGGCTCGGCTTCGTGCCCTCCACGCGCTGGTTCTGCGGCCGGGAGGCAGTATTCGTGGAGTCGCGAGCATCATCAGCGCGCTGCATGGCGAGCATTTCGCCACTCCAGTCCCTGGCCGGGGCGCCCAGGAACGTGTCGAAGACCTTGAACATCAGCGGGTGACGGATCTCGCTGCTGGTATTGCTGATGATGTACACTCCGATCCCTTCCTCACGAATCAGCCCGTTGATGGCGATCATGCCGGTCAGCGACCCCGTATGGAAATCGACCTGCCGGCCCAGGTAGTCCTGCTGGAACCAGCCTAACGCGTACGAGCGGAAGTGCGGCTTCGACATCCGGAGCTGCGGCGCGGAGTTATTGTTCCATGGTGGAAGAATGGTGACGGGCTTGAACAGCTCCGACCAGGTCTGTGGCGTGAGCAGCGGCTTGCCGTTCACCTTGCCGGTGTCGAGCAGGAACTTCACCCATCGGGTCATGTCGGCGACGCTGGACCACACCGAGCCGGCCGGCCCGATACCGTCCGCGAGCGAGTTGCCGCTCACGCGCAGCGTGTCGTTCTGCCGGCCGTGCGGCTCGGCGCGGTTGTCCTTGTTCTTCGCCTCGGCAAGAGTCGTGACCGATCGGGTCATGCCTAACGGCTGGAAGATGCGCTGGCGCAGGAAGTCGTCCCACGTCATCCCGCTCGCCGCCTCGATGACCGCGCCGGCAACGGTGTACATGACGTTATGGTAGACGTAGCCGCCACGGAACGAGTAGGTCGGCTTGACGAACCGGATGCGGCGGATGACTTCCTCGCGCGAATTGTCACCGTGCGTCCAGAGGTAGTCGGCGTTGGGAAGGCCGCCGCGGTGCGTGATGAGGTCCCGCACCGTCGCCTCGCGCGTCGCCCAGGGATCGTACATCGCGAACGTGGGGACGTATTTGGTGACCGGGTCATCCCAGCGCACCTTGCCATCATCGACCAGCATCCCGAGCGCGGCGGCCGTGATGGCCTTGGTCGTGGACGCAATCGCGAACATGGTCTGGGTGTCGACAGGAGCCTTCGTGCTGACGTCGCGAACGCCGTACCCCTTCGCGAAAATCAGCTGGCCCTTGTGCACGATGCCGATCGCGAGGCCCGGTACGTTCCAGTCTTTCGCCGCTTTCGCGAAATACGCATCGAGTTCGCGGACCTTGTCACGATCGCCGTTGCCTTGAGCGGCGACGAAGGTGGGCATAAAAGAAAGCAGGGCGATAAAGCGACGCCAGATCATGTGTAATTCTCCCGGAAAAGACGCAATCGGCCTGAAGAACTCTGTGACGGCGACCGCCGGATCGGAAGGTGCCGGGCGGGACACTGGACCGTCTCCGCGGACGGCCCAGCGCCCGCGAAACTCCCTGGAAGGCGCGTACTCCGCACCCCCCCGCACCCTCCGCCCCCCTTGCAACCATTTGCTCCCTAGGCGCATCTAATGGAGACCATCTCCCTTAGACCGGCATAGGAAGGGGCCTTACCCGTGGCCCTGACGTGCCGAACCACCGCCGAGGGTCAACGTGTTCGACAAGGAATCAGGATTACTGCAGGGCACCGTCGAGTTGCTCGTCCTCAAAACGCTGTCCTGGGGACCCATGCATGGCTACGGTGTCGCCAGCTGGATCGAGACCGTGACGTCGGATGCGCTCCGGGTCGAAGAGGGCTCGCTGTACCCGGCGTTGTACCGCATGGCCCAGAAAGGCTGGATTTCCGCCGAGTGGGGTCTCTCCGAGAACAATCGCAAGGCGAAATACTACCGGCTTACCGGTGAGGGACGGCGGCAACTCCGCAAACAGATGTCCGGCTGGCAACGCTTCGCCGCCGCCGTTGACGCGGCGATTACGAGCACCGTGGCCCCATCGTGGTCCAGATAACGACCAGGAAATGATCATATGAAAGAGCCCAGAAAACTGCCGTTCATTCCGGGGAAGCCCGCCGCCGAAGTGGAGTCCGAGCTTCGCTTCCACCTCGAGCACCGGATCCAGGCGAACATCGCCGCCGGCATGACCCCCGATGAGGCTCGGCAGGCAGCCGTCGAACGTTTTGGTGACGTCGAGGGAGTGCGGGAGGAATGTGCCCGGCTCCTGACCGCAGACCGCAGGACGCAACGCCGGCGGGACTGGCTGGACGACTTCCGCCAGGACCTCCGCTTTGCCGCGCGTTCGGCCGTCGGCGCGCCCATGTTTTCGCTGCTGGCGATCGTGACGCTCGCGTTAGGCATCGGCGCCAACGCAGCCGTCTTCGGTGTGGTGAAGTCCGTGCTGCTGAACTCACTGCCGTACGAAGATGCCGGCTCCCTGATGCGGATCCGCACGCCCATCAAGGCGCTTGGCGACGAGGTCGGATCCGTCAGCGCCGGCACACTCAGCGATCTTCGCGAGCGGCAGCGGTCGTTCACCACATTCGGCGCGTGGCTGTCCGAGCGCGACGCGATCTACGATCCGGGCGACATGCCGCAGATCGTCAAGACGCAGTGGGTGGAGCCGTCTCTTTTCTCGACGCTTGGCGTCCGCTTTATCGTAGGCAACAACTTCCGCGAGGAGGACGCCGGGCGCGACACGGCGTTCGTCACGGTCATTCCGTGGAAGACATGGCAGACTACGTTTGGCGGCGTCCCTGATGTGGTCGGCAAGCAGGTCCGTTTGAATAACATCGACCGCACCGTCGTGGGCGTCCTGCCGCGCGATTTCGTCATGCCGGAAGGGGACGCCGACTACTTCTATCCCATGGGCATCGCGCCGTTCATGCGCGACCCAATCAGCGTTCGCGGCTCGCACAACTTTGGTCTCGTAGGACGCCTCAAGCCTGGCATTTCTTTCGAAACCGCCGACCGCGAGCTGCGAGCCATCGGTGATGAGCTCGAGAAACTGTACGCCAAGGACAATCTGGGCATCGGCATGATCGGTCAGCCGTTGCGTGACTCCATTGTTGGCGACACCCGGACGCCACTGATCGTGCTTCTCGCCAGCGCGGCACTCGTCCTTCTGATCACGTGCGCCAATCTCGCCGGCGCCCTGCTCTCGCGCACGATCTCACGTCGCAAGGAATTCGCCGTCAGGGTGGCACTGGGAGCAGGGCGTGGCCGGCTCGTCCGTCAACTGCTGACGGAGAGTGTCTTGCTCGCCGTTGCCGGCGGGATCGCCGGCGTCCTCCTTGCGATGGTGCTGCTGGGGACCTTGCGCAGCCTGTCGCTGGAAGCGATCCCGCGTTATGCAGACCTGTCGCTCGACACGGGCGCGCTCATCGTGACGTTCTTCATCGCGCTGTTTACCGGCCTGCTGTTCGGACTCGGGCCGGCGTTGTCGGTCGGGAAATCCGATCCGCAATCCAGTCTGCGCGATGAAGCGCGTGGCAGCACGGAGAGCGTGCGGACGCGGCGGCTGCGCGGCGGGCTCGTCGCCGGACAGATCGCGCTTTGCCTCAGCCTGCTCGCCGCCGCGGGGCTGCTCGGTCGCAGCCTCTGGGAGATGACGCATGCCCCGCTCGGCTTCAGCAGTGACCGGCTGCTTACGTTCACCGTTCAGCTGCCGAACGCGCGGTATCCGAATGGAACTACCCGTGGGAACTTCCACGCGCAGTTCACCGAGCAGCTCAAGGCGCTCCCGGGTGTCGCGGGCGTGGCGATCACATCGGCGCTGCCGACCACCATCGCGAATCGGAACGGGCTCTTTGTCGAGAACCGGCCCTGGGGGCCTAACGAACCGGTGCCGTTCATGGTCACCTCGCGGGTTTCGGATGATTACTTCGCGGTGTTCGGTATTCCGGTCAAGCAGGGCCGCGCGTTTTCCTCGGCCGACATCGCGGGCGCGCCACCTGTCGCCGTCATTTCGCAGGAAATGGCGGACCGGTACTGGCCTAACGGCGACGCCGTGGGGTCGCGGTTCCGGTGGGGGCCACCGAACCCGGATCAGCCGTGGACGACCGTGGTTGGTGTGGCGGGCAACGTTCGCAATAGTCCAACAGCGCTTCGACAGGAACCGATGATGTTTTTCCCGCTCCGCCAGCAACCCTTCGGCGACACGTTCGCGGTGAAGACGTCAGGTGATCCGTCCGTGCTCACGAATGCGGTAAGGACCGCGTTGCGCGGCATCGACCCCGGACTTCCCATGTATCGGGTGGCGACGATGGAGAACGTTGTCGACCGGGGATTCGCCGCTCGTCGCCTACCTGTATTGCTGATGATGGGCTTTGGCGTCCTGGCACTGCTGGTGTCGTCTGTCGGCATCTACGCAATGTTCGCCAACATGGCGACGGCCCGTGAACGAGAGTTCGGTGTGCGCATGGCACTGGGCTCGAGCCGCGGCGCCGTTGCGAGCCTCGTCCTTCAGCAAGGCGGTGTGTGGATGGCGCTCGGACTCATACTCGGTGCAGCAGGGGTGTTCACCACAACACGACTCATCCGGTCCCAATTATTCGGCGTTGGTGAGCTGGATCTCCTCGCCATCGGCGCGGCAGTGGTGGTGCTGCTGGGTTGCGCCGGACTCGCGCTGCTCGTTCCTGTGCGAAAGGCAACACGTGTGGATCCCATCACTGTGCTTCGATAAGCTCACGACGCCGACATTCAATGAACAGTCACGCAATCTTCCTGTTTCTCGCCAGTATTGGACTGGTCAGCAATGCTGGCCGGATCGGCGTTGACAAGGCCTCGAAGCATTCGGTGAGCGCTGAACAGAGTGCCGCATTCATAGCGGGCGAAGCGCGGACGGCGGTTGAGAAGCTGGCCGCGCTTCTGGAAGAGAATTTCATCTATCCGGATATCGGTGCGGCCTACAGCCGTATGCTGCGCGGCAAGCTGGCCAGCGGAGCTTACGCGAGGTTTCCCAGTTCCGAAGAATTTGCCAACGTCGTTACCGCAGACCTTCAGGCAGTGAACCGCGAAGGTCACCTGAAATTGATGGCGCCTGGCGCCCAGCCTCCCGGGCAGTCCGCAGCGGGAACTTCGGGCAGCGGCGTGGGGAAGGCCGGCTGGCTTGCCCCAGGCGTGGCATACCTGAGTATCCACGGCTTTCAGGGCAATCGTTCTGAATACACACGCCTGATGAACCGGCTGCGCGAAGTGCTCGATCGGTTCTCGACTGCACAATCCGTGATCATCGACGCGCGCCCTTACGTCGGCGGCGCACTCGAGGAGACGGACATCATGGCGTCATACTTTTTCGCGAAGCCGACGATCCTGCTTCACATCGACATCCGCCAGGACGTGGAGAAAAGCGGATTCAGTCCGCTCGGCGAAAGCGCGACGCTGAGGCGCATCTCCGGTCCCAAGGGTGTTGTTCGTCGCGAACAGGTCGCTGTTCCATCGAAGGCGGCCACCAAATTACGACAGGCGCGAATCTTTCTCCTGACGTCAAGGGCTACGGCCTCCGGCGGCGAAGGATTCACGTTGTCGATGAAACACACGGGTCGCGCTACCATCATCGGCGAGGCCACTGCTGGAGCTGGACATCTCGGCCGAACCACACCCCTCACCGGTGGTTACCGTTCCTTCAATCCCGTCGGCCGCCCCTTTGACCCCGCGACCGGGAAAGGCTGGGAACAGACCGGCGTGGACCCGCACGTCAAGGTGCCGGCGGAGAAAGCGCTGGACGAAGCGTTGCATAGGGCGGGCGTCGATCCAGCAATGGCAAAAAAGGCATTGGAATCGCTTAAAACCGACTGGTGACTCGTTAGGTGGATATCGCGCGTTAGAACGTGGCCGTGGTAGCCCGGCTGCGGTGTGCTGATCCTGAGTCGGCCGTGCCAGCCTGACGACGCTGGAACTCAGCGTCGCCACTGCGAGCCAGCGGCGATGGCCACGGCGGCGGGAAGGGAGCCGGGAGACGCCTGCTGAGGCGGATTCGTCACTCCAGCTCTCCGCTGGACACAGACCGCTTGCCTCCAGGCTCAGGAAAGCACCACCATGTGCGCTGTTTGACCATCAGGCGAAGTCGCGCAATGTCGTTTGCAGCGAGATCTTCGGCGCAGGGAACAGCACAGAGTTTCTGAGTGACTCCACTACACGGCGGGCCACGGCTCACATGAAAACAATGTTTGCATTGTTTATCGGGTCCCTGATCGGCGGCGCCGCGGCGTTCGATGCTCCCGCCGCGATTGCAGGCGAAGGGCACCAATCGATAACAGCGCCGCCTCTCTGGGCAGCGCTTACCCCGGGCCCCTATCGCTACGTCGGATTTTCCAGGGTGACCTCAGGAGCAACAACTGTCCACCTGTGGATTCCGGCCGTTTCGGATGGAAAGCCGATGACGCTGGCCGATTACGCCGACAGCCCCGAACGATTCGCTGAACCCTTCCTTGGCGCTGGTATCTCGAAAGCAGGCATGAACAGCCTGCTCGCCGAACGCGTGTACGCTCAGGACGGCGCGCCGGCATCTCGCGACTCCTTCCCATTGGTACTGATCGCGCACGGCAATGGGCAGAATGCTATCGACCAGGCCATCCTTTCCGAATATCTGGCGAGCAACGGGTACGTCGTGGTCAGTGTGCCTTCCCCGATGGTGGCGCGGCCAATGCGTGCGATGGAAGAGATGGCTGAATTCGCCGAACTGCAGGCTGATGCACTCGGAGAGGCAGAAGCGATCGCCAGGCGCTTGGCGAAGATTCGCCATGACGGCGCCGCCCTGGTCGCCCACAGTTTCGGCGCGCGTGCCGCATTGCTTTACAGCATGCGCAAGCCATCCGTCCTGGCCATTGTCAGTCTCGACGGCGGTATCGGCACGGCGGTTGGCATCGACGAGCTCCGAGCAGCGCCATCGTTCGATGCGAAGACCCGACTTCCGGCCATATTGCACGTCTATGAAAGACTGGATTCGTTCATGTCGCCTGATTTCTCGCTTCTCACCACCCTCGACGTGCACCGCCTAACGCTGCAGTCGACCAGGAGCCTTCATCACTCCCATTTCACCACTCTCGGGTTTCTGGCAGCCCATGATTCGGCGATAAGGCGAGTAACCCGCGCCGGCACCGCGATTTCCGACGAAGTGAGCGAAGTGAGCGCATCAGTTCGTGAGTTCCTTGATCGGCGCGTGAGACCTTGACCACGAGCCGGAGCTCGGTGGCCATGGCTGATGCCTTCACGGTCGCCGGGGTCCGGCGGTCCGCGGTGCTGACGTCGCCAGCGGCGGTGACCTCGCCTTCACGGTGGGGCTCCTGTAGCAGGCTTACCTTTCTGACCGTCGCTCGTAGGTCGCCATCAGCGACGCCTCCGCGAGGACGTGACCAGCCATCGCGTTCTCCACATCACTTCGTTTTGCGCGTGGCCCGAGGTCGGGCAACTCGGTATCAAGCGCAAACAGTTTATGGAAGTAGCGGTGTCGTCCGATCGGAGGGCACGGGCCGCCATAGCCTGGATCATCTGAATCGTTGAGCGCCGTGCGGACGCGGGACCCAAGCGTCTCTGCTGAAGCGCCTTCGGGAATTTCTCCGAGCGAGGCGGAAAGATTGTAGAGCACCCAGTGAACCCAGACGCGTTTGGGTGCCGCCGGATCCGGTGCGTCGGGGTCATCGATAATCAGCACAAGCGATCTGGTCCCGTCGGGCGTGCCCGACCAGCGCAACGGTGGCGAGACATCGTCGCCATCGCACGTGTAGCGGGCCGGGAGCGCTCCCCCGTTCGTGAATGCACTCGATGTGAGGATCATGCTAGACTCCGGTAATGGCAGAATCCCTCTTTGACTTCAAGCATATCCCGAAGGCTGACGCCTATCGACAGGCTGGCGAGGCTATCGATAGCCTGCTCGACGGCGTCGACGATCCGGTCGCGGCCATGGCCACGATGGCCTCCGTGCTGCATAACGGCTTCGGCTTCCTCTGGACGGGCTTCTATCGCGTGGTGTCACCCGGGTTACTGCGCGTTGGGCCGTACCAGGGCTCGGTGGGTTGCCTGGACATCGCCTTCGGGAAAGGAGTTTGTGGCACTGCGGCGTCGGATCGTCGCACGATCATCGTGCCTGACGTGAACCTCTTCCCGGGTCACATCACCTGCGACGCGCGGGCCCGATCCGAGATCGTGATTCCCGTGAGCAATCGCGGGGACGAGTTGATCGCTGTTCTCGACGTCGACTCCGAGCATCCGTCCATGTTCGACGCCGGCGATCAGCACGGGCTCGAGCGGGTCGTGGCGTGGTTCTCGAAATAGCCTGGACCCGTCAGGAAAATCCGGCCTCCAGTCCACGAAGGCGCGACGAAGCGATCGTCCGACGTGATTGAGCGACGATTTGGCGCCAGCCTGTCAGGTAAACTGGGCCGTTCGCGTGGTTATGGCGCAGGACGGCGTACGGAGCGAATGGCCAGTGCTGGCTCGGGCAACGGAGCGACGGCGAGAGCATCGTCGCGTGACGTCAGCGGATTCGCGCGACGCCTCCGCCTGGTGCCGGGAAGCGTGAAAACACCGCGGGGTCGTGCCCCGGCACGACGCGACTGATATCTCCGGCCAGGCCGAGCATCCGCTGCTGCGCGGCGAGGTTGCTCAAGGAGTCCAGCGTCTGTGCGATCGGTCGGCGGCGATCGAAGTTATCGTACAGGTAAGCGTTGTCGGACGCGAGGACGACGGTGCCTGACGCGGTCGACACGGTCGCGTATTGCGACGCAAACGTGTGCTTGCCACCGGTGAAGACACGAATCCCCGGCAGGATCTCAACCGAATCGCCATCCACGAGCTGCACCCGGCCGGCGCGGTGCAAGTCGGCGAGCATCCGGGCGTCGAGCGAGTCAATCGTGCTTCGGCGCGGGCGCCCGGCACTGTCGATGTGATGCTCGTATTCACCGCGCTGGATCCAGATCCGTGCATTGGGGAAGAGGTCTGCTCCGTCGAGGTGATCCCAGTGCACGTGCGAGACAATGATGTCAGTGATGTGCTCAGGGCGGACGCCTAACCGTTCCAGAGCAACGGAGGGGCGTACGTAGTCGATTGGTTTCCATCGAGTCACGAACTTTTCCCTGTAGAATCCGGCGTCCATCAGGACTGTTCGGCTGCCGTTCGGCGGACGGATCAGCCAGATCATCAGCGCGATGTCCATTCGCCGCGCAGGGTCGGCGCCGGCGATAAGTGATGCCACGGGGAATTGCGCCAGGGTGCCATAGCGCACGGCGTAGACCTCGTAAGATCCGGCTCTCTGCACGCGATCCGTGTTGGAGGACGGTCGGCCAGCGCATCCACTGACCACGAGGAGGCACACAACTGTCCCGAGCACCCGGATGGAGATGTTGTCTGAATAGAGCTTGCGCGCTATGGTTGGTCGCACTGCGGATGCCGGTCCTGGAATGAGCCACCTCACACGGAGTCACTCATGATCGCAACGGGTCCAGTTCGACTGAACAAAAACCTTGGTATGCTCCTGTTGGGTATCTGGCTCATCATCACTGGTCTTGTTGCCCTTCTCAATCTGAGCATCGAGGGACTCGGCACTATCATGGCCGTGTTGGCACTGGCTGCCGGTGTGCTGATCCTCGCCGGTCGTTAAGGGAAGGTCGGCCTACGCGCGGTAGACGCGCCGGCGCCATCGCGTCCGTGCGAAGCGTTAGCTGCCCGCTACCTGAGCTTCACACCGTCCACGAAGAGTTCGAATGCACCGGTTGCGGGTCCCGCGGCAATGATCAGCATAACGACATCCTTTCCTTCGGTACCGAAGGCCGCCAGCGGGATTGTATGCTCCTTCCACTCCGTCGTCGACTGGAAGGTGCGTATCATGGGCGTCATGCCCTTGCTCTGCGCGAACAGCATCACGCGATAGACCTTGCCGTCGCCGCGCGCCCAGAAGGAGATCTCCTTGGCGGTTGACATGTCCACCGGTTGCATCGGCGCGCTGGCCGGGATCAGCGCGGCCCCGGCCCACGCGTACGGGAGCGCGCCGTCCCTTTCCCGTCGAGTTCGAGTCTGACCCCGCTGTACCCGCGCGCTAGCGACTGAGCAGTCGCATCACGTAGGCACGCTCTATGGGTTGCCCGGCTGCATCGCGCCACGTGAGGGTAGCGCTCCAGGAACTCTCACTCATCCGCCGCCATGTGAACGCGTTGACGGCTGCACCTCTCGGCTCGAAGTGTGCGGACGATGAATCGAGAGCAGTCAGCACATACCCTCTCGCCGAATCACCGGAAGTGACGATGCCGCTGCGCAACCGGATCGACCCGCTATCGACTACCTGGGTGGCGAGCGAATCGGCGTATGTCCAGGTGCCGATAGTACTGTCATCCATGAAACGATAGCGCTCGAAAAATGGCGCCGTATCGGACTGCGTTCCGCGCCACATGCCTTCGAGCCACAGGAGCGATCGCAGCTGACGCGCGTCAACTTGCAGGGGTGTCACAGACGATGCAGGCGGAGGCGCCTCTGCGCGTTGACAATCAGCGAGAAGCGCGGGCAGAAGCAGACAGAAAAGGTGGCGCATGTGAATCCTCCAGTCAGAACGCGCGCTGAAGTCGATAGGCCTGAGAATTCTATCCAGACGCAAGCGCGACCGCGGGATTCGCTGCCGTCACGCCACGGCTGAAGCGAGGAACTCCGCGATCGCTTCGGCGACTTCCGACGGCGCCTCTTCGTGCGGCCAGTGGCCGGCGTTGTCCAGCGCGAGCACACTCGCGTCAGGCAGCTCAGTTCTCCATCGTTCGAGCAGGTGCGGGCGGAAGGCGGTGTCCTTCAGTCCCCAGATGATCGACGTCGGGATCGGGCGTAATGCCTCGATCCGCGAGTACAGCTCCCGATAGAACGGGCTGGACCCGAGGATCGCATACGCCAGGGGCCAGAGGACCAGCACGCGATCGTCCTTGTTCCGGAACGGCGCGAGATATTGCTGGTGAACGCTCCTCGTCAGGCGCGAGCGCTGCGAGTAGGCGGACGGCATCAGGATCTTGAGCGACGCATTCAGGTGACGGTACATCCAGCGCCCGAACGCGCCCTGCACGAGCCGGGCCCGGTTCACCATTTCCTTGTCGTCGTCGAACGGCCACATCCAGGTGTTGAGCATAACGAGCCGATTGACGCGTCCAACCAGCGCGAGCGGCAGGCCGATCGGGCCGCCGTAGTCGTGTACGACCAGCGAGAAACGATCGAGCCCTAACACGTCGACAAACTCACGCAATCGCTGGGCGTGCGCTTCCGGTGTGTACGATGCCTGACGCGGACGCTCAGAGAGGCCAAAACCGAGATGGTCTGGCGCGATGCACCGCGACGAGTTCATCGCGGCCCGGATCACGTGCCGATATTCGAACGACCAGGTCGGCGTCCCATGGACGAAGAGCGCCGGTGGTCCCTTGCCCTCGTCGATGAAGTGCATGCGACCGTCCCGGAGGTCTACCCACCTCGAGGTGAACGGGTACTCCGTTCGGTCGAGCCAGTCGGGAACGTGGTCAGGAATGAGAGATCGTTCGGGCACGTTATTTCTCGTCGAGTTTTCTCCCAGCGCCAAGGTTGTCGAAGTGCATGATGGTGTTGAACACGAGCCCGTATGTGCCGATCGTCGATCCGCGCCAGAGCGGATTGTTCGCAAAGAGGACGACGTGACCGCGCTCCACCGGAACATCCACAACGACCGGCCGCTGGGCGATGTTTCCGCCGCCATTGAGCAGCCCCGACACAAGCAGGTCGCGCTGTTCGCTGAATCGCAGGATGACACGCGGGCGCTGTTCGGGAGGAATGAGCTGCGTCGGGTTACGCAACATGTCATCGGTCACCGGACCGGTCTGCCATGGCTGGACGGTGACACGTGGTGGAAGCGCGAAACGCTCCTCCATCGCCGGCCGACCCTGCACAACGTCCACGTCGTCCGGCGTTCCACGGCCGGTCGCACGCTGGGCTGGACCTCCACCACCCGCTCGGCCACCACCGCGCGTGACGCCGACACTGAAGCTTTCACCGCCACTGCTGTAGACCGTCAGGCTGTCCTTGATGCCGTAGGCGATCGGACTGGCATCATCAACAAGGCGTGAACGGAGCAGGGAACCGACCACCACGTTCCCGGTTGGCGTGGTCATGGTCACGCCCTGCGTGTAGCCGAACGTGATTGCGAACTGCGCCGTGTTCTCCACCGCAACCAGCACGCCGCCCTGCTTCACGAATGTCTCGAGATTCGCGAGGCCGCTCCAGCCCAGCCCCGGGCGGATGTCGTCGGTCTGGGCGTACGTGCCGATGTTAGGCGTCTCTTCCGATTGTTTCCACGGCATGGGATTCCGCCACATCGGGAGGCCCTGCACGATGGACTGTGCGTTGCCCCCGCCCGGTGGGAAGAGGA
>Ga0209486_10000917_pt1 | contig 12894 bp, 13 predicted proteins | sample NCCompost_FD_187518 | JGI IMG/M metagenome (GOLD analysis project Ga0209486, IMG submission 187518) | Agricultural soil microbial communities from Utah to study Nitrogen management - NC Compost (SPAdes) (version 2) | ecosystem: Environmental > Terrestrial > Soil > Agricultural land | place...
TAAATCTTGTTAGTCCGTGGATTAACAGCTATTCCGACTGGACTCTCTCCGACTTTAATATTAGTTTCAATCTTGTTAGATGTGCCGTTTATGACACTGACAGAATCGTTCCTGAAGTTTGAGACATAAATTGTATCGGTTTGCGTATTGATTGCTAGTCCGGAAGGCCTTGAACCAACAGGTATGGATGATATCACTGTATTATTATTTCCATCTAATACAAGTACGCTATCTTTTCCCAAATCAGAAACATAAACCTTGTTGGTGTGCGGATTGACTATAATATCGTATGGCGATGAAGCAATCTTCAATGTTTGTCGTACCTTATTAACAATTGGATCAATAACGCTAATTGTTTTTGAATCCATGTTTGCAACATAAATCCAGTTTGCTGCTAAATTGGTGCCTATACCCACTGGAGAATTTCCTACGGGTATCTTAATGAGTTCTTTGTTAGTAAAACCATCAATTACAGAAACTGTATTAGATTCCCTATTCGAAGAATATATTCTGTTAGAAAATGGATTTACGTCAACATCATATGGTGAATCACCCGTATCGATATTCTCTTCCACTTTGGATGTGTCAATGTCTATAACTGATATTGTATTAGAAAATTGGTTGGCAACATAAAGTTTGTTTGTTATTGGATTGATATCAATTCCAATGGGAAAACTACCAGAACTAATTACCGGGCTGGATTTTAGTGATATTACGTTCTCCTTATTCTCTTCTTGAGCGTAAATACCAATGATAAAAAGAGTAAAAAAGAATGAAATACCCAATAAGAAATAGAAGGACATTGGTAAATAATATTTCAAATAAATAATCTATGTTGAATGGATATAAAAAGTAATTACCAGTTTCCAAATATCTATCCATGATACATTCCTGTTTGAAGAAAATGGTTGTACAATCGTTCAAAAAAGATGAGGATGTCTATCTCCAATGACATTTTATAAAGAAAGATTGCCAAGATCTATTTTATCTCACTTACTTGTTATTCGTATTTGGATGATAAACGATCCTAATGATAATATCCAGAATTAAGACGATAATTCCTGCCAGGATGATCATCAGACCATTCATTGTCCAAGAAGGATTGCTATACATAAATGAGCTTTGAGGACCCACATACGATTCGGATTGTGCAGTAAAAACTAAACCGGCCAATACAAGTACAATTCCAAAGATTTCAATCAAAATCTTCATTTTATTATCTAACGAATATGGAAATCTAGATATCTATATGTTTTCAAAATTCATTATTTCATAAACATCTTTAGTAACTATAGATATTCGCAAAAAAAATCCTCCTGTGTTTTTCGCTTGTGTTTATGCCTGCATAGTTTCAATTGATTGTTGAGGAGTATACAACATGAATAGGTTTTAATACCCATAAGGTGTCCGTCATGAATGCTAGGATTAAGGTTGAATTTTAGTAGTCTTGTCAATTCAAATATTATTGTCGGGTACATTTCGGCTATTGTTGCTGCTGTTCTCTTTGGATGTGTTTCTACCATAGGAAAACCTATTCTATCAACAGTTGATCCTTTACTCCTTTCATCAATTATTTACTTGACGGCTGGACTGTTTTTTACACCTTCTGCTGCAAGGATATCGTCAAAGATTACCAAGAAATACTTTTTTCTTATCATTGTAAGTGCAATTACCGGTGCTGCAATAGCACCTATTTTCTTTTTTCAAGGATTAAAGATGAGTACAGCTGCAGATACTGCATTACTTGCTAATGGAGAAACTGTTTTTTCAATTTTGTTTGCGTTGCTTATTTTTAGAGAAAGATTGAGACCCGTAGGATATATTGCAGTAACATTGATTCTAGGAGGTGTATTCCTGGTAACAACAAATCTTGACTTTAATAGTTCTATATTTAGTTTAAACATAGGTAACGTTTTAGTTATCTTATCAACAATTATTTGGGGATTCGATAACAATATTTGTAAGATTATTGCCAGACAAATACATGTATCAAAGTTGATTCAGCTGAAAGCCTTGATTGGAGGCACCATATTAATGGGAACGATAGTTATATCAGGGATTCCTTTTGATATTGACAGTGAGCAGATAATACCCATAATTCTTCTTGGTGTCTTTGGATTTGCCATATCACTATACCTTTACATACATAGCATAAAGAGGATTGGGGTGATCAAGGCGTCATCATTGCTTTCTTTATCCGCTGTGTTTGGACTAATTTTCGCCATAATTTTTCTACACGAGTCTATCGGTATGAATCAGGTTATTGCAATATCTGTAATGTTATTTGGGATACATTTGATGTATACGTACGAAAAGAAAGATGAAATAATCCTCAAATAATATTTTGAAGATACTAAAAGATATAAGTACGGGATCCTAATTCGAACTGATGAAAATCCATAACACTAGAGTAATATTTTCGATGCTTTCAACAATTTCGGTTTTTGTAGGTATATCATTGTTGATGACAGAGGTATTTGCTCAACAGGGAGAAACGGGAACCAATATTGAATCGCCTCAATTCCTTGCAATTCAACATGCTCAATCAGGCACCATATCAGATATCAATTCTACATCGTATACACTGCAGTTAAATGATTTGGCCGATAAGACAATTTTGTTTTCTGATAGACCAAATAGAATAGTCGTCACTGAAACTACCCGAGATTTTGTCGGTAACTGGACAAGCGGTGAAGATAGTTTTCAAGTAAACCCACCTAATGCGGCCTTAGTAGTAACAGATGATCAAGAAGATGATGTTTTCGAGATTGAACTATTTAATCCGACATACGATGAGGATGAAAATGCGATAAGGTATGATTTTAGTGTTTTAGGTAATGCTACATCGTCCCCTGATCTACCACCCAATTTGGGAAAATCAGTCTTGATAATAGATTCTTCTGAATCGAAATGGCCACTTCAATATTCAGGTGATTAGAAACGATAATTTCTACACCTCAAAAAATCTAATTTTTTTAATGTTTTAAGTATTGAATCAAAAGTCCATTTCATCTCAACGTCTATTTACCTAGGTGCACCTATACTTCATGGAAAGAAATGGTAAAAGATTTCGAAAAAGGCGATATTATGGTTTCAATAAAAAAGGTAACAAAAAAATAAATTTTTGTTGATTGTTTTTTAGATTAGTAAAGTTTACTGCAACTTGATTATTTCATCCCATGTGCCAGTTGCCGAAAGCATATAGTATTTGCTATGATCCGCAGATTCTAAGTGTATGATGTCTCCTGTTGTAATTTGAATGTGAAATAACCTGTTCAAGAATTGTAGGAAACTTGGTCCTGCTACTATACTCTTGGCTTCCTTTTCAAAGGGTTTGTTGTAGTACTTTTGCAGGGTATCCGTTAATCCCGAACTACTAAGTTTTTCAACTAGTTCAGATAAATCGATTACCTCCGGATTCATTTTGTAGACCATAATAATTGCCATTGTAAAATGTCGCTCGTTAAATATAGAGTGCGAAGTATAATATAACATTTCCCTGTTTAGATACGCTTTACACATTCATTGAAATGTTGGGATACGGAAGTTTCTGGTTTAAACACTTTGCTTTGACAAGATGTTCGGTAATGATTTACTAAGGTTTATTAACGAATGTGAGATAAGATAGGTATTGTATAACTCTTGTTCGATATGTGGAAATGAATTCAACAATTTTGTTAGCGGCGTTATTTATCAAAGCACAGTAATGGGAAAACTAGAATTCTGTTCAGATAAATGCTGCAGCGATTTCCTAAAGAAAAATCTCTAGGTCTACACCTCTTGGCAATTAATAAGCTGTTTCTTTATGAAGAATGCTTGGACAAGGTGAACTAGAAATAAGATGAGAAAGATAAAATGGGGTTCTCTAAATTCTCATCATGCGGCAATTAGACATTTAACAGATCAAACTATAGGAATAGGCGAAATTTTCGCAATTTTGGCACTTGCGATACCAGCGACTGCAATAATATTGATGTTTGTGTTAGAAAAGTGGTGAGTAAGATAATAATTACTTACGAAAAACTTTTCTATTCCCTCAAGAAATAGCGTATGATAATTTGACTATGTCCGTGAGTGGGGAAAAATAGGAAAATGGGAATAAAAATATTACGTGATCGGTATGGTAATGCACACGCTGTAGGGACTCCTGTGGGTACCTATGTAGGCTTTTTCATTGCTATTCTTTTTTTTATACTTGGGACTATCTTACTGTTTTCAGGTAACTTAGTAGGGATGATTATTTTGGATATAACTGCAATCATAATAATATACGCTAGCTTCCACCACATAAAAGAAGCGAGGATAAGTAAACTTAGGAAATCAGGCTATAGTGTCTGATTAAAACTTCTAAATTGAAAGTGACTGTGGCCATTGAAACTAGGTGCCAATGGAACTATAGGTAGCACTGTGGAATAAATCTCAATCTTTTTTTTTACTTCTAGTTTAATTTATCTGTGTCTTTCTTACTTCTGCCTTCTTTCCTAAAGTTGAAACACTTGTCACTATCATAAAAAGAAAAAACATATAGTAGTAAAGTTTAGTAACAATTTCTAAAAAAGTTATTAATTCTACTGTTGTTCTATCTTCAATATGAAATTTCTGAAAATGATTCTGCTTGCCTCTGTGATTATCTTTTCTAACATCCTAACTGCAACTGTTTCTGCTACTATATTTGACGATTATTGTTTCGATCAGGACATGGAGAATTCTTTTTGTTATGAAACCCAAAAGGCATGTGAAAATGGACGAAAAAATGACCCAATGGCAGAAAGTAAATGTTATACGGCCATAGATTAGAAAATTTTTATTTTTCCAGGATATTTAGATTATTTTCAAACCTTATATCAAACAAAATTATATTTGGTGTAATGGTAAAATTTCATACGGACCAAGCCGTACCTTCTACAGGCACATACCATTTTGCGGGGCATATGGAAAACAGCGCATGTCAGCCCACGGAAAACGAAAAAAGAATACAAATAGTCGCTGGAGAAATTTTTCCGCCTTGCTTACACTGCAAAGCTCGTGCATTTTGGGAAATCAGACTGTAAACGTCAAGACTAATTGTGAGTATTGAATTTGTTTCTGCTCACTAGAATCATACCCTTCCCTCCCTCCGTCGTCAGTTACTTTGATTTTAAATCATCGTTAGTTGAAATTGACTTTATGATTATTAACCAAATATTAATACAAGAAATTGAGAATTCAGAATTATGACTTTCTCGTGGACTCTGACTTTAACGAGTTTATGAAATTATTATAATGCTTTGCTTTGTTCGTCCAATACTTGCATATCCTTTATACTTGGGACTGTGTTTTTAGAACTAATCTTATTTATTAAACCAGTTTTACGCATACTTTAATACTTAATAATACCCGACAAGTAGAATAATATGACTTGTTCCAGAGAATATCTACAAGAACTGAAGGGTTTCATGAAATTGCTCCTAAGTGGGCAAATAAGATAACGAGTATGAGACAAGAAGGGTTTCCATTTCCATTATCATTGGCTTGGTGGAGACTTTACTTTACTTTAGATAGTCCTTCGAAATGCATAGTAGGGGAAGCACATGGTTTTTCTTCCCATTATGAAAATGAATGTGTAGAATGCGATAGATTGGGTTGGGAATTTGGACACTCCTTTTTAATGCGATCAATAAAAAAATTCGACGACAACATCGAAGAGTTTGTGATCCATTGGAATGATAAGCACATATCAGAGAAAGAAATGAAGTAGCGTTAGTTGAATCATTATATGATTTTTTTAGGAACATACCATTATCGTTATTAGTAATTGGATAAGTTTGAATATGAATAAATCTAAAAAAGTCATTTTTGTTGTTTCAATATATTTGCTTTCAGTAATAGTAATGATGAATGTTAGTAACAATTCACTAGGAGCAGTACAGGAATTATCAGAAATTCCAGAGGCAAAGTCTATTTATGATACAGAAACTATGCATTTACCGAAATCCGTTGGTTATTTCGTTGTTCTCATAGCTAATGAAGCTCATGAGGATTGGTCTGAAGAAAAGCATAAGCTTCTCACGGACCATAATCCATATTTCGTACCAACTCACATAGTTCTTCCCAAAGGAACAGCAATTGTTTTCCTCAATGCAGATGCTCCTTGGAATACACCTCATCCTCACATGATAAATCTGGAAGATAGCTCTGGAAATGTAATTTATTCCACTGGAAAAATGGAGTATGCTGATGCATCGGATTCAAAAGTATTGCCATCAGGAAATTACTCTATTATTGATACTGAGTATGATTGGATGAAAGGCAGCATCACTGTGACAGAAGAAAACTCTACTGGAAACGAGATAGTGGGCGGATTTTATTCTCCATCTCATGAAGTATCAAATAAGTTAGATAATGATGGAATAGTACACCCAGGATGGCTTGGTTATTATGAAAGCGAATTCCCAAAGAACGGCTTTAATATTCTAAGCAAGTACAATTTCAACTATAATACTTGCTCCTATTGTGAGGGCAAATTCTGGCCCGATAATAAGACGGGAGAACATACGCTGCTCATCTTTAGTACAAATCAACCCCTTATAGAGGCAATAGAAAAACTGCAAAAACTAGTCAAGGATAACGTGTACATTTGAAATAATCCATCTTCTATCTTTTCGTCATTACCTTTTAGAAATCAAAGCATTTTTGATATTTCATCTTCATAACACCCACTCCCTCCTAGGTATGTTCCCCATTATAAAATAAAACGAGTAAGCTATACGATGGGTTGTAGACGTATTTGTGATGAAATAGGGATATTAGGTGCAAGATACAGCGATGGAGTAAAATATTGTAGAAGATGTTCGGTGTATTTTTTTCATGATGGCTCGTTTTGCCCTTGTTGCCATCTTCACCTCAGATCCAAACCAATCAGATCACGAAAGTAAAGTCGAATACGACAATTATGATTGCGTAATATTGGAAGATCATACAAATCTTAACAGAACCCGAAAAAGGTTTTAGGACCATCATAGGATAGAATATAGTATGAATGAGAATAGTCTTGAAATTGCTACCTTTGCTGCTGGCTGTTTCTGGGGTGTTGAGGATGAGTTCATGAAGGTAAGAGGAGTAAAATCAACAAGAGTTGGATACACTGGAGGGAATCTTACGAATCCAACATACGAGGATGTTTGTACCGATAGAACAGGACATGCTGAAGCCATACAGCTAAAGTACGATCCTAAGGAAATTTCGTATAAAGAGCTACTAGAATTATTTTGGTCATTACACAATCCAACTACTATAAATAGACAAGGTCCTGACATAGGAACTCAGTATCGCTCTTCAATATTCTTTCATACTCCAGAGCAGGAGAAAATTGCTAGACGAGTGAAACAAGAGCTGGATGGTTCGAAGTTTCAGAACAAAATAGTTACCGAAATTGTTCCAGCATCTATATTTTATCCAGCGGAAGAATATCATCAAAAGTATTATCAGAAGATAGGAGGAGGTAGTTGTTATAAAAAATGAAGTTATGCGAATGCGGCAGAATCGTAGGAACAGAATTCCAACGAGATTAAGATGTTGGTAGAAGCACTTGGTTAACATCTAAAGTATGCATAATGCAGATTCTCATGATTTATCAGATCTTTATATAATTTGTTGTTCATCATGTATTAACGCCTAAACACAAGTGGTGGGTTACTGTTGGTTGCTGTTTATATTTCATTAACCAAATCTCCCACCAGTAATAATACTCTACATCCTGATATACTATGGTTCTCTGTATGTACCCTCTTTCTTTTTGACCTAGAATCTATTTGGCAATGGTTTGGCTTTGTTCCCGCATAAACTGTGTAAGATAATATCTTCCTCCTGTACCTTTTCCTGTAGTTCCAGAATCCTTCCAGCCCCCAAAGGATTGACGTCCCACCATCGCACCTGTCGTGGAACTTTTTTTCCTGTTTACATAAACAACTCCCGCTTCGATATCCTCAAGAAATTTTAAAATTTCCTTCTTCTTCTTGCTATAAATTCCTGATGTAAGCCCATACTCTGATTGATTTGTCATCTTAATTGCATTGTCAAACTTGGCGTATTCCGTGATACACAAAATAGGAACAAATAGTTCCTTTTTTAGTAAAGAGTTATCTGTTGGCAATCCCTCTACGATCGTAGGTTGAACGTAATATCCATGTTTAAAGTATTTATTTTTTATAACCGATCCTCCTGTTAAAATGTTACCATCATTTAAGGCAAGTTTAGAAAACTTTTTGAAATTATTGTATGCATTCAAGTTTATTACTGGTCCTAAGAAACTATCTCGCTCTTTAGGATTTTCTACTATCAGCTTTTTTGTTTTTTCAACCAGTTTTGACAAAAATTCAGATTTAACATTCTTTTGAACATAAACACGCGAACACGCACTGCATTTTTGTCCTGAAAATGAAAATGCAGCCTTAGCGATACCCTCGGCTGCTATATCTAAATTTGCCGTATCAGTCACGATAGTTGCGTTTTTTCCTCCTAATTCGGCAACTATTGGACGAGCTTTTGTCTTACTTGATTCGCTCATTAACATATAGCCAACCTCTCTTGATCCGGTAAATACAATACCCGCCACATCTTTGCTTTCAATGATTATTTTACCTATTTCTGAACCTGATCCTGGAACAAAATTTATTACCCCATTAGGAATCCCAGCTTCAATCATAATTTGAACAATCTTATAACCTATGATTGGAGTATCGCTCGCTGGTTTTATAACAACCGTGTTACCGGTGATAAGTGCACCAACACTCATCCCTACTAAAATTGCTGCAGGAAAATTAAATGGAGCAATAACAGCCCATACCCCGTATGGCTTCATTATACTTGTATTCTGCTCATTTTTACTACTTCCTTTTCTAGTAACGAATCCATTGTTTTTCTGCATCTCATCAGAATAGAACATGATAAAATCAATTGCTTCATCAATATCTGCTATTGATTCGTATCTATTCTTCCCGTTTTCGAACGTAAGCCACGCTGCTAACTCGAATTTACGTCGCTTCATAATGGCACCTATCTTCCTAAACAACTTTACTCTTTTTCTATAATCCATCATACTCCACTTTTCAAATGCAATGCTTGCTGCCTGAATTGCTTTTTTCGCATGGGCTGAGTTACCTTTTACAATGTATCCCAAAGTGAGTCTTCTGTCCGTTGGAGAACTCCGAATCATAGTTTGTGAAGTAGATATTCTTTTACCGTCAATAAGAATAGGATAAGTTTTTCCAAATTCCGAAGAAACCTGATTAATCGCATTATCATATAATTTATGAAATCGATACTCCTGATTAGCATCAAGAAAGGTCTGAAGTGTATCTTCGTTTTTAAATACCATGCTGTTTATCCCACACACTCACTAATTAAAAAGCTCAAAATGGCACGTTCATCCTGTGAGTGCTGAATGATGTACATTAATTGAATCGAGTAACTATAAGGAATCAAGATTCTATAAGGGATCTGGCAAGTAAAAATATATTTCTTTTTCTCTCCTTAAGTCTTCTTAAGGAATAGTGTAACCATTTTTCACCATAGGGGATGTACTCCGATACCATATATCCATCATTAACTAATTGTTGCTTTAACTCATCGCGTACTCCTTTCAACAATTGAAACTGTAGGTTTTTCATTTTTGTCGATCCTTTATTAGATAATGCCAATGCTTCGTCAATAAGGTTAGAATCATGAGTGGCAATAGCCACGATCCCGGTGTAAGATGACTCTTTAAGCATCACATTCATTAGTTTTGAAAAATTTTGACTTGTTTCACTATTTGATTGATATGCCTCATTTTTTTCTCCGCTATATGCCCCTTTTACTATTCTCAAGTTAGCAGAATTTTCCATGAGGTGTAGCAAATCACTGTGACTCCTTCTTAGATAGGATTGAATTGCAACGCCTGTATTTTTATTATTTCCTAGGATTTTAAGATAAATTGACAGGGTATCTTCGACAAAGTCAGAATTTTCAATATCTATCCACATGAAATGTCCGCTCTCTTTTGCTTTTTGCGAAATCTTTCCAAAATTCTCTAAACATAGATCGTACCCTATACAAAGACCAATTTGTGTTGGTTTAACAGAAATACTACCTCTAATATCATTAGTCCTTAACAGATCAAGCAAAGTAAAGTACTCTAAGACGGATCTGTCAACCTGGAACTTTTCAGTATAACCTTCACCCAGATAATTAAGGATGGCCGACATTCCACATTTATTGGATTTTCTTGCTTCATTAATGGCTTCAATATTGGAATGTCCCGCTATCCATCTTTTTGAGACCTTGAATAACATTTTTTCTAAAAGAGCGGGATCGTAATCCAGAGAATGAGATATTTTCTTTTCCATGATTTATCCACAACGAGATTTAATAGTGATATGCTTAATTCGTATTTAAATGCCCATAAACATGCCTCCTTAGAGATTACGTAGTAAAAATACAAAGGAAGGTTAGAAAAATAGATTTGAATGTCCACTATTAACGCAACTGCAAGCTAAAAGCCTCCAGTAAATTTGGATGAATCTTTGTGTGAACTGTCATCATTACATCCAGAGGTGAATCCTTTTTTGCAACCAAATTATTGAGTTTAGTCAAACCGTTTTCCAGATTGGTAATATATCTTGTTATATTTCTGTTGTCTATTTCCGTGAACTTGAGTTTATCGTTAAAGATATTGGATGCTTTTACAACTAGTGCCTGGGCACTCTGGTAGTCTGATACGTTAACCAGGGAGTACCTATCATTCATTTCATTATCATGTTGTGTCATTGCACTGGATGAGGAATTCAGAGAGTGCATGTTCATGTTCATGTTCATGTTGCCAGTAGCAGACATATTTCCATCAGGAGAATTGTTCATTAACATGGAAACTGCACTGTCATTTTCGGTAGGCATGACCATATTTGACATATTGGTCATATCAAATCCCACTTGATATGCATTGCCATACTTAACTAGTACGCTATCTATGACATTCGCTAATGCTAGTGCTTCAATTTTTACATTCTGTTCCTTTACTTTCTTATCGTCACCACCAAATATGTTTCCCAGAGTCTTTGTAAAGCCTTCCAAAAAGTTCGAAGAGTCTGGTTGTAATTGTGCCATTCTAACAAGCGCATCTTCATTCAACCTTTCATTAAGATCACTTACAATCCGACTTGTGCTTTGTACTTGATCTGCTGAAGTTGAAGATATCGTCTCTAGTTGAATCAACCTGTTACCAAGATCAGAAGCCAATTTTGGATTATCTTCTGCAATTTCTGCCAATATCCTTTGAGTCAGGAGTGAGGAAGCTTTGCTTGCGTGGTATTGAGCCAGTGACAAGTTATTATTTGCCAAGTTCATTGATACGAGCTCCAATTCTGCTTGTAATTGGTATACTTTGGATACAAAGGTAGCCGTTTCATTTGGAGTGAAGAGATGCGCGTATATTTTTTCGATATGAAAATTATCATTGTTACTAATTACAGATATACTTAAAATAAGGTAAAAAAGGACAAATAAAAGATATCGTCTAAGTATGCAAAGTAGCTCTCTCAAATTAATGTCCTCCGTAATATCTTTCGATAATCTAATTTTATAAAGTTCATTTTGCTATCTCTACAAGATATCTATTATTCGAGTCGGTAACGTTGGTGTTAAAACTCGCTTGTTTGGGGCTCACAGGCATAAAATTCAATCCAAGGACTTTTACTGTGATCACATACTGTCCAGAATCTGGGAATTTGTATGATGACAGGACTATTCCATTTGGAGTGTGAACAAACGGTTGTGAGAATTCATTCGATGCTTTGTAAAGTTCCTTACCGTTTTTAGAAACTACAATATCAGTATCTGCGTGTAACGCTATTTCATTCTTATCCGCATGATATAAAGTAACTTTGATAAATTCTGGGGATCCAATTTCAATCAGTTCAGGAGCGTATTCTAGTTTAATTTTTATCAAATTATCATCAGTGATCGACTCAACGGCCCTTATCTTTTCATTGCTTAATCCGTAAAAAGGATTGTTTTCAACAATGACACCATTAACAACTGCCACTTCATCTTCTGATAGTAAGATAATAATGGATGAAAAAATAATTGAACTAAAGATCCAGACTAATTTCATATTTAGGTTTTGGTTAAATGGGTATCATTTTCTGTAAGTTGTTTTGTGCCAATTGTGACTCTATCTTTTTCATTTCAACCTTGCTCAAAAAAAGACTCACTTTCATCTCCTGAAAAAGTGTGACCAAAAACATAGTTGTGTGTGTTTGAATTAAGAGCAAGTAATAATATTAATGCGGATATCGTAAATCCTAGTATCCTCTTCATACATCATTTCTATGATTGATGTTGATAATAATAGTATTATGGTACATCAGTCGAATCCATACATGCGCTCATAGCAATCAAAATCTAAATGTCAAGTCTCGCCTGCGCAGAGCATTGTGGACCATAGCCAATCTACTTGACGTCTAAAGTGAGTATCTTCCTCTAATAAGCTTCAGTGACCACTCATTAGAATTATTCCATGACGACAAGTAGTTCAGCCTAGTTCGGATCAGTCAGGCAAGACAATTTTGGAATTTCCTAAATGCAATTCATAATTTTTCGTTGACAAATGGATATACCAAAATAATCAAACCCATTTTGTAATAAATTAAGTATGAGGCTATCTGTAATAGAGATATGAAGATATCCGATTTATGTAGCATGATACAAGAATCTATCGAGGCTGGAAGATATCCACTTGAAAACGAAAATCAGAAAAAATATGTAAAGTATGTAAAAATAATAAACAGATCTGATTCTGAAGATCTCAAAAGCAATGATATCAGAATTGAAGTTCGGATCCAAGATTTATTCACTTTAAATAACTATGTACCAAATATT
>Ga0209486_10000918_pt1 | contig 12893 bp, 16 predicted proteins | sample NCCompost_FD_187518 | JGI IMG/M metagenome (GOLD analysis project Ga0209486, IMG submission 187518) | Agricultural soil microbial communities from Utah to study Nitrogen management - NC Compost (SPAdes) (version 2) | ecosystem: Environmental > Terrestrial > Soil > Agricultural land | place...
AGACGGCGAACTTGGGCGAGTGGTACGAAGAACACGGCCGTCACAAGGTCTATGCCGCCGGCAAGAGCGTTCCGCTGCAAACTACGAAACACTCGCTGAGTCTGCCAATCATTCAGGCAGTGCTCGCCAAAGACGCCGAACCATCGCAAGTAACAACACCATATCTCGTCGAAGAAGAAGATCACACGGTTTCTGTCTAGCCCAGTTCTTTGCACTAGCTAAAAGTGACTGTCTAAAAGTCTCCTTTCTATGTGTCTCCCTCTTACGGGAGGTCAACGGAAAAAAGGATTTTTGAAATAACTTGTTTCTATGTGTTTCTCGCTAGCGCAACGCCAGTGAAAAAGGGATTTTTTGGAATCTCTGTTTCGAGTGTTTAATCCAAGGGCCCACTCTTCCCACTGTTCCATTTTCGATTCTGTCCTAATCCATCTGGCTCACTGTCCCGGGGTCTTTTAGAGTTTTGTCTACCTTGCCAACTATGGAGAGATTGCGATGAAACGACTTGTAGCCTCTATTCTCATACTCAGTTTGGGAATGGCTGTGATTGCTTCCCCCTCCCGAAACCAGGATCCGCCTGCGACTGCCGTTACCACACAAACCGCTTCGCCGGCGCTGACAAACAAAGACGTTCTCGACATGATGAAGGCTGGTCTCGCAACCGACATCATCATCGCCAAAATCAAATCTTCGGCCACTAACTTCGATACCAGTCCCGGCGCACTTGCGGCGCTCAAAGCAGCAAACGTTCCGGACAATGTCATTCTCGCGATGGTGAAAGGCCCATCGGCTGCAAGCACCCAACCGGTGTCGGCTGAGGGAGTCGTGAGCGTACCTGACGGAACGGAGGTCGAAATCCAACTGACTAACAACGCTTCCGGCGAAGAGCTTAAGGTCGGCGACGTGGTGGATTTCGTAGTGGTCAATCCTATTCAGCTAAATGGAATGACGATCTTCGAAAAAGGCGCGAGCGGAAGAGCACGAATCACGACTGCGAAAAGGGCCGGGCACTGGGGCAAGGCCGGGAAGCTTGAATGGGCCATGCAGGACGTGATGGCTGCCGACGGAAACCGCATCCCCGCGCGCTTCACACAACGTCACATCGGTGACAGTAAAGGCGGGACAGTCGCGGTGGCTGCGGTCGCGACGACTGTGTTTCTTGGACCACTTGGTCTGTTGTGGGGACTGAAGAAAGGCAAGCCCGCGATCATCCCGGCCGGAAATCGTTACAGCGTGTTCGTGCACGGCGATACGAAAATTAAAGGCAAAACGGCAGAGACTGCTGCAAAGGAGACGCCATGATTGTTGTTAGATCCGCGTTAACGAGTCTGCTGTTGATGGTTTCGTTCGCTTCCATCGTGGCCCAGGATCAGCCGCAGGAGCCGAAGAAACCAAAGATCGAGTTTGAGTACAAGCTACTCGCCACGAACCGCACGACCACGATGGAAAAGGAGATGAACGACGCCGCTGCTGAAGGCTACCGCTTTCAGGAAGTGATTAGTGGCGACACGTTCTTCGGTGGCTCAGAAGCTCTCGTCGTAATGATCCGGCCGACAGACGATTTCATGAAAGGCCGTTTTGCGTACCAGCTGCTCGCAACAACCAAGACTTCCACCATGCAGCGGGAGCTTCAGGTGGCGAGCGACTCCGGTTTCGAGCACGTGGGCCAGTCGGTGTTCAAGAAGACCTTCGGCACGGAAGTGATGGTTATCCTTGAACGCGACAACAAAGTCAAACCAAGGCTTTGGGATTACAAACTGCTCGCGACGCGCAAGACCTCGACGATGCAGAAGGAAGTGATGGAAGCCGCGGCTGAGGGTTATCAGTTCGTCGGCTTCTCCTCCGGCTCGACGTTCTTCGGCGGGAACGAAGTGGTGACGATTATGCGTCGCCCGCGATCGCTGACCGCAGGTAACTGACGTTTAGACTTGTGTAGTTTTTTAGGCGGACGGTTCGTTGTCGCCGTCACCGCTGGGCCGTTGCACTTCGCGCAACTGGGCCACGATGTCGCGTAAACGAATCGCGAGATCTTCGATCGTTTGCACGCGTTTGCGAGATCGTTCGCTTAGGTCTTCGCGCAACAGCAGTTGCGCCTGGCCCAACACGCCGGTGAGAGGGTTGTTGATCTCGTGACGAATACGGGCGACGAGGTCGGCAGTCTCCTCGAGTTTCAGGCGATACTTCGCTACCTGGTCTTCCTTATCGTGTTCAGCCATCAAGTCTCCGTAATTGATTCCGGGAAATGAATGATAAAGGCAATTGTCTTTTTTTTACTTCAGGGGTGTGCCGCCAACGAACTTTGTTGCACCGCCATTGTGCCTCGTGAACGGACTCAATTCAAGCATTTTAATCTCTGTTAATACGTGGACCAGCGGTGAAAGTTGACAAGAGGCGGGCGGCGACCGTAAATTTTCAAGTCCCTCAATACTGGGAGGTCGTCCAATGGTAGGACTCCAGACTCTGGATCTGGCTATCGGGGTTCGAGTCCCTGCCTCCCAGCCAAATAGATTCAAACAGTTACGGGCGGCTCAAATTTCGAGTCGCCCGTTTTGTGTGCGTATACTGTGCCGGCAGATCAAAGACTATTACGTAACGAGACGCAAGTAAGACCACGGCCCTCGAAAAAGTTTAGTGTTTAGTTCTTTCCTTCCACGTAAAAACAATACTGTAAGTGTATTGTGGATCGCCTTGAATGGTTTTTTGCCATGAAAGTCTCCGATCATTCTTGCTAACAGACTCATGATACCGATCGTTAAAATCAGGAAGAGCACCAGGTGTAGGCGTTCTAAGCGGCGCAGGATGTGGCCAAGGCTTTGTTTTTTCCAAGAGAGCGGAAAGCGGCAATGAAGGCGAAGATTACGTCGGGGGAGGGATCTTATAAGCATGACCCGGCAGTTTTCGTGACATCTCACTTGACGTGATGCTAACGGTTACTTCGGTTGTCTACCTCTAAGTTGTTTATATAACGCGTAGCCAATTGCGACAAGAAGGGCAAAAATGATCGCGAAAAAAGCATAAGCAATCCACAACGCGTAGGGCGGAAAACCATGAAACGCTAAAGACATTTGCGGCTGATTATACCCCCGCGGACAAGCAGTGTGGGACTCTCACGATCCCAGCAAGCGGATCAACTGATGCTTACTGCGGCATAACTCCACAGCTAAAATCTTAGCTTCTCCTCAGGAATTCTCTTAATTGAATCGATGCCCGGCAACTGCGTATGATGAGTTCTCCTCCCGCAACTCAGCCCTGTAGAGACTCACAGTCTATGAACTCAAGAGAATCAATGCTGCGCTTTGCGCTCCTACTCTTAGCCGGATGTGCAATTGCTTTGATTATGGTGTTGGTCTGGGTTTGAGGGTCATGAACAAATGTTCCAAGGCCTGGATATGGCAGAAGCGTTAGGTGTCGCTTTTGGTGCGTGTTTAGTCATGCTCTCTTTGTGGCTGCTGTATCACTGGGCCATTAAACCCGAAAGAGAGAGCCGGAGACGAAATGCGTGGCGCACAATTGAGGAAATGCACCGCAACCATTGGGAGCATTTTCGAAGACGACCTTTACCGTTTGAAAAGCGATACGAAGCATCGACAACCCATGCAGAAACAAACACTGAAGGCGAACTTCAAGCCGCGGAATTAAATCTTCGATGATTCTTGATCGTTAGAGTAACAACTGAACACGCACAGGAAATGAGTCCTTATCTTACACTGCTGCGTCCAGCGCAATTGTGCAAACACATTTGTGCTTTGTGTGTTTTTGTGTGGTTGATGCTGCTCACTCCCGCGGGCGTCGAGGCACAAAGGCGGGGTGTGACACTAACGGGAGCCGTTGAAGAAACGGTCGCTCTTTCGATTGCGCCGAACTCCATTCATAGTGATGTCGATCTAGACGTCATGAGCACCGGTAGCAGCGTCCGAATAATTGCGGCTGGCACCGGCGATCAGTCGCCAGTTATTCGTGTGCATTTGCTGGTTCGTTCAAATATCGGTTTCAACATCTCTGGGATAATCGACTCGGAAACTGCCCGAATAACTCAACTCGCGGTGATAGACGTGCGGGCCACGGGGAGGCTGGTCCTACGAGAAGCAATTGATAACCTAAAAATACCGCAGGAGTTCGATACGCGAGGCCGAAAGGGCAAAGATTCTTCAGAGGAGGAGGTCTCCCTTCTGGAAGCTTCACAGCCGTTCCTTCTGTTAAGCGGTCCGCGCGTTTCACTTGGCGGCACTCTTGAGTCTCCAAATAACGCCCTGGAAATAACCGTACTCATTCGTATAAAGCCCCGGTCAACGGGAGATTGGCGGGTCCACTTGACGTTCTCCACCACAAAGGAACAGAAGACGGACGCAGGTAGACCTACGCAACCCACAGACCTGTCGCTCTAAACTTCTCAACCGAAAATCCCGCCTGTGCGTTTCGGCTTCATCGTCGTTGTGAATGACGGGTCTGGTGAAGTGAATGTGTTTGTGTGCGCCTCCACCGGCATCGATGTCAGCGGTTTGAGCCAGGGTCAGACTATCGAGGTAACGGGCTTCAGCGGCGAGTTCGCCGATCATTTTGAAGTCGATCCTCGCACGGAGGATGATATTAGGGTTTTGTAGCGATCTGAATACGACAGACTCACTGACACCAGTAATTTCTTGACCTGACTCTCAAGCAGGCAGTAGGCTCACGCGCTTGAGTCGATGACCTCATTCAGTCCTCAAGCGGATTTCTAGTAAACAGTTCTGCCCGCCTACGGAAATCTTCCACCCCCCACCGGCATGCAGGGTGCTTCGTCTGTGCTGGGTGCGTGGGCGAATTCCATTTGCCTTTGATTCCTTCCCTTCACACCGGTGTGGACCAACGGCGGAGAAATCACTCTAAACTCATACCATTGAGACTTCGGCATCGGAAAGAGTTGATAGTAGTAATGGAAATGGTTGGCTTGCACGTGGTGCGTTGGTGACGGATTCAAGGTTTGTGGTCCTGGCCGCGTGGGTTTTGGTTTCAGAGGAAATCACCAAGCCCGAAGCCAATAGAACAAACACTAATATTAAAATGGTCAATCGATCGGGAGGTCTTTTCATTTTTATCTCCTGGAGATGGAAACTTGATTAACTGCTACAACTGTGGTTGAGAGGAGTGCGATTTCGCCTTCTTATATCACGGACATTCTGCAGACTGCGATGATTTTCTTGGCTGAGAAGTTCTGTCAATCGTCGGACTTCACTGAAGAACCTTTGTTCCACCTTGGTCCATCGCGGAGTGGTTTGGCAAAAACTTCAGCGCCACAGTCTGATTCAGTTTGAGGTCTTCGGCTTTATAGACTTCGCCCATACCGCCCCGGCCGATCAGGCCCGTGATGCGATAGCGATCGTTGAGAATAGTTCCCGCGAGGTACTTACCTTCGAAGCGCGAGACTGATGTTTTTTGAGAGCTTTTTGGAGTCTTGTTGTTACATGAAGGTCGACGAACTGTAGCCGCCCCACAGGAAGGAAAGGTACGGTCATCATCACGAGCGACCGCTGAGCATACCGGGCACATGAGCATGGTGCGGTATTTCATGTAATCGGCAGTCTGTTGTATCTAGAAACTTTGATCGTTGCCCTGATTTAACCTAAGATTTCCCGCGGCAATTATCGTTAAATGCGCACGGTCGAGAGGTATATATGGCGGAAGAACAACGGTCCCGGACCAACGCATGATGCGCCAACGAAGACGTAAGGGAATCAAGGCACTGCCGCATAGAAATGACCTAATGAAGCCGACGGTTGATGCCATCAAGGCGCTCGGCGGCTCCGGTTCGGTCGACGAGATCAGCGACAAGGTCATCACGATACTGGGAATTCCTGACGAACTTGCAAGTCGGCCACACGTCACAAAATACAATAGGCAAGACGGAAGAACACAACTTGAATATGAACTTGCATGGGTCCGAACTTCCTTGAAACAACTAGGGGTATTAGAGAATTCAACGCGCGGTATCTGGGCCGTAACGGGAAAGCAATTCATCGGCTTTAGTGCTGAGGAGGTCGTTTTTGCCGATCGAGTTGATTCAGAAGCACATGCCATTGAGTCGCTGGTTGAGTGGCGAGAACGCGTTAACACCTATTTGGTAGAAACGCTGTCCCCAAATGCTTTTGAAAGGCTGATTCAGCGAATGCTTCGGGAGACCGGTTTCACGCAAGTCGAAGTATCGGGCAGAACAGGTGATGGCGGAATCGACGGACAAGGCATCGCGAAGGTTAATGGCATTCTGAGCTTCAGAGTCGTTTTCCAATGCAAGCGTTACCGTGGTGCAGTCGGACCTTCTGAGGTTCGCGATTTTCGAGGCGCCATGCAGGGCCGCGCTGATAAGGGTTTGTTAATCACCACGGGCTATTTCACTCGAGAGGCTACAAGGGAAGCCATACGTGATGGCGCGATCGCCATAGATCTCATCGATGGGGAAAAGTTAGCGGAAAAGCTAAAAGAGCTTGGACTTGGAATAAAGATTGAGCGGGTGGAAACTGTTCTTATAGATGAAGAGTGGTTCAAATCAATTTAAAGCTGATCAGGATCTTGAATTCTGCTCGATGTGCGGAGCCGTGGCTGGTGATTACTGGCAGACGCGACCTATCCGACCGGTTCTACTCAGATTCCGCCCGCGTTTTGGTGACATAACGCATCGCTGGACGATTTGCGACGAATGTGATGAGGGCCTGCGGAACCTAAATCGCCGTCACATACCTTCATCCGCAGTTCGACGCCGATTGAGCATTCCCCACGCGTAAGCCAAAACTTTTGATCATTCGTCCGAGATGCCCTAAGATTCCGTGGTCCACCCCCTCAGATCTTCGGCTCTCAAATTTGACGGAGGAACTGAAATGCCAAAACGCATGGTGTTGCTGAGTTTTCTTCTTCTACTTGCCGCAATCTTCGGTGGGCTCTCTCCCAAGCCTGTCGGTTTAACCGCACCTAAGCCCGCTCCTTTTTTCACCAACATTTCCGTTTACGGCGCCTGGCACTGTGGCAACGACTTCTGCACCTGGGCCAGCGTTCGTAACATGACGGACTTTGACACCAAGAACCGCTGGATCATTAACCGTGGCGACGGCACACCGTCCGTTAACCTCATCGTGCTCAGTTTTGTTCATCCGCTCAGACTCCTGAACAAAACGAACGACGCCGGCAATTCGCAAGGCATACCGATCGGCATGAACCAGGCAGTAGTTGACTACTTCAAGGCACGTGGTATTCGAGTCCAGTTGTCGATGGGCGGAATCACGTACACCGACGCATGGAACCAGGCGCTCGCTACTAACCCGACTCAACTCGGTCTCAATGCCGCTGAGGCGGCGCAACGTTTAGGCGTAGGATTTGAAATCGACTACGAAGAAAACACAAACCCGAATCTTCCCGGTTTGCAGGCGTTCATCAACGCGTATCGATCGGTTCATCCGTACGACGCTTCCGGAAATAATCACCCGGCGCGATTGACGATCGATCTCGCAGCCGGTGATCGTTGGCTGATCGCGTTGACGCGTAAAGCAACTGCCGACTGGTTGAACACAACAACGCCCGTGTTGGATTACGCAAACGCGATGGTTCCGGCTCGGCAGCCTAACAGTGCCGCAACAGCGACAGCGGATTGGCAGGAACACGTCGATGGTAAACCGCAGTTTGCGCCGCCGATCCTGCCGCTGGCGCCGTGCAAGTTCACAGGAGGGCTATACATTGTCACCGGAACCAGGGCCGCGCCGGAATGCACAAGCTTTAGCGCGTCGCTCATCAACTCAACGGGAAACTTTGTTCAAACAGTCGCACCGAACGGCGCAGGCACGACGAGTGGGATGTTGGGTTACATGTTCTGGGCGGCGGAATGTCCATCGACGCGGCGCGTGTGTACGACGCCTCCGAATTCGTGCGAGGGCGGCGTAGGCGTTGGCGCAACTACTTACGGCATTCCAATCCCAATGCCACCGCTACGTCAAAGCTAACTTGGCCAGTGGCCGTGGTCCGTAGTCAGTGGTTCTTGGCATGGAACTAGCTTGGTGCAAAACTGACTAATGACTAATGACTAATGACTACTGACAAATAATGAAGACGCTTCTTGTCATCACGTTTTGTCTCTTTAGTTCGGTTGCGTCCGCGCAGACGAATTGCTTGCAAACGGCGCGTGAAGTTTCTCCGCAACTTTCGGCCGAAGCTCGGAGCGACTTTGAGACAAAACTAAACGAGGCGCGGGAACTCTACGAGAAAGATCGAAACTCCGCTGATCGGGTTATCTGGCTCGGAAGACGTACCGCCTACCTCGGACGTTACAAAGAAGCGATTCGTGTTTTCACAGACGGCATCAAGCAGTTCCCTGCTGATGCCAGACTGTATCGACATCGCGGTCATCGTTTCATCACTCTGCGATGTTTCGACGAAGCGATCGCCGATTTGAAAAAAGCGTCGACACTAATCAAGGGCAGGCCCGACGAGATCGAACCTGACGGCCTGCCTAATGCTCGCAACATTCCCACCAGCACGCTGCAATCGAACATTTGGTATCACCTCGGACTCGCTCATTATCTGAAACGCGATTTTCAGAGTGCCCTAAGCGCGTATCGTGAAGCAGAAACGGTTTCGACTAATGCCGACATGCTGGTCGCGACCACGCACTGGCTTTACATGACGTTACGTCGTTTAGGACGTGAAGACGAAGCGCGCAAAACAGTCGCGGCGATTAAGGACGACCTCGACATCATCGAGAACGCCGACTATTACAAGTTGATCCGAGTTTACAAAGGAACGGACCCGGCGGCGGACCTCTGGAAAAAACTTAACCTACCCGCCAACAACGTGAGCAACGCAACCCTCGGTTACGGTCTCGGCAACTGGTCTCTTTACAACGGTCAGCGCGAGGTGGCGATCAAAACCTTCCAGCAAATCACCGCGGGAGACCAGTGGTCCAGCTTCGGCTACATCGCCGCAGAGTCAGAACTAAGTCAAAACAAATAATCAAAAAATCAACCGGAGATCGCCCTTCAAACAATTCTCAGAAACGAAACCGAACTTTCATCGCATATAGAACTGAAAGGGTGTACTCTCGGCGAATCCAAGAGGAACCATGACCGGCATTTTCGGCGACACGCTTAGCTTTAAACAGGAGAACGGCCCTGATGTGTCTCTTGTCGTTAATGGCGATGAGTCGTACGCGCGCTACGAAACAACCGACGGCTACACAGTGATCTATGACCCTGAACTCGGCCTCTACACGTACGCCCTAACCGACGACAAGGGCAGTTTCGTCTCCAGCAAGACTCCGACAAGCGAAGAACCTCCCGCGAATCTGCCGCTACACCTTGAAGAAACTTTTTCCGTCCGCGCTGCGAAAGCCGAAGCAAAAATCAAGAAGCGCTCCCCGTCCCCGCCCGGGGACTAACCCAGGAAGCCCCGCCGACTAACAGGAGACGGTGGCGCCGCTTACTCAATCGCTCCAAAGAAAGGGATACCCTCATGAGCGGAATTTTCAACGAGCAACTGACTTTCAAACAAGAGAACGGACCCGACGTCCGGCTCGTGGTCATTGGGGACGAACACTACGCGCAATACGAAACCATCGATGGTTTTACTGTCGTTTACGACGTCGGAAAGGGATTGTACTGCTACGCCCAAACCGTCAACGGTCGCTTCGTTTCGACCGGCATACCGATGAGCGTCCCCCCGCCACCAGAACTTCGCCGCCACATAACCGAATCAGAAGAGGTACGCCAGCAGAAGTTCACGCTGCGACACGCGACACGCCAGCCACCTCCGGCGATATTCACCGCCGCCGACACATTTGAGACGCTTGGTCCAAACAATGGTCTTCTCAACGGCCGTCGCGTCAGCACCGGAACCGTGCTCGGGCTTACAGTCCTCGTCGAGTTTCAGGATGTAACAACGACGATCACGAAACAGGATGCCGAGGAGATGCTGAACGGGCAGAATTACACTCGTAACGGCAACTTCTGTTCGGCACGCGATTACTTCTTACTCGTATCAGGCGGCAAGCTTGACTACACAAACGTGGTTGTTGGCCCAGTGAAGCTCAGCCGCAACCAACAGTTTTACGTGACCAATTCGCTCGTGCATGAGGCGATGGCACTGGCTGTAGCCACCGGGATCGATCTGAAACAGTTTGATTCGCGGAACGACGGAGTTATCGACGCCGTCAATTTCCTTTACGCCGGCCAATCGCGTTACGAGGAAGAATTGTGGCCGCACAACGCTTTTCTCGAAATGCGGTTTGGCAACATGCGTACAAACTTCTACCTGTTGACGGGTCTCGGCAGCAGCTCCAGCGATCTGACGATCGGAACTTTCTGCCATGAGAATGGTCACCTGCTCTGCCGTTTCCCCGACATGTACGACTATGGCAATCGCGACGGCGATGGCGTTAAGAGTGCCGGCATCGGCTCGTACTGTTTGATGGGCTCAGGCAATCACCTGAACAACGGCCGCACGCCCGCGCCGGTCTGCGCCTATCTGCGCGAACTCGCCGGCTGGTGCGACATCCGCATCGATCTCTCTCAACCCGGCATGAAAGAGGCGAGACACGCCGACTATCGCACGGTGATGAAATACCCGACTGACAAGTTCAACGAGTACTTCATCGTCGAGAACCGCACGAAGATGGGATTGGACCAGCACCTGCCGTCGAGCGGACTCGCGGTCTATCACTGCGACACTGATGGGTCAAACGAATTGCAGGAAGGCTCGTCAACGCGTCACTATCAATGCGCGCTGTTGCAGGCAGATGGCCGCATGGACCTCGAGCGCAACGGCAATCGCGGCGACGGCGGCGACTTGTTCGCCGCCATCGGTGGAACCGCGCTATCGCACGCAACAACGCCTTCGTCGCGTCAGTGGGACAATGTCGATTCGCGTTTGGTCCTGTCGCAAATCACTGCGCCGGGACAAATGATCAATTTCCGTATCGGGCCGGAAGTTGTGGGCCAGGTTGTTACCCTCGAGGTCACACCGGGACTCGCGATTCCGGACAACAATCCGGCGGGCATCTCGAGTCAGCTTGCACTCAATCAAGCGGGGCTCGCGCGACGGATTCGCACGGGTGTCGGCATCACGCATACGTTCATCGGCGATCTTCAAGTCGAACTGGTTAGCCCGTCGGGCGACCGAGCGTTGATTCACGATCGCAAAGGTGGCGATCAGGACAATCTCCAGCAGACGTTTGATTCGAGTGCAAACGCCGCGCTGGCCGCACTCATCGGCAAACCCGCTGCGGGTAATTGGGAACTGCGCGTGCGCGACATTGTCGGTCAGGACACGGGCAGGCTCGATGCGTGGAAACTCGAGATCGAGCTCGACGGTCTTGCCAGCCAGGTGGAACGGCATGAACTCGAACCGAATCTTACGATTCCCGACAACGATCCGACTGGCGTCAGCAGCTCGCTGGCGTTTGCCAACCAGGGAACGACGCGACAAGTCCGGTTCGCGCTACAGATCGAACACACCTTCATCGGCGACCTGCGCGTCGAAGTATTCGCGCCAAACGGCCGGCGAGCGATCGTTCACGCACAGAGCGGCGATGGTGCGGACAACCTGACGTTGGATCTCGACTCCAACTCACCATCCTCGGCGCTTTTGCCGCTTGTCGGTCAGCCCGTCCAGGGGAACTGGGTGCTCCGCGTCACGGATCTCGTAGGCCAGGACGTGGGTAAATTAAAGAAATGGAGCCTTGAACTGACACCGCAGTTGTAAACGCGGGCTCGGTTTTGGGAATCGAAGACAACGCGAGCAGAATTCGGGATCTTGCAACCCGTTTTTCTGTTCGCGTTTGTTTTGTCCTAGAAGTCGTACACAGGTTTTCTCTGAATTCTCTGCGCCTTTGTGGTTAATATTTGCTCAGGAAAACGACAGAGTCGCAGAGAGCACAGACGTTGCATAAAGAAGCAGTCCAGCAAGAGACTTTTGAGACAAAGCCCTCGCGTTTGTTTGTCGCCGCGTGCGACCCTTTGTTATGTTAGGCGCAAGGAGAAGTATCATGAAGATTACATTTCGACTTCTGCTCTCCGTTTTGCTGCTCCTCTCCCTGGTCACCCCGTTACTCGCCGATACGATTCGTCTTAAAGACGGCAGTGTCATTCGCGGGCAGGTGATCGGATTTAAGGACCAGCAGTTCACGATTCTAATCGGCGGTAACGCCAGAGGCAGGCGCGGGCAAACTACTGTTTACGTCGAGGATGTTGAGTCGATCGAGTTCGATTCGGGTTCAGGCCCGTCCACAGCGACCGATGACAGCAGTATGGCGCGAAACAACCCGCCACCGCTGAACAACAATCGCAACACAAGTTCAGAACCACCGGCGGCAGATCCTCGAGTCGATGGGCCACCGGTGTCATCGGCGCCACCGACCTTTTTTACGATTAAAATCGCCGTGCGAGCTGACGCCTCAAACAATGGTTGGACAAACAGCGGCCTCGTCGTTCGTAAAGGACAGCGCCTTCGCATTAGTGCCTCGGGTCGCGTGTCGCTCGGACGCGGACGCTTTTCGATGCCGGGCGGTCTCGCCAGTGTGAACGACAACGACAAGCTGATGCGCAGCGAAGCGACTGGGGCGCTGATCGCCGTCATCGGTGATGACAACGACGAATTCATTCTGATCGGTCCGCGCAGGGAGTTCGTGGCGCAACGCGATGGCGTGCTGTTTCTAGGTGTCAACGAGGGCGACTTGACAGATAATACCGGCAGCTACGACATTGTTATCGAAGCAGAAGCCAGCGGCCGCTGAGGCCGGTAAAACCGGTGGAAAATCGGTGTCTTCGAAGACACGGATTAAAACTGGGTAAACTTCGGCTGCGGCGCGTGCATCACACCCATTTGCTGTCCTCGCTTGTCCTCGGGAGTTGAATACTATGAGATTTAAACGCGCATATCCGCTTTTT
>Ga0209486_10000919_pt1 | contig 12892 bp, 10 predicted proteins | sample NCCompost_FD_187518 | JGI IMG/M metagenome (GOLD analysis project Ga0209486, IMG submission 187518) | Agricultural soil microbial communities from Utah to study Nitrogen management - NC Compost (SPAdes) (version 2) | ecosystem: Environmental > Terrestrial > Soil > Agricultural land | place...
GGGATGTTGTTCTCGCTGCCGCGGTAGTAGCCGAGGAAGTAGAACCAGATGCGGTCGCGCTTGATCGGCCCGCCGAGCGAGTAGCTGGTGTCGTAGATGTAGTTCGTCTTCGCGGGTGTGCGCAGGCCGGCGGCCTTCAGCTCGTCGGTGTAATTGCTCGCCTGCATGCCACCCTTCAGCCCGGTGAAGAAGACGTGCGAGCGGAAGGTGTTGCCGCCCGTGCGCGGCACGATGTTGATGGTGGGGCCGCCCACTTCCGTCTCGCCAAGCCCGCCGGCGGTCGTGATCGCGATCTCGGCCGCGTTCTCGACGTCCTGCCGGTAGCCGGAGACGCCGCCGCCGTTCAGCGAGGCGCCGGTGTTCAAGCCGTCCACCTGCGCGCGCCCTTCGTTGCCGCGGCCGCCACGGCCGCCGAAGACCACCATGCCGGGGCTGAGCTGTACGTTCGGCACGCCGCCGCCGCTCTGCACCATCGAGGGAATGAGCACCATCACGCCGGCGTAGCCCTTGGCCGTCGGGAGCGCCTGCACGAGGTCGCTGTCGAGCGTGCGCTGGCGCCTGGCGCTCGTCACGTCCACGATCGGGCTCTCGCCCGTCACGGTGATGGTTTCCTCGAGGCCGCCGACGGCCATCTCGCCATTGATGGTGGCGTTGAAGTCGGTGGCCAGTACAACGCCGTCACGCCGGAAGGTCTTGAATCCGGGGAGCGTGAACGAGACCGTGTAGGTGCCGGGGCGCAGATCGACGATGCGATAGAGGCCGCTTCCGTCTGTGACGGCGGTCCTGACTTTTTCAATCAGGACATCGCTGGCGGCTTCGACGGTCACTCCAGGGAGTACCGCTCCAGAGGTATCCCGCACGGCGCCGGTTATCGACGACTGGGCGTACGCGACGCCAGGCGCCAGAATCAACACGACCAACAGCAGCAATTTCCACGCGTTTTTGCGCATGAGCAGTCTCCCCGAAAAGGTCCCTGGTCCGCGCCGCCGTCCCCGCGGCTTGCTGCCGGTGGCCTGCACGAGCCCGCCGAGTCTGCGTGTTTATACGCCCATCGCATCAACGGGTCAACGAGGGAAATTAATTGGATTGGATTAGGGTGCGGTAGACTCGGTGGCGCCTTGGGACCCCGACGGGCGGGAATGGTCTTGCTGCTGGCGGTAGCAGCGGTGCGGCCGGCGGCCGCGCAGATGAACCTCGTGGGCGAGTGGAGCCCGCGCTACCACGAGGACCAGCCGGAACGCATCCCAGGGCCCGAGCTCGGCGACTACACGGGCCTTCCCATCACGGACGGCGCGCGGCTGGCCGCCGACACCTGGGACGCCTCACGCCTCACGCTGTCCGAGCACCAGTGCAAGGTGCACAACGCGCCCTACATCTACCACGGGCCGCTGCAGTTCCGCGTGTCCGAGGAGCGCGACCTGCGCACGCAGCGCGTGATCGCCTACAAGCACTACATCAACACCTACGAACAGGAGCGCACGATCTGGATGGACGGCCGGCCGCATCCGCCGGAGTGGGCGCCGGCCACGTGGATGGGATTCTCGACCGGTACCTGGGAGGGCGACGTCCTCGTGGTTCGCACCACCCACATCAAGCAAGAGTGGATCCGGCGCAACGGCATCCCCAACAGTGATCGATCCACGATGATCGAGCACTTCATCCGCCACGGCAACACGCTCACGCACCTGGTGCAATGGACCGACCCGGTCAACCTCACCGAGCCGCTCGTCCGCAGCGAGGACTTCGTGCTGCAGGAGCGCAGCGCCGGGAGCTGGCTGTGGCCGTGCGAGTACGTGGACGAAGTGGTGGAGCGGCCGCGCGACGAGGTGCCGCACTATCTGCCCGGCCGCAGCCCGTATGCCGGCGATTTCGCGTATCGCTACGGCGTTCCCGTGGAAGCGGCCAACGGCGGCGCCGCGACGATGTATCCCGAGTATCAGGAGCGCCTGCGGACGCTCCCGCGAGCGCCCAAGCCCGCCGGGTCGAAGTGAGGACGTGGCCGCGGGTCTTGCGACCCGCTCCGGTGATGGTCGTCGGATTGTGCACGGCCCTCCTGTCCGGCGCCGCCGCGCAGACGCAGCCACCACCCTGGGATTCGAGCGGCGATATCAAGGTGTTCCCGGTGCAGGGCTCGGTGTCGATGTTGATCGGCGCCGGCGGCAACGTGGCGGTGCAGGCGGGGCCCGAGGGCGTGCTCGTGGTGGACAGCGGTCTCAGCCGTCATGCCGAGAAGCTGCTGGCCGGCATCCGCACCGTCTCCGGGGCGCCGATCCGCTGGCTGGTGAACACCAGCTTCCTGCCGGACCACACCGGCGGCAATGCCCTGCTCTCCAAGCATGGCGCCACGACCAACGGCAACCCGCTCCCGATCGTGGCGCACGAAAACGTGCTCGCCCGCATGAGCGCGCCGGCCGGCGCGTCGACGGCGTCGCCCACCGCGGCGTGGCCGACCGATGCCTACGTGAAGCGCACCAAGGACTTCTTCTTCAACGGCGAGCCGATACTCGTTTATCACCCCGAGGCGGGCGTGACCGACGGCGATTCGATCGTCCACTTCCGCCGCTCCGACGTGCTGGTGGCCGGCGAAACCTGGGTGACGACGCGGTACCCGATCATCGACCTGGCCCACGGCGGCGGCGTGCAGGGCGTGATCGACGGGCTGAACTATCTGCTCGACATCGCCGTCCCGGCACACCAGCAGGAAGGCGGGACATTCGTGATTCCGGGGCACGGGCGCGTGGGCGACGAAGCCGACGTGCTCGAGTACCGTGACATGGTGACCATCGTGCGCGATCGCATCAAGGACCTGGTGCAGCGCGGCCAGAGCCTGGCGCAGGTGGAGGCGTCGCGGCCGACGCTGGACTACGACCGCCAGTACGGCGCCGACACCGGGGCGTGGACGACGAACCAGTTCGTGGAGGCGATCTACGCGGATCTCTCAGGCAAGGCGAAGCGGACGGGGAGCAGATGAGGGCGGGCGTCGGGGTTCTCGTGCTCGCGCTTGGCGCGCGGCTGGCCGCCCAGCAGGCCGCGCCGACGCCGCGCACGCTGGCACCGATCGATCTCACCGGCTACTGGGTGTCGATCGTGAACGAGGACTGGCGCTGGCGGATGCTGACGCCGGCCAAAGGGGATTTCGCGAGCGTGCCGCTCAACCCCGAGGGGCGCCGCGTGGCCGGGGCGTGGGACTACGAGCGTGAGCAGGCCCCTGCCAACGCCTGCAAGCCGTTTGGCGTCGGGGGGCTGACGCGCGTGCCGGGGCGTCTGCGCGTCACCTGGCAGGACGATCGCACGCTCAAGCTGGAATTCGACGCCGGCACGCAGACCCGCCTGCTGCACTTCGGCGCCGCTCCCGCGTCGGCGGCGCCCAGCTGGCAAGGCGATTCGACCGCGGCGTGGGAGTTTGCCGGTGGCGTCGAAACCGATCGCAACGGCATTCCCACGGCGTCCGCCGCCGGCCGCGGCGGGCGGCCGCGCGCCGACGCGCCGAAGGGCGGTTCGCTGCGCGTCACGACGGCGAACTTCCTTCCCGGATTCCTGCGGAAGAACGGCGTGCCCTACAGCGACAAGGCGAGGATCGAGGAGTACTTCGATCGAGTGACGTATCCCAACGGCGACACCGTGCTCCTGATACGTACGGTGGTGGATGATCCGGTGTACCTGCAGCTCCCGTTCATCACCAGCACGCACTTCAAGCTGGAAAGAGACGGGTCGAGGTGGAAGCCGACACCCTGCCGGATCGACCCGCCAGTGGTGCGCCCCGAGCCCACGAGGCCCTAGAGGCCAAAGGCCAGAGGCGAGAGGCTTTCAGGCGACCTTCAGTTTTCAGCAAGGTCGCTAAATCGATACCCCATCCCGATCACCGTCTCGATCTGCTTGCCGGCGTTCCCGAGCTTGGCGCGCAGGCGCGAGACGTGGACGTCCACCGACCGCGTCTCGATCTCCAGATCGAAGCCCCACACGCGCTCGAGCAGGCGGTCGCGCGAGATGACGCGGTTGCGGTTCTCGATGAGGAACTTCAGCAGTTCGAACTCGCGGCGAGTGAGCGTCACCGACGCGTTGTCCACCCGGATGGAGATGGCGTCGAAGTCCACGAAGAGGTGCTTGCCCTTGTAGGGCGCGGGGCCGGTGGGAGGCGCCTGCCCCTTGGCGCGCCGCATGGCGGACTTCGCGCGCGCCACCAGCTCGCGGGGGCTGAACGGCTTGGTGATGTAGTCCTCGGCACCGAGCTCGATCCCCGTCACGCGGTCGGCCTCGCTGGCGCGCGCCGTGAGCATGATGATCGGGATGGTCGCGGTAGCCGGACGATGCCGCAGGATGCGGAAGAGCTCGAGCCCGTCGAGCAGCGGCAAGCTGAGGTCGAGCAGGATGAGGTCGGGCGGGTCCCCGTTGACGGCGGTCAGCGCAGCCGCGCCGGTGCCCACGATGTCCGCCTTGATTTCGCCGCCCCGCTCGAGGGCGTGCTTGATGAGATCTGCGATATCGCGCTCGTCCTCGACGATGAGGACGCGCTTGGATCCCGCCCGGTTCGGGACCGTCGCCGCCTGGACCACTGCTGCATCACCCACTCGTTTTGTACCGTCCTGACGGGACAGTACCGGCGGGGTATTTCGCTGAATTGTCCGGCCTGTTAATTCCCGGTTAACCCTGCGTCAGGTAAGGCGGGTAGGGCAGGTGAGGCGGGTAGGGAGGCCGGTGTGTAGAGGGCGGTCTTCAGACCGCCCTGCAGGCGGGTCTAAAGAGCCGCCTTTACGTGCCGCCTACAGCGTTTTCAAGTATTCCAGTAGCGCGCGCTTGGAGGCGGCGGGCAGTTCCGTGCCGTAAGTGTGGCCGGCGTTGCTGTTGCCCGGGCGCGACGTGTCCAGGAATGTCCCCTCGCGCTGCGCCTCGGGGCCGCTCGTCACGAAGCCGACGCGGGCCGGGTCGTACACGTCGTAGCCGCGCCAGAACTGCTTTGGCCGCGCCTCGACCGGCTCGAGCAGGTCGGCGAGCGACGGCACCGAGCCGTTGTGCAGGAACGGGCCGGTGAGCCACAGCCCGTCGTGCGGCATGGCGACGTAGCCATCGGTGTGACGGAAGTTGGAGAACTTCCAGGCATGGGCGGCACCGTAGGCGTTGTAGGCGGTGGCCGCCGCCGTGGTCCACATGTCCATGCGGTGGCGGTCGGTGCCGACCTCGGTCTGCGGGATGATCGTGCCCGTGCGTGCACCACCCGGCGCATGGCACCCGGCGCAGCTGGCGGCAAACACCGAGGCCCCGGCCGCGGCGAGGGTCTTGTCGATCGGGTACGGATACGACGGCACCGGTGCCGTCAGCATGAAGTCCGTGATGCGGCGCAAGCTGGACCGCGTGCGCGGGTCCGCGTCGTCCCAGTGCGCCATGTCGCGATCGACCCACTGCTTCGTGGCGCCGTCGCCGAGCGCCGACGACAACACCACCTCGCGCAGCGACGAGTTGAGGCCGTCCCAGTGGTACGCCTGGCCGTTGCGCCGGGCGAGCGCCCACACCGGCACCATGTCGGAGTTGCCGATGGTCGCGTCCATCGGCTGGCGAAGCATCCGGAACTTCACCGGGTTGAAGGGGTCGATACGGCCGCGGCCCCAGTCGGGCCGCTTGAGCATCCAGCTGCCTTGCGAGTCGCGCTGCTGCAGCAGGGCGCGGCGTGACGCGGGAATGATCGCGAAGCGATAGAGCAGGCGATCGAAGAACGACAGCCGGGTGTTGCGCGAGATTTCCGCGAGCAGCGTATCGGCGTTGAAGCGCGGATCGGAGGCGGCGCTGAAGAGGAACCGGAAGTACCCCTGCGGCGACGTCTGATGCGACGCGCCCGCGGCGACGATGGTGGCCGGCTCGTCCGGCCGCGTACGGTAGCTGGCCGCGTGGCACATCGCGCAGTTGATGCCGACGCGCGGAAATCCAACGGTGACGCGCGACAGGCCGATCGGCAGCTCGCGGCCGTCCTTGGCGACGAACCCGAGCGAGGCGTAGCCGCCAGACGTGGGCAGCAGGTCTGGAAACACCCGCGGCAACACGAGCCAGATCCAGTACGGCAGCCCCTCGGCCGCCTCGGTGCCGATCGAGCCGAACAGGAAGTGGTCTTCGGCGGACGCGAAATAGGGGGCCGGCTCCTGGCGCATGAATCGCTCGTAGACCAGGATCGACGCCGCCGTGCCGCCCACGACGAGCAGCGCGAAGGCAAACAGCCACAGCCGGCGCAACAGCGGGCCGCGAGGCATCAGGCTTCCGATCCGGCGGGCTTCGCGGTCACCCGTGCGGTGGTGCTGTTGATGGCGACGAGGAGCAGCAGCAGTTCCGGGAGGAGGAACGCGAGATCGAACAAGCCGAACAGGCGGTAGGTGGTTTGCGGCAGGAAGAAGAGCACGCCGGCGGCCCGGCTGGCGATGGCGAGCCACGCCACGATCCGGTAGCGATCGAGGTCGATGGCCGCCGGGGCATAGAAGACGCTGAGAATGATCAGCAGCAGGGCCGCGAAGCGCGGCCACAGCAGGGGTGTGGCCGTCGGGAGGCGCACGAACTCCATCATCATGTCGGGCGCCGCGAGCGTCGGCAGGGCGAGCGCGAGGTTGGCCAGGATGCCCAGCCAGATGACGCGTTTCAGCCAGCGTCCCGCCGTGGTGTCGTTGATCATCGGAGTGCTCCGCACCGTCAGAAGGTTTTCAGGTACTCCACGATGGCGTCCTTGTCGGCGCTGGGCAGCGAGAGGCCGTACTCGTGCCCCATGTTGCCGTTGCCGGGGATGCTCGTGTCGTAGCGGCTGAACCGGCGGCCGCCGGCTTCGGCGACGTCCGACACGAAGCCGACGCGCACCTGATCGAACACGTCGTAGCCGCGGAAGAAGGCCGCGGGCCGTTCGGCCGGCGCGTTCAGCAGATCGCGCAGCGTCGGCACCGACCCGTTGTGCAGGTAGGGTGCGCGCGCCCAGATGCCGTCGAGCGGCTGGTTGGCGTAGCCGTGCGTCTTGCGGAACCGCGTGAACCGGTAGCGCGAGTCGGGAAACAGCGTGTACTGATTGAGCGCGAACGTTTCGGTGAACGAGTCGAGCCGGTGGCGGTCCGTCTTGATCCGGTCGATGTCTTCCACCCGGCCGACGCGGGTGCCGCTGGTCACGCCGGTCCGGAAGCGATGGTCGGCATGGCAATCCACGCAGTGCTGCCGGTAGAGCGTTTCGCCGCGCGCAGCCACCGAGGCATCGACCGAGTAGGGATAGGCCGGCGGCGGCAGCTTCCAGATCCAGTCGCGGACGCGCTTGAGGCCGGCATGGTCCACGGTGACGGGCGTGATGCCCGCCCCAAGGCCCGCGCTCAGGTTGCGCTCGTCCACCGAGTCGTTGTCGCCGTCCCAATGCAGGTCCATCCCTTCGCGCGGGGCCTGGTTCCACAGCGATGGGAAGTCGGAGGCGCCGAGGAGCTCCGACGGCGGAAGCTCGTCAAGCTTCCAGTTGAACTGAATCGCTTTGTAGGGATTGAACGTGTCCACGCGGCCGCGGCCCCAGCGCGGCACGCGCTCGCGCAGGATCGGGTCGATCCGGTTCCTGAGTTCCAGCGTCTGCAGCTTCAGGCGGTCCATCAGCCCGGTGCGCAGGAGCAGCCGCTCGAATGTGCCGGGGCCGCCGTTGCGCGGAAACGAGGCGCGCACGGCTTCAGCGGTCACGCGTGAGTCCAGCGTGCAGTCGAGGACGAACTGCACGAACCCCTGCAGGTCGAGCTGATGCGCCGGCATGCCGAGCACGAGGCGGGGCGCCGAGGTCGGCGTCTCGCGCACCGTGCCGCTGTGGCAGACGGCGCAGTTCAGGCCGACGTGATCGATGCCGATGCGGTGGCGGCGCGACACACCGACCGGAAGGTCCCGATCAGGCTCGGTGATGAAGCCGAACTCGGCGTAGCCGCCCGGCAGCCGGTCGCGGCAGATCGTCGGCAGGGCCCGGAACACCCAATAGGGCGGCAGCACGCCGCCGACCGGCCGCAGCAGCGACACGCCTGGCTCGCTGCCGATCGATCCGTACTTGTAGTGCTCCTGGATGTCGGTGAATCGGCGCGGCTCGTCGGCCGTCAGCGTGAGCGCCAGCCCCAGGGTGAACAGCAGGACGAGGCCCACGAGCGCGCCAAGGGCCCATCGCACGCTCGTGCGCTCGAAGAAGTGTTCGCCGGGAGCCGCCATGCAGTTGATAACGAAGAGGTGAGCTCGCCTGAACCCGTTGTCGCAACAAATCGGCTTCGGCGATGCAGGCTCGCGCATCTTACACTCACACCGTCGAGTTCGAAGCTGTGCTGTCCATACTGCTGAGATGAGAAGAGGAGATCGCGATGACGACTCGCATGTTGGTGGCGGCCGCGATGGCCGTGTTCGCCAGTGGATGTTCACTGTCGAGGGGCATTCAGATGAACACGGAGGCGATCGGGGGCAGCACCCAGGCGATCGAGGGCAACACGTTGGCGATCAAGGACTCGACATCGGCCACCGGCAGTCTCGTGCCGGCGTTGCAGGGCGTCGAGCGGCTGCGCGGCCCTATGGAGGCGGTGGCGGCGCTCGATCCGACGCTCAAGGGCGTGGCCAATCTGCGCGAGCCGATGGGCTCGGTGGCGGCGCTCGATCCGAGTATGCGCGCCCTGGCGGCGCTCGGCACGCCGATGAACCGCCTCGTCGAAATCCGGCCCGGGCTCGAAGCGACGGCCGCGTTGGGGCCGTCGATGGATCGGCTGGCGCGCATGCGACCGAGCCTTGAAGCCGTCGCGGGGCTGCACGAGTCGCTCGATCGCGTGGCCAGCCTGGACGCGCAGCTCGGGTCGGTCGCCGCACTGAAGGGTTCCATGGACCAGCTGGCGGGGCTTCGCACCCCGATGGAACGGCTCGCGGCGCTCGAAGGGCCCATGACTCGAGTGGCTGAGCTTGGATCGATCGTCAATCGTCCATGGCTCTTCGTGATCGTCGGGCTCGTCGCTCTCCTTGCGTGGGGTGCCGTAACGTACGTGGCGGTGAAGCTCGCCATCGTGAGCGCCTCGAAAGTGACCCGATCGGTGTAAAACGGCTGAGCGCGCCGTTGACTTGTCGATCGGCCGGCGCTACTTTTGCGCCGTCGTTCAGATGAGCGGCACGTGTTCGTAGACGACGCGCACGACGTTCCTCTCATTCAGTAGCCCCGAATTGACCCGCCACGCAACCCGAGTGGAGTGTGCCCGATGAGCCGCGACACCATTTCCCGCGATAAACAGTGGTACGAGCTTCCGCGCCCCGCCGCCATGAAGAAGCTCATTGAAGTGCGCGACGAGCTGCGAAAGAAGAATCTGCACGACACCGAAGAGCCGAAGCTCGAGGAGCAGAAGGGCCCGGTGGCCGAGGAGATGAAGGCGTCGCGCACCGTCGACGGCACCTTCAACGATCTGAAGTGCCCGATGATGGGCGCCACTGGCAGGCGGTTCGGCCGCAATGTCCCGCTGACCGAGGCGGTCCCCGATACCGCGAACCTGCTCAATCCGAATCCGCGCGACGTCAGCCGGACGCTCTTTACCCGCGACAAGTTCCAGCCGGCCACGATTCTCAACGTGCTGGCGGCGGCCTGGATCCAGTTCCAGGTGCACGACTGGTTCGTGCACGACAAGGGCACGGCGGACAACACGCACAACCTGCCGCTCGCCGACGACGACGGCTGGTTCGAGAAGCCGATGCGGGTGCCGAAAACCCCGGTCGATCCGCCCACGGTGGCCAACTCCAACCGGCCGCCGGCCTACGTGAACAAGAACTCGCACTGGTGGGACGGCTCGAACATCTACGGCAGCACGAAGGAGGAACAGAAGATCCTCCGCACCGGCTCCGGCGGCAAGGTGAAGGTGCAGGACGATGGGCGCCTGTTCCACGACGAGACGACCGGAACCGAGATTACGGGCAGCCGCGACAACCTGTGGGTCGGCCTGAGCCTGCTGCACAGCCTGTTCGCCCGCGAGCACAACGCCGTCTGCGACATGTTCATGCAGGAGCATCCGGACTGGGACGATCAGCGGCTGTTCAATCAGGCGCGCCTCGTCTGCTCGGCGCTGATGGCGAAAATCCACACGGTCGAATGGACACCGGCCATCCTGCCGCATCCGCTGCTGGTACTGGCGCTCAACGCCAACTGGGGCGGCGTGCTGCCGGGGCTGCAGAAGGTGTTCCGCAACCTCGCCGACAACGACCTGCTCAGCGGCATCCCCGGCTCTCCGACCGACCACCATACGGCGCCCTATTCGCTCACCGAGGAATTCGGCTCGGTGTACCGCATGCACTCGCTGATTCCCGACGATTTCGAAGTCCGTTCCGTGAAGGACGGGAAGCTGCTCGGCTCCTTCGAACTGCCGGACATGTCGGGCCGCGCCGGCCGCAAGGTGATCGAGAAGTTCGACTGCGCCGATCTCTTCTACTCACTGGGTGTGGCGCATCCTGGGGCGTTGCGCCTGCACAACTTCCCGAAGCACCTGCAGAACCTGCACAAGGACACCACCGGCGAGCGCTTCGACCTGGCCGCCGTGGACATCCTGCGCGACCGCGAGCGCGGCGTGCCGCGCTACAACCAGTTCCGCCGGCTGTTCCACAAGCCGTCGGTGAAGACGTTCGAGGAACTCTGCGATAACAAGGAATGGGCCGAGGAGATCAAGCGAGCCTACGGCGGCGACATCGAGAAGGTGGACCTGCTGGTGGGCCTCATGGCGGAACCGCTGCCCGAGGGGATGGGGTTCAGCGACACCGCGTTCCGCGTGTTCATCCTGATGGCGTCGCGCCGTCTCAAGAGCGATCGCTTCCTCTCGGCCGAGTACGGTCCGGCGCGCTACACCCAGGAAGGCATCGACTGGGTTGAGAACAACTCGATGATCGACATCATCAAGCGGCACGTGCCCGAAGTGGCGCCGGCGCTGGCGGGTGTCACCAACGCGTTCCAGCCCTGGCGAAAGGTGGGCTAAGCATGGCCTTCGATGCCATCTTCCAGCCGCTGAAGTTCAAGAACCTCACGGTGAAGAACCGGCTGTTCCGCTCGAATATCTCGGGCCGCTTCGACAACTATGACGGCTCGGGGAACCATGTGCGCATCAACTGGGAGACGAAGTTCGCCAAGGGCGGCGTGGGCGCCATCATCTCGTCGTTCGTGCCGGTGCACCTCCGTGGCCGCATCGTGCCCAATTACGCGATGATCGACCACGACAACAAGATTCCGTTCTGGCGCGCGGTGGGGAAGGCGGTGCACGAGCACGACTGCAAGTTCATCCTGCAGTTGAGCCACGGCGGCCGGCAGCGCGACATCAACGGCATCGAGTACCCGCGCGGCCTCTCGTCCACCGGCAAGAAGGATCCGCTGCACGGGTTCGAGTGCGACGCGATGACCATCCCGCAGATCAAGGAAGTGGTCGGGTACTTCGCCGAGGGCGCGCGGCGGGCGCGCGAGGCGGGGCTCGACGGCGTCGAGCTGCACGGCGCCAACGGCTACTTGATCACGCAGTTCCTCAGCTCGGCGATCAACGATCGCAAGGACGAGTACGGCGGCCCGCTCGAGAACCGTGCCCGCTTCGTACTCGACATCGTCAGGGCGGTGCGGGCGAAGGTCGGGGGCGATTTCCACTTCCAGATGAAGATCAGCGCGCAGGAGTTTGCCGACGCGCTCACGCCGTTCCACATCGGCTCCTCGGGCAACACGCTCGAGGATTCGATCCAGGTGTGCAAGTGGCTCGTCGAGGCCGGCATCGACGCGATTCACGTCTCCTCGGGCGCCTTCTTCCCGCACCCCAAGAACCCCTGCGGGTCGGACTTGCCGGTGGAAGACCTGGTCTCGAGCTACGACAGCATGATCTCGAGCGGCGAGCGCACGTTCGCCAACTTCCTGCTGTTCCACGGCGCCTCGGGCGTGCTGGCGCGCCAGCAGTGGAATCGCGAGGCCGGCCCGGCGAGCGAGATCGAAGGCAAGAACCTGCCCGACGCGCGCGCCATCAAGGCGGCGGTGAACGTGCCGGTCATTTGCACCGGCGGGTTCCAGACCGCGTCGGTGATCGAGAAGGCCATCCAGAGCGGCGGCTGCGACGCCGTGAGCATGGCCCGCACGCTGGTGGCCAACAACGACCTGCCGAAGGTGTTCGCCAGCGGGAAGAACCAGGCGGAGAAGCCGTGCACCTACTGCAACCGGTGCCTGGTGAACGTGGTGGAGAACCCACTCGGGTGCTACGACGTCTCGCGATTCAACAACGACCGCGATGCGATGGTGGCGCAGATCATGTCGGTGTTCGACCCGCCGGCCTTCGCGGCCCAGCCGGTCGGCGTCTAGCGAGGCATCATGGCACCTGCACTTGGAGAAGAGGTCGTTACCCCGGACGAGCAGGCGATCGTCGCCGACTTCATCGCCTTTCTGAAGGAGGCGAGCCTGGCGCGCGCCGGCAACGGGCCGGTGCGCCGCTTCAACCAGACGCGGACGACCGGCTGCGTCCGCGCCGAATTCACGGTGCCCGACGGGCTGCCCGCGGATCTTCGCGTCGGGCTGTTCGCCACGCCAGGGTCGTTCACGGGGCATATCCGGTTCGCCAACGCGACGTCCGAGTCGGACAAGGAGCAGGACATCCGCGGCATGTCGATCAAGCTGACGGGCGTGCCCGGCGTGAACCTGATGCCGGGCTCCACCGAGCAGGACTTCGTGCTGTTCAGCCATCCGGTGATGCTGGCCGGCACGGCGCGTGAGTTTCTGGAACTGCTCAAGGCCAACGAGGCGCGCGGGCTGCGCCGCATCACGTACTTCGCAACGCACCCGAAGTCGGCGGCCATCGGGGCGGCCGCCGAGGCGCACCACACCTGTCATCTGGACATCCCGTACTTCAGCGCGACGCCGTACCGCTTCGGCCCTGGCAAGGCGGTGAAGTACGTCGTG
>Ga0209486_10000920_pt1 | contig 12882 bp, 9 predicted proteins | sample NCCompost_FD_187518 | JGI IMG/M metagenome (GOLD analysis project Ga0209486, IMG submission 187518) | Agricultural soil microbial communities from Utah to study Nitrogen management - NC Compost (SPAdes) (version 2) | ecosystem: Environmental > Terrestrial > Soil > Agricultural land | place: USA...
GCGAGATTCCAACAATGAAGAAACCATCTGTGCCTGGCGTGAGCGCGGTAATGGCCGTCGCTATGACCACGTTGATTGCCACGTCGATTGCGGCTGCCCAGCGCGGCCCGGCCGCGCAGCCCAATTACGACGCCTTCTACGAGCTCGGGCCTGATTCCCTCGTCCGCCGCGGTGTGCCGAAGGGCAAGGTCGCCGGCCCCTTCACGCTGCCGTCCGACGCGTTTCCAGGCGTGGCGCACGACTACTGGGTCTACGTGCCGGCGCAGTACGACGGCAAGACCGAGGTCAGCCTCATGGTCTTCAACGACGGCGCCACCTACATGCAGCCCGACGGGTATTACCGCGCCGTCAACGTGCTCGACAACCTGATCTATCGCCGCGAGCTGCCGGTGATGGTGGCGGCGTTCATCGATCCCGGGAAATTCACGGCCGACGGCCGGTCGAACCGGCAGGCCGAGTACGACCCGGTCACCGATCGCTATTCGCGCGTGGTGGTCGGCGAACTCCTGCCGAAGCTCTACGCCGAGTACCGGATCACGCGCGATCCGGATCGCCATGGCATCGCCGGCTGGAGTTCGGGCGCCATTGCCGCGTTCACGGTGGCCTGGGAGCGGCCCGATCAGTTCCGCAAGGTACTCAGCGGCATCGGCACCTATGTCGATCTCGCCGGCGGGCACGTGTACCCCGAGAAGGTCATGGCCAGCGAGCGCAAGCCGATCCGCATCTTCATGATCGATGGTCGCAACGACAATCGGGGTCTGAACGCCGACGGTCAGTACAATCCGGCGCGCGACTGGTTCTATCAGAACGTACGGCTGAAGGACGCGCTCGTCGCCAAGGGTTACGACGTGAACTACGCCTGGGGCATCGGCGTCCACAGCCACGACATGGGCGGCGCCATGCTGCCGGAGATGATGCGCTGGCTCTGGCGCGACCAGCCGGTATCCGTGGATCCGCGCGACACCGCCGAACGCTCGTTCCGCCGGTAGAACGGTCCTCTACTGCTTAACGGAACTGTGAGCCACGGTTCCGCCGCCATCGGGTCGCCATGAACACACCAGCGGCCACGAGCAGCACCGTACCCGGTTCGGGAACCGCCGCCGTCGAGGAGGGGATCGTTCGAAGGTTGTCGAGAGCGATTAACCCAAAGTGTGGGCTGAATGTGATTTGCGCGGAATCGAATGGGATGGTGCTCTGAATCCCCGCGAACCCTCCGGTGCTGACCGGATCCGGAGCGCCGTTGAACGAAAGCGATCCGACGGAGGTTGCACCGCTGAATAAGGTCACTGTCGTTACGTTCGGGACGGTCGTGGTCGACCCCACTAAGAAACCGTATCCGAATGCATCGAGTAGAGACGGAAACGTCAATGTGACCGTAGGGTTTCCGGCCACGCCGACCACTGCGATAGCACTTGGCGGGTTGAGGTTGTTCGTGGTCCCGAGGAGATTAGCGATGACCAGGTTGCCCCCGCAGGGAGGTGAGGGCATCTCGCATCCGGCGCCCCGACTGTACTGAAACAGGATCCCGTCGACGGTCAAGCCGTTGACCAGGGTTCCATCCGGCAGTCCAGAAAAAGTCGTGAGCGTGGAACCGGGACCAAAGGCGCCGACGGGTATCGAGATTGTCGTCGCCGAGGCCGCAGGCGCGAGAAGGAGTGCGAACGCAACAACCGTCGATGAAAGAGGCAGGGCGCGATGCGTTGCCACGTTCGATCTCCTCACTAGAGGCATCGCGTCCGTCCTCGACGGATGCAGTCCGATGGCGAGCCTAGTGAAAGGACCTTACCTAAGCAAGCTGTGCAACAGTTTGTGGCTCGACAGCGGTACGACTTATTGCTCCGGATTGAACGCGGCCAGCGAGAAGAGCCTGCTCGACGATTCGTGTGACGGAAGCGGCGCGAACGCGAACCGCTTCATCGCCTCGGTCCCCCACAGCGTCCCGACGCCGACCAGGAGCTGGAGGTCCATGCGGACCGCGTCTGGAAGAACGGTCTCCGTGACCACCCGCTTCAGTTCTTCGCAGGTCGTCTCACTCACACGAACGTTCTGGCGACCGATGCGCACCAGGTGATCCGTGATCGGCGACGCCTGGACCAGCGTCTCCAGGATTCGGCTGCGCCAGTCCTCCGACAGCTGCGCAAACACGGAGCGGAACCACACGGTGCCGAGAAGCTTTCGAACCTCGGTACAGTTGAGCGGGATCTCGGACGTCGCGCCGTTCCTCGCGATCGCGAGCGCCGCGGCGTCGCGACGGTTCACGCCGAGGCAGAGTTCCCGAAACGTCTGAAACGACGTGGGAACGGGTGGCGGCGCGAGCGCGCCGCCGACCGCGATCGGCGCTGGTGCTGCCGCGGCTACGCTGTCTGCGGCGGCTGCGGCACGCGCTCTCGCGAAGGCCTGCGCCGGCGGCGGAAGGGGCACTCGATTGTCCAGCGGCCAATCGACGTCGAGCGGATCGTGAATCCCCGTGTGCTCGGCAAAGAGCGCGGTGACGCCCCATGGCCGCGGGCCATGCGAGGGTCTCGCGTACAGCGGATTGTAGACGCCCTCCTTCGCCTCCTCGGCGGCCCAGGCACCGAGACGACGTTTGATCTTGCCGTCGGCGATGTTCGACCAGTCGCCCTGGATGCAGACGAGCGAGGTCCCGGCCGGCCTGGTGAACGAGCAGAAGCCGTTGTCCCAGCACTGCCGGCTGGCCTCGTCGATCTGGGCGTCGGTCGGATCGGCGCCGGGCGGCGGATCGAGTTCGCCAAAGCCGATGCGGAGTCGGCCGGGGCCCGCGCCCAGCGTGCAGAGATCGGAAGGGTCTACCTGCGACAGGTCCGACAGCACGTAGAGCAGGCCGCGCAGGCCGCGCGCGATCGGCACATTCATGCGTTCCCAGACGACCGATTGCGACGCCGGACTGGCCTGCGAATACCCGCGGTCGTTGAGAATTTCGATGAACCGGATGCGGGCGGCGTCGAACTGATCGACTACGTGCAGGGCATGATCGTAGCGGCGCTTGTCCACCTCATGCCATTCGAACGACGGCCTGACAAAGATCGGAATCACGAGCTTTCGCTGCTCGCGCGCGATCTGCGCGAGCGGAAACATCGTCCCCGCCCCGGTGCCTTTACCGCCGGTGCCGATCAGCACGATGACGGAGTAATCGCGGAAGAGCGCGGTGACCTCCGTCCGTGATTCCTCCAGCGCCTCGCGCGCCACGTCGGGGTTGTGCCGCGAACCAAGGTGCCGCGTCTTCCGTGCGCCGATCAACAGGCGCTCTTCTGCCGGCACGTCGGCGACCGAGAACTCGTTCGTATCGAGAAACCGTGTCGTCAGCGCACGTCGAAGGCGTTCCGCGTATCGCGCGTCCGTTTTCTGGGCGAGCGCAACGTCCTGGCGAAACAACGTCTTGATCGACCGCAGGATGTTGCCGCCGCCGCCACCGCTGCTCGCAAGAAGAATCTTCACGTGCCACCTGCCTGTTTGGGGGAGACCCGCAGGTACAGCGGCACGACGACCCACTGTCCCTGCGCATACAACGGTCCGGCTACGAACCGTTGATCCTCGAGCACCCGGAGTACTCGTTCGACGTCGTACTCGACGTTCTGCTTGTGATCGACGAGATTCGGGTATGGCCGTCCGCCGCGCGGAGCCAGCAGCACCTCGACCTGCCTCCGGTACGGGCGGACGCGCAGTCGCGCCTCGACGACCGGTTCCGAGGGACGGACCCGCACCAGCGGCCGGGCGAACTCGTACACGAACCGCTCACCGAACCGCTGCAACGGCGCTCTCCGATCGCGAACATAGTCATGAAGACCCGAGACCATCAGCGCGAGCGCCAGCGCCAACCCGATCCACAACACGACATCGTCGACTCCGCCTGTCATGACGCTCGGTTACCTCAACCTTATCGCCGAGGATGTTTCAGTCAGTCGTAGACGTGGGACGGTCGACGCGGGAACTACCGGTGGAAACAAGGCACGTGCCACGGGCGTGATGAAGAAGCACACCATCTTTGGGCCGATCGGGAACGGGCGCGCGGGCCGTCGCCGGAAGAAATGTCCCGTCGCGAGGTCAGCGCTGTGTGGCTTCGTTTAATTCCGGACGTGCCAAAGGTGCTCCTCGTTGGCGAGCACCCTGTAGGCGAGTGCCACCGTGTTGGACGCAAGTCTATCGACGGGGTCGAACCACGCAGTTGTGCCACAATCGTTCGGCCCATCCGCTCCTTCGACCCTAACCGTTCGGAGGCCTTCGGCGATGAAGATTGCCACCCGCGGGTACAACCTGTGGTTCTGCCTTTTGGGTCTTCTCTCACGCGTGAACATTTGTTCCTATACCTGGTCAATCACGAGCCAGACGGGTGGTTCGTTCTCCGGTTCGTTTGAAGTGGGCGAGGGGTGCCGGCAGGGTTCCGGCGCCGTATCGGGGACGGTCAGTGAAGCTGGTACGGTGAGTACCGGCCCGCCGCTGCCGCTGGACGCCGTCTGCACCAGGCTGGCCGGTGGAACGATGACGGGCACAGTGTCCGGTTCCTCGGTCTCGGCAACGGGCTCAGAAACGCAGCGATGCAACACGCCCACCGGTGTGTTCGAATTCACCCGGTCCTACGCTCTATCGCTGGCGAAGTCCTGAGGCGACGCGATTGGGCCGCGTTTCGTTCTCCTGCACCTCGTCGTTGACACAAACGGGCGCCAGAGCCATCATCGGCGCGTTGGACCAGGCTATCCCGTCATCCACCCCCCTGCCAGGGGGCAAGTGGGGCAGGAGCGGTCGATTTTTTCTGGAGCAGAAATGACTAAGCGATTTCTGGCAGGTGTCATCTTATTCGGCGCGATGGCGGTCGGCGCCCTGCAGGCGCATCATTCGCTTGCCGGTGTGTACGACTTGAACAAGACCGAGCGGGCAACCGGCATCGTGCAGAAGTTTGCGTTTACGAACCCGCACGGCGCGCTGCATATCGCCATCAAGGACAAGCAGGGCGAGGCCAAGGTGTGGCAGCTGACGACGGGGTCGGCGAACGTCCTGACCAACGCGGGGGTCAGCGCCACGGGCCCGAACCGGGTCAAGAACGGCGATGAGATCACGGTCACCTTCAATCCGGCGCTGAACGGCGCCACCATCGGGTTTCTCCGATCGATCGTGTTGCCAGATAAGAAGGAAGTCGGATTTGCACCCGACTGACGGCGCGGTTTGAGCTGAACGAGAGGAGCCTAGTGATGACGTCTCGAACAGGAATGATCCGTACAACTCTCGCGCTGGCACTTGCGCTCACGCTCGGCGCCCCGCTGACGGCGAGTGCCCAGGCGGGTGCCGGCGCCGGCCCTGCCGGCGCGCCACCGGCCGGTGCGCAAGGCGGCGGCCGCGGTCGCGGTGGCCCGCCACCGTACACGCCCGCGCCCGGCGCCCGGGATTTGCGCTCCGTGCTTCATAACTGGGGCTGGCATCTGGGCATGCTGCGCGGCGAGCAGGAAATCGATCTGGTCGCATCGCTCGAATATAAGGGAACGGGCACCATGCAAGTGGACGGGCAGCCCTGCAAGCTGACGGCCTATCGCATCAGCACCAACTACCAGATATCGGGTCAGCGGACTCAGATCACATGCATGCGGCCCAATGGACAGACGTATTCCAACATCGAAGTCCTCAGTGGAGCGTACGCATGGAACGAAGATATTCCCGGCGCGGAGCTCATTAAAGGAAAAGGTAAAGCGACTCCGATGGCGGCTGCCACCGAGGAGCGGATGATTCGCCTCTGGGCAAGTCCGCAGGGCGCGCTCAAGTCCGCGCTGGCGGGGATCCAGGATCCTCCGATATTTTCGGTCGACCCGGGCAACCAGGTGCCCGCCGATGTCGCAACGGCAGGTAAGACGTCGGTCGTGTGGGAAGGCGCGAAACCCGTTGTGTCATTCCCGATTCCGGGTGTCCCCACGGCAACGGCGACGGCAACCCTCGACGCGAAGTTCATGGCGGAGCGCGTTGTGGTCCGGCATGGAACGAACACCACCGAGTTCGTCTATAGCGACTATCGGGACTGGAACAATCCGCTCCACCCGGCCGAGGCGTTTGTCGCCGGCAGGATGATCGAACGCCGCAATGGCACGGTCGTTCGCGATATCACGACCACGTGGACGGAAACAGGGCAGATGTATGTCGTCATGCCCGTGCCAGCCAGCGTCAAGGCGGCGATCAAACCAACGCTGCAGCCTCCCGCCTGGGTTTCCGCGTTTGGTCCAAGTGTTCCCCTGGCTAGCCTATCGGCGCCGGTGTCAACTCCCGCGGCTCAGGTCGTAACGCCGAGGCTTGCCAACGGAAAACCAGACATGACGGGTAGCTGGAATGCGGTTGCTGGCATTGGCAATGGCGGTGCTGGAGCTTATAACCCACCGTTTCCCGCGAACCGCCGATGTGGCCCAACGCAGACCCGGTGCAAAGTCCCTAACGACAACTTTACGGTGGATTATGCGTGGATCTCACCCTCGCGATATTGGATGAACATACACGGCCCGATCTACAAACCCGAGCACTGGGACAAAGTCCAGGAACTCGACATGTGGACGAACAAGTTCGATCCGATCATGACGTGCCAGCCGATGGGGATTCCGCGCCAGGGTGAGCCCCGCCGCATCTTCCACACGGTCAACGACATCACCCTGTTCTATACGTACAGCGATTACGGCGGCGGAAACAGGGAATACCGCATGATCCCGACGGACGGCCGTGAGCACAACGCGAACCAGGCGAGACAGGCCACCTACCTCGGGTATTCCGTCGGGAAGTGGGAGGGCGACACGCTGGTGATCGACTCGATCTCGTTCGTCGATTCGACATGGTTCGGACGTGGCGGCCTCTTCCATTCCGGCGACATGCGCATCGTGGAGAGATTTACGCGCAAGGGCAATGAACTCCTTCACGAAATGACGATTCACGACCCCGAGTCGCTGGTCGAGCCCTGGGTCATGCCGGCGCGTACTCTGACGCTCAGCAACGGCGACGCACTGATTGCGGAACGTGCGCACTGCGAGATCTACGAAGAGCAAAGCATCACCAATCAAATGCGGCACTAGCCTTCGCCAAACCGCTCGCTTCGCTCGCTGGCTACGGCTAGCAGGCTAGCGCTAACCGTGGGGCATCTCGGCCGGTAGGCCGAGGTGCCCCAGATTCATCCCAAGCCCGCCAAAACATCATTCCCGCGCCGCCCGGGACAGCGCGGTCTCGCAGTGGTACACTCCGCAACAGCAATATCCATTTTGTCCAATATTTCCGGAGGCTTACGATGAACAAGCGGGCTTTCGTCGCAGTCGTCTTCCTGGGGCTGATAGCTGCCGGTCCGTTGCTGGCGCATCATTCCCTTGCTGGCGTGTACGACTTGAACAAGACCGAGCGGGCAACCGGCATCGTGCAGAAGTTTGCGTTTACGAACCCGCACGGCGCGCTGCATATCGCCATCAAGGACAAGCAGGGCGAGGCCAAGGTGTGGCAGTTGACGACGGGGTCGGCGAACGTCCTGACCAACGCGGGGGTCAGCGCCACGGGCCCGAACCGGGTCAAGAACGGCGATGAGATCACGGTCACCTTCAATCCGGCGCTGAACGGCGCCACCATCGGGTTTCTCCGATCGATCGTGTTGCCAGATAAGAAGGAAGTCGGATTTGCACCCGACTGACGGCGCGGTTTGAGCTGAACGAGAGGAGCCTAGTGATGACGTCTCGAACAGGAATGATCCGTACAACTCTCGCGCTGGCACTTGCGCTCACGCTCGGCGCCCCGCTGACGGCGAGTGCCCAGGCGGGTGCCGGCGCCGGCCCTGCCGGCGCGCCACCGGCCGGTGCGCAAGGCGGCGGCCGCGGTCGCGGTGGCCCGCCACCGTACACGCCCGCGCCCGGCGCCCGGGATTTGCGCTCCGTGCTTCATAACTGGGGCTGGCATCTGGGCATGCTGCGCGGCGAGCAGGAAATCGATCTGGTCGCATCGCTCGAATATAAGGGAACGGGCACCATGCAAGTGGACGGGCAGCCCTGCAAGCTGACGGCCTATCGCATCAGCACCAACTACCAGATATCGGGTCAGCGGACTCAGATCACATGCATGCGGCCCAATGGACAGACGTATTCCAACATCGAAGTCCTCAGTGGAGCGTACGCATGGAACGAAGATATTCCCGGCGCGGAGCTCATTAAAGGAAAAGGTAAAGCGACTCCGATGGCGGCTGCCACCGAGGAGCGGATGATTCGCCTCTGGGCAAGTCCGCAGGGCGCGCTCAAGTCCGCGCTGGCGGGGATCCAGGATCCTCCGATATTTTCGGTCGACCCGGGCAACCAGGTGCCCGCCGATGTCGCAACGGCAGGTAAGACGTCGGTCGTGTGGGAAGGCGCGAAACCCGTTGTGTCATTCCCGATTCCGGGTGTCCCCACGGCAACGGCGACGGCAACCCTCGACGCGAAGTTCATGGCGGAGCGCGTTGTGGTCCGGCATGGAACGAACACCACCGAGTTCGTCTATAGCGACTATCGGGACTGGAACAATCCGCTCCACCCGGCCGAGGCGTTTGTCGCCGGCAGGATGATCGAACGCCGCAATGGCACGGTCGTTCGCGATATCACGACCACGTGGACGGAAACAGGGCAGATGTATGTCGTCATGCCCGTGCCAGCCAGCGTCAAGGCGGCGATCAAACCAACGCTGCAGCCTCCCGCCTGGGTTTCCGCGTTTGGTCCAAGTGTTCCCCTGGCTAGCCTATCGGCGCCGGTGTCAACTCCCGCGGCTCAGGTCGTAACGCCGAGGCTTGCCAACGGAAAACCAGACATGACGGGTAGCTGGAATGCGGTTGCTGGCATTGGCAATGGCGGTGCTGGAGCTTATAACCCACCGTTTCCCGCGAACCGCCGATGTGGCCCAACGCAGACCCGGTGCAAAGTCCCTAACGACAACTTTACGGTGGATTATGCGTGGATCTCACCCTCGCGATATTGGATGAACATACACGGCCCGATCTACAAACCCGAGCACTGGGACAAAGTCCAGGAACTCGACATGTGGACGAACAAGTTCGATCCGATCATGACGTGCCAGCCGATGGGGATTCCGCGCCAGGGTGAGCCCCGCCGCATCTTCCACACGGTCAACGACATCACCCTGTTCTATACGTACAGCGATTACGGCGGCGGAAACAGGGAATACCGCATGATCCCGACGGACGGCCGTGAGCACAACGCGAACCAGGCGAGACAGGCCACCTACCTCGGGTATTCCGTCGGGAAGTGGGAGGGCGACACGCTGGTGATCGACTCGATCTCGTTCGTCGATTCGACATGGTTCGGACGTGGCGGCCTCTTCCATTCCGGCGACATGCGCATCGTGGAGAGATTTACGCGCAAGGGCAATGAACTCCTTCACGAAATGACGATTCACGACCCCGAGTCGCTGGTCGAGCCCTGGGTCATGCCGGCGCGTACTCTGACGCTCAGCAACGGCGACGCACTGATTGCGGAACGTGCGCACTGCGAGATCTACGAAGAGCAAAGCATCACCAATCAAATGCGGCACTAGCCTTCGCCAAACCGCTCGCTTCGCTCGCTGGCTACGGCTAGCAGGCTAGCGCTAACCGTGGGGCATCTCGGCCGGTAGGCCGAGGTGCCCCAGATTCATCCCAAGCCCGCCAAAACATCATTCCCGCGCCGCCCGGGACAGCGCGGTCTCGCAGTGGTACACTCCGCAACAGCAATATCCATTTTGTCCAATATTTCCGGAGGCTTACGATGAACAAGCGGGCTTTCGTCGCAGTCGTCTTCCTGGGGCTGATAGCTGCCGGTCCGTTGCTGGCGCATCATTCCCTTGCTGGCGTGTACGACTTGAACAAGACCGAGCGGGCAACCGGCATCGTGCAGAAGTTTGCGTTTACGAACCCGCACGGCGCGCTGCATATCGCCATCAAGGACAAGCAGGGCGAGGCCAAGGTGTGGCAGTTGACGACGGGGTCGGCGAACGTCCTGACCAACGCGGGGGTCAGCGCCACCGGCCCGAACCGGGTCAAGAACGGCGATGAGATCACGGTCACCTTCAATCCGGCGCTCAACGGCGCCACCATCGGGTTTCTCCGATCGATCGTGTTGCCAGATAAGAAGGAAGTCGGATTTGCACCCGACTGACGGCGCGGTTTGAGCGGGACGAGAGGAGCCTAGTGATGACGTCTCGAACAGGAATGATCCGTACAACTCTCGCGCTGGGACTTGCGATCACGCTCGGCGCCCCGCTGACGGCGAGTGCCCAGGCGGGTGCCGGCGCCGGCCCCGGCCCGGCACAGGGCGGCGCCGCACCACCGGCCGGTGCGCAAGGCGGCGGCCGCGGTCGCGGTGGCCCGCCACCGTACACGCCCGCGCCCGGCGCCCGGGATTTGCGTTCCGTGCTCCATAACTGGGGCTGGCATCTGGGCATGCTGCGCGGCGATCAGGAACTCGACCTTGTCGCGTCGCTCGAATATCAGGGCAAGGGCACCATGCAGGTCGGTGGGCAGCCCTGCAACGTGACGAAGTACCGCAGCAGCATCAACTACCAGGTGTCGGGTGAGCGGATTCAGATCACCGGCACGCGGCCCAATGGCCAGAGTTGTTCCACGATCGAGGTCCTCAGCGGGGCGTACGCGTGGAACGAAGATATCCCCGGTGCGGAGCTGATCAAGGGCAAAGGGAAAGCGACGCCCATGGCGGCTGCCACGCGCGAGCGGATGATTCGCCTGTGGGCCGGTCCGCAGGGCGCGCTCAAGTCGGCGCTGGCGGGGATCCAGGATCCACCGCTCTTCTCGGTCCGGCCGGGCACGCAGGTGCCCGCGGATGTCGCCACGGCCGGCAAGACGTCGGTCGTGTGGGAGGGCGGCAAGCCCGTGGTGACGTTCCCGATCCCGGGCGTGCCCGGGGCGACCGCCACAGCGACGCTCGACGCGAAGTTCATGGCCGAGAAGGTCGTCGTGCGGGACGGCACGAACACCACCGAGTTCACCTACAGCGACTATCGCGACTGGAACAATCCGCTGCACCCGGCCGAGGCGTTTGTCGCGGGCCGGATGATCGAACGGCGGAACGGGACGGTCGTTCGCGATATCACGACGACGTTGACGGAAACAGGGCAGATGTATGTCGTGATGCCGGTGCCCGCCAGCGTCAAAGCGGCGATCACGCCAACGCTGCAGCCACCGAACTGGGTCTATGCATTCCGCCAGACGGCGCCGGCCGCACAAGCGGCGGATGTCGTGACGCCGAGGCTGGCCAACGGGAAGCCGGACCTGACCGGTGTCTGGAATGCGGCCCCTGTGGGCCCACCGGGTGGCGGGAACCGCCGATGCGGTCCGACGCAGACCCGCTGCAAAGTCCCGAACGACAACTTCGTCGTCGATTACGCGTGGATCTCGCCCTCGAGGTATTGGATGGGCGCCAACGGCCCGATCTACAAACCTGAATACTGGGACAAGGTCCAGGAGCTCGACATGTGGACGAACAAGTACGACCCCGTCATGACATGTCAGCCGCTGGGCATTCCACGTCAGGGCACACCAGCGCGGATCATCCAGACGGACAAGGACATCATCTTCTTCTATCGGCAGTATGCCGATTACGGCGGCGGAAACACCGAGTTCCGCGATATCCCGATCGACGGCCGTAAACACAATGAAAACCAGGCACGGCAGGCGACGTATTTCGGATACACGGTGGGCAATTGGGAGGGCGACACGCTGGTGCTCGACTCCATTTCCTTCGTCGATTCGACATGGCTGGGACGCGGCGGTCTCTTCCACTCCGGCGACATGCGCATCGTCGAGAGGCTCACGCGGAAGGGCAACGAAATCCTGTACGAAATGACCATCCACGACCCTGAGTCGTTTGTCGAACCGTGGGTCATGCCGGCGCGAACGCTGCGCCTCGGCGGTGGCGATGGAATCATGGGCGAGCGTGCGCATTGCGAGGTGTACGAAACGGCGGACATCACCAATCAGATGCGGCACTAGCCTTCGCCGAACCGCTCGCTGGCTGCGGCTATCGCATTTTTCAAATGCGCTAGCAGGCTAGCGCGAAACCGTGGGGCATCTCGGGCGGCAGGCCGAGGTGCCCGGGTTCATCCCGCCCTCATCCCGCCGCGCGGAATCGTCTGCGTCTCACGCCACAGCGACCCGGTAGCTCCGCCACCAACGCAGCATGTCTGTACGCGACCAGATCACCAGGCCGGTTGTCGGCGTGAACCGGCCCTCCCGGTACAGGCGTCCGCGCTCGCGACTGTGTTCGAAGACCCCGCAGTCCGGCGGCGCCGCGCCGATCGTCGTCACGAAACCGCCGGCGGCGACAATGGGCGCGTTCACGGCGGCGAGGTGAGGCGACACCCGGTGGACGTCCGGCGATCGCAACCATGACGCGGCGACCAGTCCACGGAGATCGGGACGTGACTCCAGCGTTTCAGCCATTGCGGCAAGTGCGTCGCTGATCGCCGGCTCCGCGAGATGTTCCGGCTGGCGATGCGGATTCAAATGCGGAAACATCGCCGGTCCGAGGCCGCGCAGCTTCGCCAGCGCGCGCACCAGGCCGGGGACGTCGCGCGGCGGCACCTTGAGCAGCCAGGATCGGCTGACCCCGCAGATGTCCCAGTGAAAGAGCCCCGCGCTGAATCGGCGTCCGGTCACGATCTTCGCGAACTCCCGAAAGCGGATGCCGGTGACGAGCAGCGTCTCATCCGCCACCCAGGCGTCGTCGAGGAGCGACGCGATTTCCGCGCACGTCCGGTTGCGTACGGTATCGCCAAGGGGCGGGCGCGGGCTGGAGAGCATCGCCGCCGCGGCGTGCACCAGGAGCCAGCGTTCGATGGCAGCGCTTGCGGCCGGTAACCGGGCCTGCCGTTTCGCCGCCTCGATCAGGA
>Ga0209486_10000922_pt1 | contig 12877 bp, 10 predicted proteins | sample NCCompost_FD_187518 | JGI IMG/M metagenome (GOLD analysis project Ga0209486, IMG submission 187518) | Agricultural soil microbial communities from Utah to study Nitrogen management - NC Compost (SPAdes) (version 2) | ecosystem: Environmental > Terrestrial > Soil > Agricultural land | place...
CCCGGACGCAGATCTCATAGACCCCCGCGGAAGATATGCCCGGAATGGTCGCCTCCACGTCCTCGGTTGAGCCGTCGAACGACCCGTCCGAGGCGGACATCGGTAGGTACGATCCCGTACCGATCCGGTACTCGGCCGACGCAATGTTGGCCCCACCCGTCGTTGCATCGCTGACGGCCGCAGTGACCCGGATCGACGTATTGATCGGCGCGGGGTTTGGATGAGCGCTCGTGTCCGAGGTGACGGGACCCTGAAGATCGGGGATCGCCGTTGCAGTCGGTGTCGGAGTGGGCGTCGGAGTGTCCGCGGGCGTCTCGGTCAGGGTGGGAGGGTCCGTTGGCGAATCGGTCGGAGTGTTGGTCGGCGTCCGAGTCGGAGTATTCGTCGGACTCGTGACGGCCAGATCGGCGCTCAGTCGGGCGACGAACGCGTCGTTGACGCCCGCGAAACCCGCCTGAGCCCCGCCAGCCGTGCCAGGAAAGTTCTGCGAATATGTGTATCCGTCCACGTAGACGTCACCCGTAGTCGAGTTTATGGCCAGCGCGTTGAGGAGTTCAGCGTCACTCCCGCCGAGATATGTGGACTGCCCGAGTGTCGTTAGACTCGGGTTCAGGCGCCCGACGAAGGCGTCCTGGTGGCCGCCGAAGGCAGCTTGGGCCCCTCCAGAGGTACCCGGAAAAGTTGTCGATGACGTTCGTCCGGCTACGTAGACTTCGCCGGTCGTCGGATGGACGGCGAGAGCGTAAGCGTAATCGTCTCCGCCTGCGCCGAGGTAGGTCGACTGATTGAGAGTGGTCAGCGCGGCGTCCAATCGTCCGATGAAGGCGTCCTGGCCGCCGCCCGACGTCGCCTGCGTCCCGCCGGAAGTGCCTGGAAAGTTCGTGGAGAGTGTGACTCCTGCCGCGTACACGTCACCTGTCAACGGGTGGATCGCGAGGGCTCGGGCGACCTCGAGGTCGCCACCTCCCAGATATGTGGACCCGTAGAGCGACGTCAAGGCGGGATTCAAGCGCCCGACGAAGCCGTCTTGGTAGCCGCCAAAGGTTGCCTGCGCCCCGGTAGCCGTGCCCGGGAAATTCGGCGAAACGGTAAACCCGGCCACGTACACATCGCCCATGGTCGGATGGATAGAAAGCGCCAAGGCGTACTCCTCGCTGCTGCCGCCCACGTATGTGGCCTGATCGAGCGTAGTCAGTGCGGCATTGAAACGCGCGCAGTAACCGTCGAACGAGCCGCCGCCGTATGCCGGCTGGGCGCCACCAGCGCGCTCCGGGAAATCCGCGGACTGGGTGTTTCCGGCCGCGTAGACATCTCCCGTGGTCGGGTGAACCGCGAGCGCCCAGCTGGCATCGTAGCCGCTGCCACCGAGATAGGTCGTCTGGCCCAGGGTGGTCAGTGCGCCATTCAGTCGCGTGACAAAGGCGTCCACGCTCCCGCCAGCCACAGCCTGCGCCCCGCCACCCGTCTGCGGAAAATCGGAGGAGACTGTATATCCGGCCGCGTAAACCTCACCCGTCATGGGGTGAATCGCGAGGGCGTTGGCAGCGTCGCTGCCGCCGCCGCCGAGGTAGGTTGCTCCATGGAGCGTCGTCAGAGCGGCGTTCAGTCGCGCGACAAACGCGTCCGAGCCGCCGCCAGGAGCCGCCTGCGCCCCGCCGCTCGTTCCGGGAAAGGCCGTGGAGAGCGTGTACCCCGCGACGTACACGTCCGCGGTAATCGGGTGGATAGCAAGGGCCTGTGCGATGTCATCCTGATTGCTCCCCAGATACGTGGCCTGCAACAAGGGATCGATCATCACGGGCAGCGCGGAGTCGTAGCTGCCCAGGCGGAAGCCATATTCCTGGCCCTCAAGTTGATATGCCACCGAGATCGAGCGCTGCACTCCCTCGATCTCCTGAAAGGCTTCAGGAGGTGTAAAAGTGACTTCTCCCACACCGGTCCCTACGACGAGTGCGCCCGCCTCGTTGACCCGCAGCGACTCCGCACCGGCGAGGCTCATTCGAATCGCTGACGGATCTCCGTGAGGTTCGACCGTAAAGATTTTTTCTACGTTCGCTCCGTGAGCCCGCAACTCCAGGTTGATACCCGGCCAGACTTCCCCAAGAGAGACTTCCTCGAAAGTCGGAATTTCGGTTCTCCAGCTCCGAGGGTCATTTCCTACGAAGTAGCTGACCTGAGTTTCGGCCCGTTGGCGTCCAACCGGCCGGACCTTCGCACCCACCGGAGTCTCCGCCAGCGCCCAGCCCGCCTTTCTTGCCGTGGTCTGCTCGCCCGAGGCGAGAACTCTCGCTTCCGGGAGCGAGTAGACGATCTGCCCGTCACGGGTGACGAAGACCGTGCCGGCGAAAGTCGATGCGTGGTAGGCCACCGCCGGGTCAGTCTGGCCCGAGTTGGCGACGAACGGGATTTGTACCGAGGCAAGGCGCTCGGATACTCGCTGCTCACGAGTCTGCGGTTTCTCGTCCGATCCGGACTCCAGCAGAACAAGCCCGAGCGCCACCAGGCAGGCGATCGGAGCAAGAACTCGTACGCGCATCCGCGGCTCCCTCCTGACATGCACACACCAGGCGACGAGTCCGCGCGCGACGGAAAGGACACTGCGCACGGCAGTTCTGGGGAGGACCCGACTGTTCATGGCCACGAAGAACACTCCTTTCAACTTGGCTCGCAGTTCGCAGTTATGGCCGCGTAATGTGGATGTGGAATCTCAGGTAGAAGTCGCCGTCGTTGCTGGCGCCACCCTCGGGGACGAGCCTCGCCACAGCCCGGCCGAGGCCGATTGGGGTGATGGACCAGTCGTTGCAGCCTCCGGCATTGGCCGTGTTGCAGCGCACCTGCGCGTCGGTCACTTCAGGGAAGTGGTTGAACGACTGGGCCGGACTCAAGGCGTAGTCGATGCCTGCAACGTTAAACTTGTTCATCAGAGGGCACGTGAATGACGACCCCGCCGTCATGGTCAGCATGTTGTTGTAGACGAGCGTGCACTTGACCGTGACTCTCGACGTGAGCGGCAAGGCTCCCCAGAACGGAGGGTTCGCCGGGGCCGTGTAATGAGGATCCCCGGGTTGGACGGCGTCCTCCGGATCGAGACTGTGGTTTACGAGTCGGGCGGTGGAGGCGTACGTATCGAACTGCCAGTCCCAGTCGACGCGGTTGTACCCGTTGTCGGTCAGCCAGGATATGACCCCGTTCGCGCCATGCGAATAGGGGCCGAAGCCGTCGCTCGCGATATCAGCCGGAAGGCCGTTCGCGTCGACGTCTCGGATTGTCGTGGTGACCGGAATGATGCAGTCGCGGCCGGTGGAGACGCTCCCCGCGGCCGGGCACTTGGTCCCACCTCCCCCACCGGCTGGTTTGCCGGCATCGGCGGAGCCGGGCATCGCGGCGATCGCAACGCTGACCACTAACGGGAGCAGGGGAAACCGGACGGCAGTTGTCATGAGGTCTCCTTTCAGAATTTAGGCGCGAAAAAGAACGCGGCCGCCCGAGGCTTCACAGGAACCGCTCTTTTCGAATCAACGCGAGAAACCGGACGTTGGTCGAGACTCCCGTCTTTTCGTGAATCGCTTTCACGTGGCTGTGAATGGTGTGGTACGAGACGCCGAAACGGTCGGCGGTCTCCTGGTACGTCAGCCCGTCCACCAGCGCGCGGGCCACGGCCGTCTCCATCGGCGTCAAGCCGAAGCGATCGCGCAGAGCATTTGCAAGAGAGCAGTCCGCCTCGATATTCGGTCGCGGAGTGTGCGGACTCCGGCGCGGCATAAGGAATCACCATCTCTCCTGTCGTGGGGTGTGCGAAGTCTCGCAATGGCTACGAGGCTTCGCATCGCCAGAACTGGCGAGAAGCGCAGAACACCCGGACAAAACTCGACTATGGTCGTACTCGGCATCGGGCCCTTCTCGACGAACTGAACTGGAACTCCGCACCCTCGATGTTTTCGGCATGAAGCCTTCCTTTCTTCTCACGAGCTCATCAGGTGGTTCCCTCAGTCTGGCGAGCGTTACCGGGACTCCGCATCACCAAATTTGGTGAGCGCGAAAAGAAGTCAGACATCTGTCCGACTCTCGCGAGCGAGCCGGGAAGAAACTAACGGGGGGCCCTGCGACCAGATCTCTGAGAGAATTCCCGCCAGACTCGCTCGGTCAGACAGACGGCTTGAGCGCGACCACCTGCGCCGGGCGTAACTGGATGGCGTCATCGCGATCGTCGCCGAGGCGGCCGACGCCGCGACGGTTCGGGGAAGCGACTCTCCTCGAGCTGATCGACCTCGTGTACGCAGCGGCTGAGAACGCGGAGCGCTGGGATCCCTTCCTCAGACGGTTTGGAGAGATCCTTCGCGCCCCGGTCGGCGCGATCGTCTTCGAAGACCTTCAGTCACATCGGGCGCAAGTAGCCCGAATCGTAGGAATGGACGCGAGTCTGATTCGCGAGTACGAGCAGCACTACGCCGCACGTAACGCATGGATGACGGCTGGCCTCCCGAAAATGGCGGTCGGCGAAGCGATTCGAAGCGAGATGGTGTTACCAGATCAGGAGCTCCTTCGCACCGAGTACTACAACGGGTTTTTGCGGCAGGCCGGAGTAAGGCATCTTCTCGCCGCTTTTCTCTTCCGCGACGAGCGAACGCTGTCGCAAATCAGCTTCGTCCGGTCTCATCGTTTCGGCGAGTGTGACGAGAGCGAAACTCGGCTTTTCGGACATCTCATACCGCACCTTCAGCGAGCGTTCCAGTTACACCGCAGGATCGTCGACTTGAAGGCGGAGCACGAGCTGGTCGCGGACGCCCTGGACCGGGTTCCGGTCGGCGTGCTGCTTCTCGATGCGAAGGGACGGGCCGTGCTTGTCAACCGCGGCGCTCGCGACATCCTGGCGGCCAAGGACGGGCTCTCCCTTCAGAAGGACGGCCTGCACGCCGGCCGGCCTGCGGAAACGACCGCCCTGCGTCAGTTGGTCTCCGAGGCTTTTCAAACCGGGAACCGCAAGGGCGTAGGTAGCGGCGGTGTTCTTTCGATCTCGAGACCGTCCATGCGCCGCCCGTACTCACTCTTCGTGACACCCTTGCGCGCCGAGCAGTCGGCGTTTGGAGAACCCACGGCCGTCGCTGCCGTCTTCCTCAGCGACCCCGAAAGGAAGCCGGAAACCAATCCGGAAATCCTGCGGCGGCTCTATGGCTTTACCCCTGCCGAGGCCCGCGTTGCGGCCAGGCTCTTGGAGGGTGAGAGCGTTGAGGAAGCCGCCGAAGGACTCCACGTTTCGGTCAACACGGCCCGCACTCACGTGAAAAGCATGTTCGGCAAAACGGATACTCACCGCCACAGAGAGCTGCTTCGAATTCTGCTCTCCGGCGTCGCGACGATCCGGACGGAGTGATGGCCGCTACAGCTCCCGCTCGTAGATCCGATACGTCTTGTAGAGCCGGCCGCCCCACAGCTTCACGGTCCGGATCACCATCTCGTTCTCTTCCAGCAGCCACGACACTTCGACGCCCGTAAAGCCGCGGGCGAGCGCCGAGCGCAGGGACATCGCGAACATCACGGCATTGATCCCGCGCAGTCGGTACTCGCGCTTGATGCCGAGCGTGACGACGCGGAGCGTGTGGACTTTGCTGCGGCGCGCGATCAGGAACTTCAGCCAGCCGAACGGGAGAAGTCTCCCCTTCGCGGGGGCGATCGCCGGGTTGTAGTCGGGCATCGCGAGCTGGAACGCGATCGGCTCGAGCGTCCCGTCCTTGCGGCGCCGCTCCGCGAGAAAGACGAAGTCTTCGTCGAGAAGGGGCTTCAAGCGTCCCGCCATGAAGTCCATCTCGTCCGGCGTCATCGGGACGAAGCCCCAGTTCTTCTCCCACGCGGAGTTGTATACGTCGCGGATCTTGGGCAAATCCTCGCGAAGCGTGCGCTTGGAGACTTTTCTCACGACGACGTCCGGCTCGTTGCGCGCGACGCGGTCCGCGAGTCGGTCGAGGCGCGCCTGCGGCTCCCGTCCGATTTCGAACCAGTAGGCGAGGAGGTCCTTCGCCTTGCGGAAGCCGGCTCCTTCGAGGAGGGCCGGGTAGAAGGGCGGGTTGTACGTCATCATGAAGACCGGCGGCGAGCCGAAGCCGTCGACGAGGAGGCCCGCCTCGTCGTTCAGCGAGGGATTCGCTGGGCCCCGCAGGACCTCCATCTTCCGCTCGCGTCCCCAGAGCGCGGCTGCTTCGAAAAGGCGATCGGCCACGCCGGCGTCGTCGACCGACTCGAAGAACCCGAAGAACACGACCTTTTCCTCGTGGAAGTCGTTGTGGGCGCGGTCCACGATCGCGGCGATCCGGCCGACGTCGGAGGAGCCGCGGCGCGCGACGAAAAGCTCGATCTCCGCGTGGCGGAAGAACGGGTTCTCGTCGGACAGGACCTTCGCGACGTCCGAGCGGAGGGGCGCGACCCAGTGGGGGTCGTCGCGATTGAGAGTTTCCGCGACGTCTAAGAAGCGGCCGACGTCGCGCCTGCCGCGACCGATGCGCTCGATCTCGACGGGAGCGGTCAGACCCCGACGGAAGGAAGCAGGGAGAGCTCGCGCGCGACCTTCTCGATCGCCTCGAGAGCCTGCGTCAACTGGGCGCGCGTGTGCGTCGCCATGAGCGAGGTGCGGATGAGCGCCCGGCCCGGACGCGTCGCAGGCGAGATCACGCAGTTCACGAAGACGCCCTCCTCGTGGAGGCGCTGCACCATCGCGAGAGCGGCGGCGTCCTGGCCGACGACGACGGGGACGACGGGCGTCCGCGAGCCCCCGGTGTCGAGTCCCATCGACTTCAGGCCGTCCGAGAAGAACCGCGTGTTCTCCCAGAGCTTCGCACGGCGCTCCGGCTCGCGGTCCATGATCTCGACCGTCGCGAGAGCGGACGCCACGGAGGCGGGCGGGGGCGCGGCGGAGAAGATGAGCGTCCGGGCGCAGTGCTTGATGTAGTCGATTACGGTCTCGTCGCCGGCGATGAAGCCGCCCACGGAAGCCATCGACTTCGAGAAAGTCCCCATGATGAGGTCGACGTCGTCCTCGAGCCCGAAGTGCTCGGCGGTGCCGCGGCCGGTCGCGCCGAGGACGCCGATCCCGTGGGCGTCGTCCACCATGACGGCCGCGTCGTGTGTCCGCGCCGCGTCGACGATCTGCGGCAGCGGGGCGATGTCGCCTTCCATGGAGAAGACCCCGTCGACGACGATCAGCCTCCCGCGCGCCGAGACGTCGGTCCTCATCTGCCTCGCGAGGTCCGCCGCGTCGTTGTGCTTGAACTTCCGGACGTCGCCGAACGAGAGGCGCGCTCCGTCCAGGATGCAGGCGTGGTCCTGCTTGTCGAGATAGACGACGTCGCCCTTGCCGACGAGACAGGAGATCGCGCCCAGGTTCACCTGGAAGCCGGTGGCGAACGTGACGGCCGCGTCCTTGCGCATGAACTCCGCGAGGCGCTCCTCGAGCTGGACGTGGATGTCGAGCGTGCCGTTCAAGAAACGGGATCCGGCGCAGCCCGATCCATATTTCCGGATGGCGGCGATGGCCGCCTCCTTCACGCGCGGGTCGTTCGTCAGCCCGAGGTAGTTGTTGGAGCCGAGCATGATCATCCGCCGGCCGTCGCAGACGACCTCCGGATCCTGCGCGGACTCGATCACGCGGAAGAAGGAGTACACGCCCGCCCGGCGGACGCGTTCCGCGACCTCGTAGCTGTGGCACTTCTCGAAAAGGGGCGTGCCGCGCACCTGTTCCTCTGCTGCCGGAGCGGCTTTGCTCATGGCTCCTCCCACCTTGCCCCGTTGATGACGGCCGGATCTTAGCAAATTTTACAAAATGGAAGCCCCGTCTCCGGCCTCCCCTCCACCCGATCTGCCGCCCCCGGGCGATAACCACCCGTGTTTCCGGTACCAGGCCCACGTTTCCTTCAGACCGTCCTCCAATGGGGGCGGCGACGGAAGGCGCAAATCACGCCGCAGCGGCATGGGGTCGCAGAGCCAGTCCCCGGCGAGGATCTCCCGGGCCTTGTCCGCGTTGAAGGGCCGCGACTCGCGGGTGACCGCCTCCCGGGCGGTCTCCAGGGCCCCGGCAAGCCGGACGAGAGGGTTCGGCAGGGAGACGAAACGGGCGCGCCTCTCCCCCGCTCTCGCGATCGAGAGAGCGAGCTCGCGGACCCGCACGGGCTCGGGGTCGCAGACGAAGCCGACCCGGCCGGAGAGGTCCGGTCTCGCGGCGGCCCGGGCGATCGCGAGCGCCGCGTCCGCCGCGGGACCGACCTGCACGCGCGCGTTCGGGGCGGGAACGGGGACCCAGCCGCTCTCCGCCATCCGGAAGTAGGTCAGGAGCCCGCGGTCGCGCGGCCCGTAGAGGACGCCGGGGCGGATCACGATCCACGGGCCCGTCCAGGCCCGGGCGACCGCGCGCTCCCCCTCGAGCTTCGAGATGCCGTACCAGGAGACGGGCTCCGGCGGGTCGCCTTCCCGGACCGGCCGTCCGTTCTTCGCGGGGCCCGCGGCGGCTTGCGACGAGACGTGGACGAAGAGCGCGGCGGGACACGCCGCGGCGGCCGCGGCGAGCAGGGCCTCGGTTCCGAGGACGTTGACGGCGCGGTAGTCGGCGAGCGTTCGCGCTTTCACGACGCCGGCGACGTGGACGACCGCGTCGCACCCGGCGAGCGCGTCCGACGCGACCGCGGAGGACAGGTCTCCCGGGACGACCTCCACGGACAGCTCCTCGAGCCCGGTCCGACGGTCCGGCCCGCCGCGGGCGAGCGCCCGGACGCGGAATCCCTCCGAGAGGAGAGCCTTCGCGACGTGCCAGCCGAGAAACCCGGTGCCGCCGGTCAGGAAGGCGGCCGGCATGTCGGCCTAGACGGACGGGACCGGCGCCGCCGTCCAGGCGGCGATGCGCCGGAGGCCCTCTTCGATCGCGTGGAGCGGAGCCGCGAACGAGAAGCGGACGCAGTCGTCCTCCCCGAAGGCCTCTCCCGGCACCGCGGCGACGCCCGCTTCCGACAGCAGCCTCTCGCAGAACTCCGACGAGCCCGCGACCCCTTTCGGGCCGTACAGCTCCGAGACGTCCGCGAAGGCGTAGAACGCCCCTTCGGGCGACAGGCAGCGCACGCCCGGCACGCGAGCGAGGCCCGAGACGACCGCCTCGCGGCGGCGGCCGTATTCCGCGAGCATCCGCTCGACCTCCGCGTCGGTGCGCTCCGGGTCGGCGAGGGCCGCGAGCGCCGCGCGCTGCGAGATGGACGACGCGTTCGACGTCGAGTGACTCTGGTACGAAGCCATTGCGTCGATCACCGTCTTGCCGCCCACCGCCCACCCGAGGCGCCAGCCGGTCATTGCCCACGTCTTCGAAGCCGCCCCCGTGATGACGATCCGGTCCGGGTGCTCCTCCCACAGCGCCGCGGCGGACGCGTGGCGCTTCCCGTCGAAGACGAACCGGTCGTAGGTCTCGTCGAAGATCAGCGACGCATTTCGCGCCTCGCACCAGTCGACGATGCTCTCGAGGTCCTCCGGCTCGATGACCGCGCCCGTCGGGTTGTTGGGGGAGTTGACGATCACCCCGCGCGTGGCGTCGCTCGCGCAGTCGGCGAGGTCGGAGGCGATCGGCTTCCAGTGGCTCTCGAGCTCGGTCGGAACGAAGAGAGGCGACGCGCCGGAGAGCCGCACGATCTCGGGGAAAGAAACCCAGTAGGGACAGTAGAGGGCGACGTCGTCGCCCGCCTCGAAGAGCACCTGGCACGCGTTGAAGACCGCCTGCTTCGCGCCCGCCGTCACGAGCACGTTCTCGCGCGAGAGCGTGATCCCCGCCTCGCGCCGGTACTTCTCGGCGATCGCGTCGCGCAGCTCCGGGTCGCCGGCGACGTCCGTATACCGGGTACGCCCTTCTTCGATCGCCGCGATGCCGGCGCGGCTTACGAAGTCGGGCGTCGAGAAGTCGGGTTCCCCCAGCCCGAGGTCCACGACGTCGACGCCCTGCGCGGCGAGCGCTTTCGCCCTCCGCGCGACGGCCGTCGTGGGAGAGGGTCCCAAAGCGGCGGCCCGGCGGGAGAGGCGGGGCGATTTCACCGCCTCTTCGCCCACGCGCGCGCGAAGCCCGCGAACGCGGTCATCTTCTTTTTGCCCGTAAGGATCAGGCCGAGCTCGATCACGATCCAGGCGGAGTAGACCCAGAGCATTTCCTCGCGCAGCGACGGGACGGTGAACTGGAGCACCCACAGGGCGAAGAGACCGATGGCCTCGTACGCCGCGAGGCTCATCGAGGAGAGGAAGATCCATCCGAGGAACGCCTGGAGAATCGTCAGCAGGATCTCGAGCCGCTGGAACTCGTCGAACGGGAGCGGGCCCGTGTCCCCCTTGCTCCAGCAGTAGATCACCGCAAGGAGCGCCGACAGCACCCCCCACTGGTTGATGTTCGAGGAGACCATGTTCATGAGGGCGACCGGCGCGCGCGTCACGCGCCGCGCCCACGCGAACGCGGAGGTCTTCTCGGGAAACTCCGAGAGAAACGGGGCGACCCACTGGATGAAGACGAACTGGGAGATGCCGAACGTCACGGCCAGGCTCATCATCGAGGCGAGGAAAGGCTCGGCGACCAGGAAGATGGCGGCGCCGCCCGCGAGAAAGAGCGACCCGACCGCCGCCCACCGCTTCCAGCCCTTGAACGAGAGCGCCCAGCGGGAGACGCGCGGGATCTCCTCGTCCTGCTCGATCATCTCCTCGCGCACCGGCATCTTGAGCAGGACCCACAGATACGCCGCGTAAGTCGACGTCAGGATCGCCGCGTCCACGAGCGACAGGCTCCCCTTCGCCCAGACGACGACGAAATAGGCGAGCGGCGGGAGGAGCCCGACGACCTCCACCGCGTGGTCGTCGTGAAGGTGGATGGAGCCGAGCTTTTTCTTGTGCCGCTTTCGGGAGTAGAAAGCGGCGACGCCGTAGATCATCGGCCAGCCGAGCCCGGTCAGGAGGCGAAGGCTCCCCGTAAAGTTCGCGATCGCGAGGTGGACCATGTCCGGGTCCTTCCCCGCTTTCCAGGCGATGACGGCCTCCACCGCGAACTCGGGCATCGTCTGAATGAGCGCGAGGATCGCGAGGGCAAGGCCCTGGGAAATGAGAAATTCTGCCGCCTCCGCTCCCCAGGCGACGAGGAACGCGGCCCCGATCATCGTCGGGAACGTCCAGAGCGCGGACGTCGGAGAAGCGCCGGTCGCGATCACTGCTGGCAAGGAGAGCCGTTCGCGCCAAGACTTCATCGCGGCGGGTTATAGCATGCCGTTCGTGGGAGCAATCGAGTCTCCGACGAACCCGCTCATCCGGCAGATCGCCCGGGCGCTCGACGAGCGCACGCACCTCCTCCTCGAAGGGGAAAAGTCGATCCTGGACGCCGTCGCCGCGGGGACACCGCTCGATCACGTCCTCCACGACGAGAGCGTCCGTCCCGGGCGGCTCGCGCTCCTCACGTCGACGCGCCCCCGCCTCGTCTCCCGGGCCGTCCTCGAGAGGCTGGCCGACGCCCACACGCCGCAGCACGTGATCGCCGTCGCGAAGCGCCGCGACGTTCCCACGGCGGAGATCCTCGCGCGGACCGGACCCGTCGTTTTCGTCTTCGGCATCCAGGACCCGGGCAACCTCGGGGCGATCGTGCGCGTCGCGGAGGCGGCCGGAGCCGCGGGGGTCGTCGGCGCGCCGGGCACCGCGGACTTTTTCCATCCGCGCGCCGTGCGCGGAAGCGCCGGCAGCGTCCTGCGGCTGCCGGTGTCCGGCCGCGTCTCGTTCGAGGCGTTCGCGGTTTCCGCCCGCGACGACGGCCGCGCGATCTGCGGAGCGGTCTCGGAAGGGGGCGAGAACGCGTTCGTTTCGCCGCCGCCCGAGCGCTCGGTCGTCGTCATCGGCGCCGAAGGGACGGGGCTTCCGGCGGGAGCGTACCGGTACCTCGACCGCCGCCTCTCGATCCCGATGCGGCCTCCCGTCGACTCGCTGAACGCCGCCGTCGCCGCGGCCCTACTGCTCTACTCGCGCGAGATGTCGTCCTCGCGGCCCGAGCGCGGAGTGGACTGAGGAGTCTCTTCTCGTCGCGGGACAGGCGGCTTTCTGGGGATCGTCACCTTGACACGCCTCTCCCCTCCCCGCGCCCCCCGTGGAGCGACGACCGTCTTCTGACGGTTTCCGGTCCCGCGGCCCGTCATCGTGAGGCGAGCTCCTCCTCCGAGAACACCTCGGCCTGAAACGAGAAGAGCCGCGCTTGCGTATAACGCCACGCATCCGGCGGAAGTCCCGCCTTCTGCGAGAGCTCGGATAGGAACGTCTCGCGGTCGAAGCCCCACTCGGTCGCGACCTGCGGAAGAAGCAGACCGCGCCGGCCGCCGAGCTCGAGGATCAGTCCGTCGCGGCCGACGACGATGTCCTCCACGTCGTCGACGAGCCGCGGCGCGGTCAGGACGGAAATCTCTATGGCGCACGCGGGAAGCTCGTGGGAGGCGAGCGGCGGAAACCGCGGATCCTCGAACGCCGCGCGCAGCGCGAACTTCGGGACCGTGCGAGCGAGGTCGCCCTCCGGCGCGAGCGTCCCGATGCACCCCCGGAGGCGGCCCTCGCGCCTCAACGTAACGAAGAGCGCCCGCGACTCCCCGAACGGCTCGGAGCGGTCCGACGCGAGGCGCGGCGGCGGCTCCCCGCGGAACTGCGCCTCCAGCGTCGCACGCGCGAGATCGAGGAGCTGGCGCCGCGTATCGTCCGAGAGGGGCGGGGAAACCTCGGTCACGGGGCGGCCCCTCCCGGTCGAAAAGGGGACAGGTTTATTTTCCGCGGCTTGCTCACAGGTCACTCCCGCGAAGCTCCGCGAGAAAGTCCCGGATCGCGGCCTCCAGCGCCCCGAGCTTCCCCTCCAGGAAAT
>Ga0209486_10000923_pt1 | contig 12875 bp, 7 predicted proteins | sample NCCompost_FD_187518 | JGI IMG/M metagenome (GOLD analysis project Ga0209486, IMG submission 187518) | Agricultural soil microbial communities from Utah to study Nitrogen management - NC Compost (SPAdes) (version 2) | ecosystem: Environmental > Terrestrial > Soil > Agricultural land | place: USA...
TATACTGACGCTCTTGCCATGACAGTCGGGCCCATGGCGTTCGTCGATGCAGCGCTGGACGAGCTTCGCCAGCAGGGGCTCCTCCGCCCGCTGCGGGTGCTCGACGGCGAACAGGCCGCGCACGCGTCGGTTGACGGCCGCTCCGTCGTCAATCTCTCGTCGAACAACTACCTCGGGTTGACCACGCACCCCGCGCTGCGCGAGCGCGCCCTCGAGGCCATTCGCACGCTCGGCGTCGGCACCGGCTCGGTGCGTCCAATCGCCGGCACCCTGGCGCTGCACATGGAGCTCGAGCGGCGGCTGGCGGCCTTCAAGCGCACCGAGGCGGCCGTCGTGTTCCAGAGCGGCTTCACCGCCAACGCCGGCACCGTCGCCTCGCTGCTGGGGCGCGACGACGTGATCGTGTCCGACGAGCTGAATCACGCGAGCATCATCGACGGCGCGCGTTTGAGCCGGGCCACGATCAAGGTGTTCCCGCACGGCGATGCCGCGGCGGCGCGCGCCATCGTCGCGGCGCTGCCGCGGACGCAGCGGACGCTCATCATCACCGACGGTGTCTTCAGCATGGACGGCGACCTCGGCGCCATCCCCGCGCTCTGCGACGTCGCCGACGAGTTCGGCTGCCTGATGATGGTGGACGACGCCCACGCGAGCGGCGTCTTCGGGCGGCAGGGCCGCGGGACGGTCGATCACTTCGGGATGCACGGCCGCGTGCACATCCAGGTGGGCACGCTGTCGAAGGCCATCGGCGCGCTCGGCGGCTACGTGGCAGGGTCGAGATCGCTCATCGAGTTCCTCCACCACCGGGCGCGGCCGTTCCTGTTCTCGACGTCGCACCCGCCGTCGGTCACGGCCACGTGCCTCGCCGCACTCGACCTGCTCGAATCCGACGACGGCCTCATCGAGCGCCTGTGGGAGAACACCCGCTTCTTCAAGGCGGGCCTGGCGGCGCTCGGGCTCGACACCGGCCGCAGCGAGAGCCCGATCACGCCGGTCATCGTCGGCGACGCGGCGCTCGCCATGCGGTTCTCCGACCGGCTGTTCGAGCTCGGGGTCTTCGCGCAAGGCATCGGCTTCCCGACCGTCGCGAAGGGCAGGGCACGGATTCGCACCATCGTGACGGCGACGCACTCGCGCGAGGAACTGTCGTTTGCGCTCGACGCGTTTGCCACCGCGGCGCGCGAGCTGGGAGTGGCACAGCTGTCATGAGGGTTCCGCCGCTGCCGCGAGCCGAGAAGGATCACTTCCTGAAGGCCTACACGCGCGGCCTCAACACGACCGATCTCGGCCGGCTGTTCACGCGCGACGCGCCGGACGCCTACCGCTTCTTCTCGCGCGGCATCGACTTCCTGGCGCTGCAGAAGCTGCCGTGGCACAAGCGCGCCATCGGGTCGGTGCGGATGCTGTTTCTGGCGTTCACGATGCGGCTGACGCCGGCGCGCCGCCTGATCTACGGCATCTCGCTCGTCACGACGCTCATCGGGCTCATGGAGCTCTATCGCGAGATGCACTTCCTGCTCGTGCCGCATCCGGCCTTCGCGCCCGGCACGATGTGGCTGCTCATCGGCTTCCTGCTGCTGAACCTCCTCGTGCTGCTCGAGGTGGCGGACCGGCTCTCGCTCAAGAACGACCTCGAAATCGCGCGACAGATTCAGCAGGCGATGCTGCCGCGCGGCGCGTTCCACGCCGCCGAGCTCGAGGCCTTCGGCATGACGCGGCCCGCCAACACCGTCGGCGGCGACTTCTACGACATCCTGCCGCTGCGCGACGGACGCGTGCTGCTGGCCCTCGGCGACGTCGCCGGCAAGGGGAGCCCCGCCGCGCTGCTCATGGCGCTGCTGCTGGCCATGCTGCGCACGCTCGTGGACGAGGGCCTCGAGGGCGCCACGCTCGTGGCGCGCTTGAACGCGCAGATCGTCAAGCACGCGCCCGGGTCGCGCTTCATCACGCTCTTCCTGGCGACGCTCAATCCGGCCACCGGCGAGATGCGCTACGTCAACGCCGGCCAGAACCCGCCGCTGCTCCGGCGCGCCGCCGGGAGCTACGAGCGGCTGCGTGAGGGCGGCATGGCGCTCGGCATGTTTCAGGAGGCCGCCTACAAGGAAGGCTGCACGACGGTGAACCCGGGCGACGTCATCGTCATGTACAGCGACGGCATCACCGAGGCCGAAGACGGCCAGGGGCAGCCGTTCGACGAGGCCGGCGTGGAGCGGACCACCGACGCCGGGGAGTGGGGATCGGCGCGCGAACTCGGCTGGGCGCTGTTTGCGGCCGTGCAAGTACACACTGAGGAACGCCGTCTGCTCGACGACCTCACGGTCCTCATCGCGCGGCGCTTGCCCCCGCTCCCCCCAGTGGTAGCCTAGCGAGGCTCCGCCTCGGAAAAATGCGTTCGGGCTCCGCCCCGCTAGGGCAGTATTTAATTGCCCGCCCTCCGGGCGGGCGGCTGGTCGTCGGCGTCGCTGGAGACTGATGGCTCGACTGCTCGTCCTCATCGTCGTCTGCCTCGCCGGCGCCGCGCCGGCCTTCGCACAGGACCGCGCGAACCCCGACCCCGTGGCCGCGCTGCTCACGCGCCTCGAGCAAATGATGGTGCGGGGAGCGCGCGATCAGTTCGCCGGCATGTTCGGCCAGGGCGTAGCCGAAGCCGGCATCCGCCGCTACGAAGTCGACCTCTTCCTCCCGGGCGCGGTGAAGGCCCTCGTGCGCGAGCGCGAGCGCGCGCCGCTCGAAGGCGCCCCGCCGGGCGACGGCTTCCGCCTGGTCGTGGAGTTCTTCGTCGCCTCACCTGGCCGCGCGCGCATCCTCACCACCGGCATGGACGTCCGCCGGCCGCCCAATGGCGACCTCGCCTCGTGGCGCATCGTGGCGCTCGAGGGCATCAGCTCGGTGGACGGCCTCTACCGCCTGCGTCTGGACACCGGGACGCCGCTGGCGGCGAAGGGCTTCAGGGTGACGTCCGAAGACCTCGTGGTGTCGCTCGACGAGGGCACCGTATTTCCGGTGCAGAGCGACGAAGGCGTGACCGGCATCGTGCTCGTCGGCCGCGGCGAGATGCAGTTCCAGCCGTCGCCGCCGGCCGAGCGCGGGCAGCTGCGCATCTTCTCCGGCCGGGACACGCTGAACGCCGCCTTCGAGACGGCGTTCATCCGGCTCAATCCATCCGATTACCGCCAGCAGGTGGCGGCGCTGCAGCTCCCGGCCGCGCCGATCGACGCCCGGGCCGTGCGCCGCGCCGAAGGGGTGTTCGAGCGGCTGTCGCCCAAGTCGTTCCTGGTGGACCTGCGCGATCTCAGCACCGACGACTGGTATCTGCTGCCGCCCAACAAGGACTTCGTGGCTGAAGTGGACACGCGGCGCTACGACACGCTCACCTTCTCGCGGTCGTCGGCGCAGGCCGAGGACGTGAGCCTCTTCCAGCGCGACAACAAGAAGACGATCAACCTCTATGCCTCGGCGGCCAAACTGGCGGCGCGCGGGCGGTTCTACAGCGACGACGCGTTCCGCGACTACGACGTCCAGGACTTCAACGTGGACGTCTCGGTGCAGCCCGAGCGGCAGGTCCTCCAGGGGCGGACGCGCCTGGCCATGCGCGTCCGCAGCACGTCGATGACGTCGGTGACACTGCGGCTGGCCGACGCGCTACAGGTGCGGAGCGTCGTCAGCGTCGAGTACGGGCCGCTGCTCCACCTCCGCGTGCGCGGGCAGGACACCGTGCTGGTGTCGCTGCCGCGCGTGATCCCGCAGGACTCCGATCTCACGCTGATCGTCACCTACGACGGCCGGCTGCCGTCGCAGGATCTCGACGTGGACACGGTGGCCGTGGCGCGCGGCCCCGGACAGGAGTCGCAGTCGCTCTTTCCCGTGGAGCCGCATTACCTCCTGAGCAACCGGACGTACTGGTATCCGCAAAACCCGGTGTGGGACTTCGCCACGGCGACCATTCGCGTCACCGTGCCCGAGGGCTACCGCAGCGTGGCGAGCGGCGAGCCGGTGCCGGCGTCGCAGGTCGTCCCGCTGCGCGACGGGCTGGCACAGCAGAACGGCGCCACGTTCGTGTTCCGCTCCGACCAGCCGCTGCGCTATCTCGCGCTCGTCGTCTCGCGCTTGTCGCGGGTGTCGGAAAAGCCGATGACGATCGAGGCCTCCCGCCCCGGCGCCGACATCGACAAGGTGACCGTGGCCGTGGAGGCGCAGCCGCGGCTGCACGGCCGCGGACGCCAGCTCGCGACGCAGGTGGAAGAGATCATGCGCTTCTACTCGACGCTGGTGGGCGAAGCGCCCTTTCCGGCGATGACGATTGCGCTCGTCGAAAGCGAGCTCCCCGGGGGCCACAGCCCCGGCTACTTCGCGGTCCTGAACGACCCGGTGGCGAGCGCCAACAACGCGGCGTGGCGCGGCGACCCGGCCTCCTTCGACGGCTTCCCCGAGTTCTTCCTGGCGCACGAGCTCGCACACCAGTGGTGGGGCCAGGCGCTCGGGTGGAAGAACTATCACGAGCAGTGGCTCAGCGAGGGGTTCGCGCAGTACTTCGCCGCGCTCTACGGGCGGCAGGCGCGCGGCGATCGCGTGTTCGGCGACATGCTGCGGCAGTTCCGCCGCTGGTCGCTGTCGCAGTCGGATCAGGGGCCGGTGCACCTGGGCTATCGGTTGGGCCACATCAAGACCGATCTGCGCGTCTACCGCGCCATCGTCTACAACAAGGGCGCCGCCGTGCTGCACATGCTGCGCCGGTTCCTGGGCGACGAGGTGTTCTTTGCCGGGCTGCGCCGGTTCTACGACGACCGGCGGTTCCAGAAGGCGGGCACGGACGATCTGGAGCGCGCGCTGGAGGCCGAGTCGGGCCGCACCCTCGACCGCTTCTTCGAGCGCTGGATCTACGGCACCGACATCCCGCGCATCGGCTTCAAGTCCACGATCGGCGACGGCCAGGTGACCGTGCGCTTTACGCAGCCCACCGACAACGTGTTCGACCTGCCGGTGACCGTGACGCTGACGATGGCCGACGGCAAGACCCGCGACGTGATCGTGCCGCTGACCGAGGCGGAAGTCGAACAGGTCATACCGGTGGAAACTCCCGTACGGCGGGTGCAGGTGAACCTGGACTCGGCCGCCGTGGCGGAGTTCGAGGGCCAATAGAAGGCTTTGGGCTCTGGGCTTTGGGCTCTAGGCGTGGAGGGCTGAAGGCTCAGGGCTTTGGGCGTTTGAGATCGGGGGCGTCGTGCAAGGCTTGAATCATCGCGCGGAGTCCAGCCGACAACTCGGAATAGCTTCCAGACAGTCGCGCGGAGTCCTGCTCGCTCAACAAGCCAAGCCGACCTGCCAACGACAGCAGGTAACAGCTTTCGGTGGCGGAGCCGGAGGCGACGTTTAGGAAACTGACATACTCCCGAGTCGAGAGCCTGGCGGATCCTTCAACGATATTCGCCACAGTGGACACTGCGGCGCGCCGGATTTGGTTCTGCAGCCCGTACCGCTCGGCGGCCGGAAACCTCTGGGAAGCCTCGTAAACGTCGAGAACGAGCCCGTCCGCGAGGACGAACACTCGGAGCTTTCGGTGATCTCGTGCCATGCGTTGGCATTTGCAAAGGGAGCGCCCAAAGCCTGGCCAAAAGCCAATCCGCCCAAAGCCCTCCACGCCTAAAGCCCAGAGCCCAAAGCCCAAAGCCTTCTTGGTATGATCGCGGTTTATGGATACGGTCACGCTGACCATCGACGGAAAGCCGGTCACGGTCGCCAAGGGCACCACCGTCCTGCGGGCGGCCATCGAGTCCGGGGTCTCGGTCCCCTACTACTGCTACCACCCCGGTCTCCAGGTCGACGGCTCCTGCCGCGTCTGCGTGGTCAAGATCGAGAAGATGGGCAAGCTGCAGACCTCGTGCTCGACGGCCTGTACCGACGGCATGGTCGTCTCGACGCGCGACCCGGAAACGGTGGAGGCACGGGCCGGCGTCCTCGAGTTCCTGCTCGTCAACCACCCGCTCGACTGCCCGGTGTGCGACAAGGGCGGCGAGTGCCCGCTGCAGGACTACTCCTACTCGTTCGGCCCCGCCGAGAGCCGCATGGACTTTCCCCGCCGCACCTTCGACGGGGAGGGCGTGAAAGCCGACGTGGACTTCGGGCCGACGCTGATGCTCAACCGCAACCGCTGCATCCTGTGCACGCGGTGCATCCGCTTCATGCGCGAGATTGACGGCGACGCGCAGATCGGCGTGATCGATCGCGGCGCCGGCAGCGAGATCGCCACCTTCCGCGAGGAAGGCGTGCACTCGCTCCTGTCCGGCAACCTGATGGACGTCTGCCCGGTGGGCGCCATCACCACGCGCGACTACCGCTTCAAGGCGCGGCCCTGGGACAACCCGAACGTCGTGGACACCACCTGCACGCTGTGCTCGAAGGGGTGCAGCACGAGCGCGTGGCTCAAGGCGAAGCCGGAATGGGCGAAGGGGTCGCAGCTCATTCGCATGACGCCGCGCTTCAACCCCGACGTCAACGGCTACTGGATGTGCGACATCGGCCGGTTCCAGTACCACTGGATCGAGGGTGAGTCGCGGCTGCGGAAACCGTGGCTGCGTCAGGGGGCCGACCTGCAGGCGGTGGCGTGGCACGACGCGGAGCCGCGGCTGCGCGATCGCATCCAGCAGGCCGGGTCGGCCGATCCCGAGTCGGTGCGCTTCCTGGTGTCGGCGCACGCCGCCACCGAAGAGCTCTTCGTGCTGAAGGACATCGTCGAGGGCATGATGGGCCCCGACGGGCTGAAATCCGCGACGGTGACCTGGACGCGCAGCGACAAGCCGCAGCCGGCCGGCTCCCAGTTCACGATTCCGGCCGTCGATGCGCCGAACGTGAACGGCGCGCGCGATCTGGGCTTCGACGTGGGCAACGGCCAGACGCCGAACCTCGCGCCGCTGCAGAGCGCGGTCGCCGCCGGCAAGGTCCGCGTGCTCTATGTGGTGAGCCCCGGTCCGGACGGATCGCTCGGCGACACGTCATGGATTGTCGAGGCGCGCCGAGCGGGCACGCTGCCGACGCTCGTCGTGCAGGGCGTGGTGATGAACGAGCTCGCGGCGGCCGCCGACATCGTGCTGCCCGGAGCAGCCTTCGTCGAGAAGGACGCGCTCTTCACGAACGACCAGGGGCGGGTGCAGGCCGCGTCGCGGGCCATCGCGCCGCCCGGAGAGGCGCGCGAAGACTGGCAGATCCTCACCAACATGGGGCAGGCGCTGGGGCTGCAGCTTGGCTACCAGTCGTCGGCCGGCGTGCGGCGGGCAATCGCCGCCGCCCTGCCGAACGGCCCCTACGGCAGCGCCGAGAACGTGCCATTCGCGCGTCCGGTTTCGGCCCGCCACTGGCTGCAGGCGTCGAACCCGTCGGAACGCTGGAAGTGGGACTTCATGTACCAGGACCTGCCGCCCGTGAAGGGGCACAACGTTCAGATGGAGGGCCTGCAGAACCTGATCCCGCTCAAGCCCATCGGCTGATCATGAGGACTGCCGCCGCGGCGCTCGTTCTGCTGCTGTCGGCATTTCCGGCGGCCGCCCAGTTGCGGGGCGTCAGGGCCGACCTCGCCACCGAAACCGAATCCGACGCGCGCGCGGGCGCACGCGTCCGTGCCTACCTCCAAGTCAGCGTCCCCGAAGGTTTCCACCTCCAGTCGAACGCCCCGCGGGATCCGTCGCTCATCGCCACGGCGCTGGTGTTTCCTGCGGTACCCGGCGTCCGCCCCGAGGAAGTGGTGTATCCCGCCGCAACGGACTTCATGCTCGAGGGTCAGAGCGAACCGCTGGCGGTCTTCGAGCGGCAGTTCCTGGTCGGTGTCGAGTTCAGCGTCGCGGCCGGCACGGCTCCCGGTGCCCTCGAGGTGCCCGCGCGTTTCCGCTACCAGGCCTGCAACGACAAGCTGTGTTTCGCGCCCGTCACGGCCGATGTCCGCTGGACGCTCAACGTCGTAGGGGCAAACGCGCCGGTGACACGACGGCAGCCCGATCTCTTCAAGCAGATCGCGTTCGGGACCGGCGCTCCCCCGCCGCAGGAAGACGAGCCCCTCGTGGGGCTCACGCCGCCGCCGTCGAACGTGTCGGCCACGCCGGCCACGCTCGACGATTTCACGGTGGTCGCGACCGCCGGCGGCTACATGGGCACGGACGCGTTCCTGACCTTCGTCCGGAACGCCGAGCAGGGCGTGAAGGAGCGCGGCTGGTTCGAGGGACGCGGACCGCTGGCCATCCTGCTGCTCGTGCTGCTCGGCGGCATGGCCCTCAACCTGACGCCGTGCGTGCTGCCGATGATTCCCATCAACCTGGCGATCATCGGCGCCGGCGCCAAGGCCTCGTCGCGCTCGCGCGGATTCCTGCTGGGCGGCGTCTACGGCGCCGCGATGGCGGCCGTCTACGGCATTCTCGGCCTGATCGTCATCCTGACGGCCGGGACCTTCGGCACCATCAACGCCTCGCCCTGGTTCAACCTCGCGATCGCGCTCGTCTTCGTCGCGCTGGCGCTCGCGATGTTCGACATCTTCACGATCGACTTCTCGCGCTTCTCGTCGTCGGTGGGGACGGGTGGCGCAGGCCGCGGCTCGCTGGCGCTGGCCTTCGGCATGGGCGCCATCGCGGCGCTGCTCGCCGGCGCCTGCGTGGCCCCGGTGGTCATCCAGGTCGTGCTGTTCTCGAGCGATCTCTACGCGCAGGGCACCGTGATCGCGCTCGGCCTGCCCTTCGTGCTCGGCATCGGGATGGCGATCCCCTGGCCGATCGCCGGCGCCGGCCTGACGCGGCTGCCCAGGCCGGGCGCGTGGATGGTGCGCGTCAAGCAGATCCTCGGCGTGGTGATTCTGGCCACCGCGGCCTACTACGGTTACCTCGCCTACACCCTGTTCGCCGATCGCTGGGTGGATGCGCGCGCGGTCACGTCGAGCGTGGAGGCGATGCTGAAAGACGGTTGGCATGCCTCGCTCGACGACGGGCTGGCCGAGGCGCGGCGCGAGCGGAAGCCGGTGCTCGTGGACATGTGGGCCACGTGGTGCAAGAACTGCCTGACGATGGACAAGACCACGCTCGCCGATCCCGCGGTGAAAGCGGCGCTCGACGGCTACGTGAAGATCAAGTTCCAGGCCGAGCACCTCGACGAATCACCGGCCCGCGACGTCATCGAACGGCTCGGCGGCATCGGCCTGCCCACCTACGCCATCCTGCGGCCGCGCCCGTAGGAACTCCGGGATGGACGAGACGCCCACGGTGCTCGCCGCCTTCGGCGCGGGCGCCCTGTCGATCGCGTCGCCGGCGGTCGCACCGCTCCTTCCGGGGTTTGCCGGTTACATCTGGAATCGCGGACTCGCACAGCTCGCCGGGTTTCTCCTCGGCTTTTCACTGATCTTCGTGGCGCTCGGGGCCGGTGCCACGAGCGTTGGGCAAGCGCTGCTCGAGCAGCTGACGCTGGCGGAGCGCGCGGCCGGCGTCACGCTGACGGCGCTCGGCATACGCGACATGCGCGCGGCCTGGAGCCGAGGGCCCAGCCCCGAGACCGGCGCGCCCGAACGGGCGACAGCGAGCACCGTGACCGCGGCGTTCGTGGCCGGCGCCGCACTGATGTTCGGCTGGACCCCGGTGGCGGGCGTCGTCCTCAATCGCATTCTCGCGATCGCTACCTCGGCCGACACGATCGAGCACGGCCTGTCGCTGCTCGCGGTCAACGCCGCGGGGCGCGCGCTGCCGCTGGCGGCCCTGGCCCTTGCGCTCGGCGCGACTCTTCAACGCGCGGCGGCGGCTGGGTCGTCGCGCGACACGATCCAGCTCATCTCCGCGGGCGTGGTCACGCTGAGCGGTCTCCTGATCGTCAGCGGCCTGTTCCCGAGCATCGCCGCGGCGCTCGTGCCACTTCTCCCGCTCGCCTGATCCGCGACCTGTTATTCTGTCCGAGGAGATGCGACTCTTCTGATGCATCGGCGCGGCCTTCGCCACGGGCTCGTCGTGCTGCTCTTCGCGGCCGCGGCCGGCGCGGGCGCGTTTGCCTGGAGCGTCGATCAACGGCTCACCGCGCTCGGCGCCGGGGAGCACGCCGCGTCGTCGCGCTTCGACAGGCTCGTGCAGTCGATCGCGCGCTTCGATGCCGCGCAGCAGCTCTTCGACCCGGCGCGTGAATCCGGGACCGAGTGGTTCGCGCGCGTGCGACGGCTGCTGGCGCAGATCGAGTCCGGCGCCAAGGAGCTGCACACCTCGGCGGCGGCGGCATCCGCGGCGCGCACCTTCGACGACGTCACCGGGCGCGTCGTGTCGGCCGTGGCGAGAGCGGAAGAAAACCTGCGGGACGGCCACGATCTGATGGCGGCCGACCTGGTGCAGGACGAGGCTCGGCCGGGCGCCGAGGCGATGCGGGCCGCCGTCCTCGAGTGGCGGGCGGCCGAAGCCAACGCGGCGGACGCGGCGCGGACGGCGCTCTTTCAACAGCTGTGGACCGTGCTCGGAGGCACGCTGGCGTTCTGGGCGATCGGCGTGCTGCTGCTCGCTCCACGCCAGACGGTCGCTTCTCCGGCCGCGCCGGCCAGCCTGTCGATCCTCGCGGAGCCGGCTGGCGACGCGGCGATTGCGCTGCCGGCGGAGCCGGCGCCGCTCCAGGCGCCCGCTCCCATCGAGAACGCCCCATCCGCGGTCGATCTGGTGCCGGCCGCGGAACTGTGCGCGGACATCGCGCGCGCCGACAGCGGCGAAACGCTGGCGGCGCTGGTGGGCCGGGCGGCCGGTGTGATCGGGGCCTCGGGGATCGTCGTCTGGCTGGCGGGGAGTGACAACGAGCTCGTGCCGGTGCTCGTGCATGGATACGGGCCGGAGGCGCGCGCGCTGTTGGGCACGCTGCCGCTGGCCGACGAGAACATGACGACGCGCGCGTGGCACTCGGGGCAGCTGCAGTGGGTCGATGGCGACGCGCGGTCGCGCGGCGCGATCGCGGCCCCCATGTTCCAGGGGCCGCGCCGCACGGGCGTGCTGTCGGTGGAGTTGGACGGCGCCAGGGCCGAAGCGCTGCCGCGCGCGCTCACCAGCATTCTGGCCGCGCAGTTCGCGACGGCCGTGTCGCCGCAGCCGGAACCGGCGGCCGCGGCGACCCTTGAGGCCACCGGCTCGTAAGCGGGCGGTCTAAAGACCGTCCGCTACACCCTGCCCGCCTCACTCACCCGCCCTACCCGCCTTAGATCGTCCGACCCGTCCGAACGGGAGGCCGCTCGCGCTGGGGCAGCGTCGCTGTCAGCTTCAGTTCCTTCCGGTCTCGCGTCACGGTCAGGGCCAGCATGCCGCCGTCGGCGGCGCGGCCGACCTCCTGGGTCACGTCCGAAACCTCGTTCACGGTGCGGCTGTTGATGGCGGTGATGATGTCGCCCGCCTTCAGCCCGGCGCGGCCCGCCGGCGACTCGGCCTCAACCGTCGTCACCATCACGCCGCCCTTGACCCCGAACGTGGTCGCGAGCTGATCGGTGAGCGGGATCAGCTGCACGCCGAAGCGGGCGCGCGGGCCGCCGACCCACGTGCCGAATCCGCGTCCGCCGGGACCGTCGTATCGGAACTCGAAGTTGCGAGCCATGTCGCGCATCTGCCGATCGAGGCCGCTCAGGTCCGGCATCGTGAACCACGCGCGATTGCTCTCCGGTGTCAGGTCCACCGTCCGGCGGTTGCCGTCGCGAACGATGGCCGTCCGCACCGGGCGGTCGTCCGGGCTCTCGCGCACCAGCCGCGAGAGCTGGCGCGCGCTGCGTACGCGCTCGCCGTCGAACTCCACGATGACGTCGCCGGTCATGATCCCGGCCTTCTCGGCCGGACTGCCGGTTTCGACCCCCGTGACGAAAGCGCCCTGCGCCGGCGACAGTTTCGCCCGCTGCCCCTCGTCGGCCGAGACGTCCCGCACCGTGACGCCGATAGACCCGCCGATCCCGTCGATCTGGATCCGCTGCGGTTCGAGCCTCCGCAACCCCTGGTCCTGGGCCCACACCACCGTGGGCCGGATCACGCCGGCAGCGCCCAACGCCGCCAGGGCCAGCCCGCCGACCGCGACGGCCAGCAACACCTTTCCCATCAACCCCTTCATACGTCCCTCCAGCTCCTGCCCCGCCCGCCCGAAGGGCGGGCAATCAAACACTGCACTAGCGAGGCGGAGCCTGCATGCTCGTTGGTCCGAGGCGAAGCCTCGCTAGCTCTCTGACGGGGTCACCCCGGGAAAAGTTGGCATAATTCGCCCCTATGGCCAGGGACGACTCGAAGGCCCGCATTCTGGAGCGCGCGGAGCGGGAACAGGTCCGGTTCATGCGGCTCCAGTTCACGGACATCCTCGGGTCCACCAAGAACGTCGAGGTGCCGGATCGGCAATTTGGCGAGGCCCTGGACGGGCACATCACCTTCGACGGCTCGTCCATCGAGGGCTTCGTCCGGACCGAAGAGTCCGACATGTACCTCAAGCCGGACCTGTCCACCTTCCAGGTCCTGCCGTGGACTTACGCGGGCTCCGAGCGCGTGGCGCGGGTGATTTGCGACATCGTCAACCCGGACGGGACGCCATTTGCGGGCTGCCCGCGGTCCACGTTGAAGCGCGCCATCGAGCTGGCGGCGTCGCGCGGCTTCGCGATGCGGGCCGGTCCGGAGGCGGAGTTCTTCCTGTTTCAGCGCCGCGACGGGCAGCCGACGACCGAGACGCACGATTCCGGCGGCTACTTCGACCTGACCCCGGTCGATCTGGGCGAGGACGTGCGCCGGGAGATCGTGCGCTCGCTCGAGCAGATGGGATTTCACGTCGAGGCGGCGCACCACGAGGTGGCGCCGGGCCAGCACGAGATCGACTTCCGCCACGACGACGCGCTGCTCACGGCCGACAACGTGAGCACGTTCCGCTTCGTCGTG
>Ga0209486_10000924_pt1 | contig 12874 bp, 8 predicted proteins | sample NCCompost_FD_187518 | JGI IMG/M metagenome (GOLD analysis project Ga0209486, IMG submission 187518) | Agricultural soil microbial communities from Utah to study Nitrogen management - NC Compost (SPAdes) (version 2) | ecosystem: Environmental > Terrestrial > Soil > Agricultural land | place: USA...
GGGCAGCAGGAAGTATTGAACTGGCACCCATTGCTAGGAGCAATGCAAGAGATAGAGGCCAAGCTCAAATACTCGGACTTTGTAGAAACCGGAATTTTCAATTCTTCCAAGGTCGCGGCGGTGTATTTGCCTGTCTAGCAAACAAACAATAGCACTGAAAGCCAAACAGGCGCCTTAGGGAGCCGGAAATGGATTACCAGATACTGACTTACCGCACTGCAACTGGCGAAGCCGCTGCAGGTATTTTGGTGAAGGGCAGCGTCTATCACGTCGCCTCGCAGCCCGGGCTAGCGCACTGCCCAACTGTGATAGATATCCTCAATGATTGGAGGAATACCGAAAAACTCTTGCAAGATGCCGCCAAATCCATCGACGCATCAGTTGCCCTCGGCCTGCCACTGGCTGACCTTGAGCTGCTGGCACCGATTCCAAACCCGGGTGCAGTCTACTGTTGTGGTGCCAACTACACCGATCACATTGACGAGATGCGTCCGATGCTGAAGAACCTGCCGCCAGACATTACAAAGCGCGAGCTGGTAGGCGATGAGCCTTGGCATCTTGTCAGCACGGTGCGCGGAAGCATCGTTGGACCCGGTACGAGCGTACCTAAACCGCATGGCTCGCAACGGCTCGACTGGGAAATAGAAATGGCTGTTGTCATTGGCACCACGGCCCGGGGAGTACCGGTGGAACGTGCGCTGGAGCATGTCGCGGGATACACGATCGCTAACGACTTGTCGGCGCGCGACCTGGGCACTCGCCCGGAAGTTCATGAAGCAATCCCGTTCCGCTCAGACTGGACTGAACACAAGTGCTTCAACGGATCGCTTCCTTGCGGTCCCTGGATAACGCCCGCCACCCAGATTTCGGACCCTCAAAACCTTGACCTTAAGTTATGGGTCAACGATGAGCTGATGCAGGACTCCAATACAGACCAGATGGTTTACAGCGTGGCACAGCAGATTGCAAAACTGTCCATCAATAAAACCCTTTATCCCGGTGACATGATTCTCACCGGCACGCCCGCAGGGGTTGGCGCCGGCAGAGGCGTCTTTCTTAAGTCAGGCGACAAGTTGCGTATGACGATTGGAGGCATCGGCGAGCTGCAGCACTCAATCGCATAAAAGGCCACGGGGTTCTACCCCGATCGGGTCCCGTTGATCGGCGGCGACGGCCCAGGTTGTAAGTTTCGCTGTGATCCGAAGCCATCGTCAGTCCGTGGCTCCCCACAATCAACGTTGACCATGAAGTTGTTCCGGCGCCGTCCAACTTCCAAGCAAGTTGATCAAGCGCCTTCAGCAGTCCATGGGAAATACAAATGGCAGGAAGACTTCAGGTGGATTCGTGCGGCACTTGCACGATGGGCAGCCTTGCCTCTGCACGAAAGCAACGATCGAATAACGTACGTAGTGCCCGGGTCGCCATGAATCTCGGCTCGGATGTTTTTTCGAATGCAATTCTTCGCTTAGTGTCGTTCATGCTGCTGGCGGCATGCTTAGTGACCGGAACGAGGGCCCATGCGGAGGCGATCCCATCAGGATGGCAAGCGCACAACTTCGAACCAGTGGGTTTCACGTCGAAGCCGGGATTCAAGCTTGCTATTCACCGTCAGGGGGACCGATGGTTCCTATACGCCGGAACCCGACGTGACGGCATTTTGGTCATAGACGTGACGAAACCGGACGACCCGGTCACAGTGGCGACTCTTCCCTCACCGGCAAATACATTGGAGGTTCAGGTTACAGTACACGATGACCTTCTGATCACGGGCATGTCACGCACGTTCACGACCGAGGAGATGAAGGGGCCTGATCCGACACTGGTGGTACAACCCCCACCGTCTGCAAGCAGGCCGTATTCTGAAGGCGTGCGGCTCTGGAGCTTGAAAGATCCAGCCAAGCCGGTGGAATTGTCCCGATGGAGCACGGGCGGGCTGGGCGTCCACCGCAACAGCTATCCCGGCGGAAAATATGCTTTTCTTTCGGCCATAGCTCCCGGTTATCGTGGCCTCATACTCATTATTCTCGACGTTAGCGTTAGGTGGGCGCCAAAGGAGGCGGGCCGATGGTGGTACCCAGGCCAACTCGCTTCCGAAAGCCCGGGCTCCGTCGTTCCAAGCTTTCACGGCCCGGCCGCACTTATTGAAGGCAAAGAGGTACTAGTTCTTCCGTACACTCCGGGAGTTCTCACACTCGATATCAGCGATCCTGCCAAGCCCACTCTCATAGGCAAGATCGACATGGTGCCGCCTATCGCCAACACCGGGACCCAGTCAATTCACACAGCGATCCCGATAGATGGCGGGAAACTCATCTATTTCAATTCTGAACCAAAGGCATCGGGCTGTAATGAGGGTTGGCAGGCTGCGGGCCTCATCGACAACTCCGATCCCACGAATCCAAAGCTCCTCTCCATCTTCCCCAGGCCATTGCCGCCGCCGGGCTCCCCCTATATCGACTTTTGCGACAAGGGCGGGCGCTTCGGGCCGCACAATACGAACAATGAAATACATTCGCCGCATGTTGCATCGAATGACAAACTAATTTATTTGACCTACTTCAACGCCGGACTAAGGGTTTTCGATATAAGCAAACCGAGGCAACCGACGGAGGCGGGGTGGTTCATGCCACCAAATCCGCCTCGTCCTGCGCAGTCCCAGGTTGGGGAAATCAAGGTCAACCAAACGCAGGATGTCCTTGTGGATACGCGTGGATACGCCTATGTAACCGACTCCGCTTGGGGAATCTGGATTGTTCGGTATACCGGCGGCGACAAGAAACAATGACGCCACGCGAAAGCAGAGCTCAGCGCTTGAATCTCACGTGGATTGATGGGCATGGAGGTTGATCGTGCGGAAGTCGAACTTGCCGGCGATCAGGAAGATCAAGGTGCGGATGGCCGACAGGGGTGTGAAGCCGTAGGCGCGGTGCTTGGGGCAGGCCGTCGAGTGCTTCGAGGAGGCGATTGGTCTGACGGGTCTGCGCCCAAGCAATAATGCTCGAGGTGCCGATGCACGAGCATGGTTACCTTCTTTATGGGTCCGACCTTGGAGCGCATCAAGCAAGTACACCAGTGGACATCATGGCGCGCATTCCGTTGATCTGCTCTCGCTCAAGGATCTCTCGCAGCTGTTCGTTGTAGCTCCTCGAGCGGGGCGGCGCGCATCGTGGCCAATCCGAGCAATGAGCACATCGAGGTCGCGGCTGCGGCAGGGGAGAGCGGCAAGCGACCCTGATCACGACCAACAAGTCCGTGCGCGACTGGACCGAGCTGCTCGCCGGCGACGAGGCGCTCGCCACCGCGGATCTAAATCATTCTATGCCGGATTTGCCCGGACTTGCCGGTTCGTCGCGCGACGGTCAATTTTCGATTGATGTCCTCTGAAATCGCATGGGCGTTGCTTGCGAGGTTTTCATAAACCATCTTCAGCGTTCGGGCTGCGGTTGCTATATCGGCATCAGGAATTCCTTGAAACATGATCCCTCGCAGGAAGCGGGTTCTCGGCAGGACTTTACGAATCATCTGGCGCCCTCCGATTTCCAGATTGATGTAGATGACGCGCTTGTCCTTAGCCGACCTGGCACGTGCTACGAAGCCGCGCTTTTCTGCTTTTAGAACGGTTCGTGAAAGATAAGACATTTCTATCCCGGTGTGACTTGCAAGTTCACTGATAGTCTGTTCGCCGAATTCGCTGAGGATCAACAGTATCTGCCAGATCGGAAGGGGGATATTGAATTCCTTTAGAACATCGCTCATGGAGGCGGCACCCAGCGATCCTGTGCGGTTCAGCAGATAACCAAATTGGACGTAATACATCGGGTCGTTGGGTTGTTTCTGTCTTTTCTTGCTGGTTGCCATTTTTCCCATCTTTCCTGCTTCGATAGATTGATAGAGAGTGGCCGTCGTCATCGTCCGTGAACGCATTTGTCAGTTTCTGATCATGACGTCGTTGCAGACCTCAGCCGGCTATTACAGAGCGTGCCTGTCCACGACCTACATGGACGACATTTCCTCCCCGATATTTTTGCGCCAAGTTGCACCTTACGTCGAGAAGAGTGAAACCCTCAGGAAGTGCGCCAACTCTCACAGTCCATCGATAACATACAAGACTGTCTGTTAACCATACTAGAGTCCCGGGTGACTCGTGACGATCTGCCTCCTCGACACGCTTCCGCAGTTTATTGGATAGCTTCGGCACCGCCGCCAGCAAGCGAGGTCGACAGTATGCTCTTCGAAAAATTCGCCGATGAAACGCATCGCGCAGCATCACGCCCCGCGGAACAGACGTTGCTGTAGATTGAGACCGAGCGCGGACCGTGCTTCGCTAGGATCGACTGCAGCCGGTGCGCGACGCCGTCGAGCGCACTTGCGGAGGTCGTCCGGCAGCTTGCCATCCGGATCGCGCTGCGAGGGTGCAGCACTCGGCCCGGATCGCTGTGGAATTCGTGAGAGCTCGACCTCGGCGCAGTTGTAGCCCTCACACGGCGGATTGTGAGGTCGCCGATGATGTGGACGACGCGACCCTCCTGGATCGTTATCCGAATGCCGCAGCTCGCGTGGCAGAAATGGCAGATCGCAGTCGTTTCGGTCATTCGACCGTCGGTCACGGGGCGACGCAGACGACTGCGCCGCACCGCCTGGCTCAATACCGCAGCGTCACGTCGATGCCGTACGTCCGCGGCGGACCGAACTGCGAAACTTCTTCACCGAAGAACGGAATGATGTTCACCCGATAAAGCTCGTCCGTCAGGTTCTTGCCCCACACGGCCACGGACCACGTACGGTCCTCGGGACCGATCGCGATGCGTCCGTCGACCAAGCCGTACGAAGGTTCCTTTGCGATGTTGTCGGTGGCCCAGAACATGTCGCTCTGCCAGGAGTAGCGCACGTTGAAATCGACCATACCGATGCGATAGTCGATACCGGCCGAAAGCTGCGTATCGGGCGTGCGCTGCAGTCTATTGCCCGAACTGTCGAGATTCAGGCCCGTCGTCGGATCGATCGCAGATTCGATGAAGTCCTTGTACTTCGCGTCGAAGTACGAACCGGCCAGCGTGAGATGCAGGCCCTCGACTGGCGCCAGCTCGAACTCCGCTTCGACGCCCTTGATCTCCGCGCTCGCCGCGTTGTCGGTCAGGTTGCAGAGACACGCCGCATTCGTCTGCGCTACCTGCAGGTTCGTGTAGTCCATGTAGAAGACGTCCGCGTTGATGCGCAGTCGCCGGTCCCATATCATCGACTTGATGCCGACCTCGTAGTTCTTGACGTTCTCCGGATCGAACGATGTCGTCGCCTGCGGGATGTTCGACGGCGTATCGTCGAAGCCGCCACCCTTGAAACCTTCCGAGTACGTCAGGTATGTGAAGACGTCGTCCGTGATCCTCCATTCGAGCGTGGCCTGCGGCGTAAGCTCGTCCCAGTCCGCCGAGTAGTCCGTCTGGAAGCCTTCGCTTTCGCCGTACGTCCACTTGTTCGGCGGCAAGCACTGCGTGCCCGGCGGCACAGGCACTACGGCACCGGCCGGCGAACGGCACAGCGTTTCCATCGCCACGACCGCACGCGGGTCGTTCGGGTTGAACCGGTCGCCCGCCTCGACGACGAAGCCCTGCACGTTGCCCTCTTTCTTGTCCCACGTCTGGCGCAGGCCGACGCTGAGCTTCACGCTGTCCGTGAACTTGAACCCCAGCTGCCCGAAGAGCGCGTAGTTCTTCACCTTGCCGTCGTTGGACCAGTTGCTCTGGCCGCTCGTCGTGGACAGGAAATTGGGGATCGGCTGATTGTTCGCGAACACGCCGAAGAAGTTCTCGCCGTAGAATTGGTCCTTCTTGTTGATGTCGTCGTGCTTGTAGTAAGCGCCCACGATCCAGTCAAAACGGCCGTCGGTATTCGAGGTCAGCCGGAATTCCTGGCTGATCGAATCCGCATCGGTCTGTTCGCCGTTGGCCAGTTCAAACAGGACTATCCCCTGATTCGACGAGGGAGGCCGATCGCCGTACGTGGCGTCGACGTAGGCCATGTAGGAGAACCACTCCGGGACGCTCCAGCCCAGGGCCTCCGGCCCGACGCCGGGCTGGTCAAACAACTGGCTGGTTTCGGCCGAGCGATAACCCGTCAGCGAGTTGAAGGTCGCCCAGCTCCAGTCCTTGGCGATGTCGAGTGTCGCGCCGTGACCGGAGCGGGACAGGTATTGCTGCCGGCGCGGGAGATCCTTGAGCTGCACACTCTGCGGCATGCTCTGGCGCGGGTCGGTCAGGCCGAGAAACGCACGCAGGTTGCTCCATGGACGCATGCAAGCGTCGCGCAGGTAACTGGTTTCGCAGCTCTTGGTGCCGCCCTCGACCGCGACGGCGTGCATGCCGTTGGACTCATCATCGGTGTAATCGAGGATGCCGCGGATGCGCCAGCCGTCACCGGGCTCCCACAGCAATTGTCCGCGCAGCTGCTTCGAGTCCAGATCATCGACGTCGCGATGATGCAGGACGTCTTCGGCGTAACCGTCGTGCCTGCGGTATTGCACCGACAGGCGCCCGGAGAGCGTGTCGGTCAAGCCGCCGTTCACGTGGCCGCCGAGCAGTATGGCGCTGTAGTTGCCGTACGAGGCCGTGACCTCGCTCGAGGTATCCTGCGAGGGCGACGCCGTGATCACGCTCAGCGCGCCACCCACGACGTTCTTGCCGAGCAACACGCCCTGCGGGCCGCGGATGACTTCGATGCGCTCGAGGTCGTAGAAGTCGAAGTTGTAGTCGCCCGTGCGGCCGATATAGACACCGTCGACGAAGGTACCCACCGAGGGATCGGACGACGGTGAATCGAGGCGCGTGTTGGTGATGCCGCGGATGTTCAACTCCTGGTCGAGAGGAGTGAACGCGGTGAAGGAGAACGAGGGTGTGGCGTTCGCCAGGTCCCGGGCAGAAAATAGTTTGTTGTCGGCAAGCGCCTGGCCCGTGATCGCGGACACTGCGACCGGGATCGTCTGCAGGTTGGCCTCGCGACGGGTGGCAGTCACGACGACTTCCTCGAGACCACCTGCAGTCGATTGCTGCGACCAGGCGGCAGGCGCGTCGGCAGCAAAGGCGAGTGTCGCAGCGACGGCGCGCGCGAACGGCGTACCGACACGGACGAGCCAACGCGTATGAACTGATGTCATTGGATAGGATCCCCCTGCGTCTGAATTCGTTGCGACTGGCGCCGTCCGTTGCGGCTACGACGCGGCCTCGCCTGCTAAAACAACGTCTGTAGGCTAGCAGTTAGATAGGAGGAGCTTTATCACGTCTGGAAATAGCGCGAATTGATCGAATGAAACCATGCGTGGTCTGCTCTAAACCATGCTCCACCCGCGTTTTGACGCACTATCTGAATGCCATCAGCGTCACTCATTTCCGCAATCAGGATCTGTGATTGGTTCATCTCTCCAGTGGCACGTAGCCTAGGAGCTAACCGTAAACCTCAAACGATGAGGGATCTTTAGTGGAAGAAATGCTCGATCGTCGACGAAAGGCACGGCGATCGGCCGCAAGTGTGCTGTGAGCATGTGATACCGAACGTCTGCTGCGCGACCTATCTTGGGACGAACTTGCCGGCAGCCTGGTAGAACGCGGCCTATGCGTGTAGAGAGGGTGGCACGCGAGTTGCTGCTTCGATTGGTGTCCGTGTTGGTAGCGTACCGTTAATGCGCATGAATGAGAACCACATGAGTTCCAACCCACAAGTTGACGTCCGCAAGGCGGCACGAGCGATGGCAAGTGCCGGGCTTTCGACGGCGTTCGGGCATTGCAGCGTGCGCCTCGATCAGGATTCCTTCCTGGTCTGCCGCGCCGGCGCGCTCAGCACTATCAAACCGGGTGAAAGCGGTTCAGTGGTGCCAGTCAGTGGTAGCCTGCCAGAGGGTGTGCTCGGTGAAGTGCGTATCCACCAACAAATCTACGCCCGGCGTCCTGAAATTGGCGCCGTCTGCCGATTCGCGTCCCCAAATGTCACAGCTGTGTCGGCGCTGGGTTTCGCACCAAGAATCCGTCATGGATTCGGCGCGATGTTCGCACCCGAGGTAAAATACTGGGAAGACATTCGCCTGATGCGCGACGATACGATTGCCGCGGGGGTTGCTCAGGCGATGGGCGACTCGCCGGCGATCATATTGCGCGGCAACGGCGCCGTCACCGCAGGAGTCGACCTCAAGCAAGCGCTCTGCCTTGCGTGGTTCCTAGAGGATATGGCGCGCGTCGAATTGGCTGTGCTGTCCAGCGGACGGGCAGAGCAGGCGCCCGTGTTTACAGCGGAGGAAGCCCTTGGCCGGTTGACCTGGGCCGGGCTCGTTGCCGAGCGCGCGTGGGATCACTTGACCGCGCTGGATCCTGAGTGAGCAAAGCTTTCTTCTATCCGCCAAGGAGCCCTTGGAGGACATCCACTCTTTGCCGGCCCTCCGGCAAGGCTTTGGGTCCCCGCAGCCCTCGTAAAGGAGACTCACAATGAAAATGCAAAGACAAGAGATCGACCCGCCCGGACTCTTCAAGCATCCGTCGTTCAAGCGGGTGGTCACCGTGCAGGGTGACATGAAGTTGGTTTTCATCGCCGGGCAAACCCCGAGCGATGAGAACTATAAGTGCATTGCGCCCGGCGACCTTCGAGCGCAGTACGTGCATGTGATGAAGATGCTCGACATACAACTCAAAGCGGCTGGCGCCGAGTGGGACGACGTCGTTTTCCGCCGAATGTTCGTGCTCGATGTGGATGCCTTCGGAAAGGTCTATTTCGATGAGACCTTGCCGAAATATGGTGATGGCCGCCCACCCAGCACACTAATTGGAGTCACCCGTCTCTCGAATCCCGAGTACCTGATCGAGATCGATCTGATGGCTGTAGTGGACCCTGCGAAAGAGTCACCTGTCATCTCTGACTAGCCATTGACGTACTCCATAAGGCGCGCTTGCTGCAACTCGGAGACTCACCGGTGCTGAGACGCACGACGATCACTATCGCCCTCGTGGGAATGGCGGGCATGAGCCTCGCGCTTGCAAACACGAATGCGAGCGGGCGAGACACGCCTCAAGCACTTGCTGAGGCAGCTTATATCGCTATGGGCCTGGGTACCCATTCCTCAGAGGAGACAGATCAGCTCCGGACTCTCATTACAAAAGGGGCTATGAAGCAGTGGGATCCAGGCGGGTCTTGGTCGGTCGCCGACCCATTGAAACCCGATTTAGGCACTGCAGCTTTCATCGATACGTGGGATCGCACGAGCGATAGCTGGCGCACGGAATGGGTGCGTCCCAGGTTCGTGAGCGGCACGCGCAACTATACTGAGGTCTACACGGCGGCCGGCGGTTACGTGACGGGTATGGATGTTAACTTCGGACTGCCTGGACGGACGATTCAAATCGGGCAGAGTCCGCCGATCCATACCATGTCAGCCATGCGCTTGCGGGCGCTACTGCGGGAGCAGGCTCGCAATCAAATCATCATTCTGATGCACGAGCACCCCGAGCGGCTTTCCTCGCTACCAGAGCAAACGTCCGGTGGCAAGAGCTATCCGGCCGTGCAATATCAGGACGAGAACGGCACCTTTCACGTGATGTTCGATCCGGCGACACATCTTCCAGCCGTCGTCAGGACGCGCGATTTCGATGCTCACATGGGCGACGCCAACTACGACGCCGCGTACTCCGACTGGCGCAGCGTAGGCAGCAGCGGTCGCTTGAAGGTTCCCTTCCGTATCGCTTACACCCTGAACGGCGTGAATGTCTCCGATGTCACCGTCGAGCAGGTCAGGATCAACGAGTCGTTGCCTGCTGACACTTTTGCCGCTCCTCCACAGCTCGAGGGCCAGGCGCCGAAACCCGCCGCAGCCGAAAGGACCCCCTTCCAATGGATCTTACGGCGTCTCGCCAGCGGCTTTTATCTCGATTCCGATGCGCTTCACATGGACGAGGGCAGCGCGCTGGCGCTCACCGATGTCGGGCCGAACATCAGCTTGGTCACAGGGGGATCGCACAACGCGCTCGTCGTCGCCACCGATGACTCTCTCGTGGTTTTCGACGCACCGGGCGATGACGGCCTCTCCAAATGGATCATCAACGCGGCTCGCCAGAAATATCCGGGCAAGTCTTTCCGATACGTTGTGTTGACGCACCATCACCTTGACCACACCGGGGGGATTCGCGCCTATGCCGCCGAAGGCGCAACTATCGTAGTCGGGAAAGGCGACGGCGATTACTTCAGGAAAGTTTTGACGGCGCCGCAGACTTTGAACGAACACGGCGTCGATGCGGTCATACCTCGCATCGTCGAGGTGGGAAGCAAATGGAGCGAAACGGTGGGCGGTCGAGTTATCGAGGCGTATTCACTCGATAACCCGCACGCGACTGGTTATCTCATTCCCTACGTTCCGGATGCGAAGATGGCTTTCCAAACCGATTTGTGGATCGCGGGCCTGCGCGTGCCTTCCGATCCGGCTCTCGCAGCGTTTGTGAACCGCTCGGCGCGCGCCATCGTGGACGGCCTGCAGAAGGCTGGCGTCACCCCCGATAAGCTGGCAGGCGGACATGGCGCGGTGGGCGACTATGCCGATCTTGTGAGATATGTGGAGTAAGCAGCAGACGGACTATTGAGGAAGATTCACGACGGGTCTTGCAGGCTGACAGTCGCTCATGGCCGTTATTTCGATCGGTGATTCAATCGTAAGTTAAGTACCCGCTACAGTGCCTTCAGTCACTTCAACCTAGCGCATCTATTTTTATGAACAGTAACGAAATGACAATCGAGCTTGCGGCGCAGGGGAGTTTCTATTTCGGCTTCGATCACATCACGGCGCCGGGGGAATTCGACGTGAGCGACCTGCGCAGCAATGCCGGCGAGATTTTCCCAATTCATCAAGGTTATGTCCGCTTTCAGGTTCCTGTAAGACCGCGGAAATACCCGATGGTAATGGTGCATGGTGCCGGCCAGACTGGCAAAACATATGAAAACACCAGGAACCGAGAGGGGTATGAATCAATTTTCCTGCGGCGAGGCTGGTCAGTTTATATCCCGGACTTGACCACTCGGGGCAGGGCATCAATGACAACGTTCAGTGGATCCTTCGGAGATCTTCTGGGCAGGCAGGTTGGCCCGCCGACGACGCGGCGATATGGCAACAAGCATTTATTCAACGGGTTTCGCCTCGGCAACTGGACCGATGGCGAGCCGCAGTTTTTCCCCGCAGTGCAGTTTCCCCAATCGCTAGTGGAACTTGAGCAATTTGGCGCACAAAGTGTACCGTTTGACCTGGCGGCACCGACCGGCAGCACAACTCCCGATGACGCGGACACAATGAGCGACAATCTGTCGGCGCTGATGCGCGAGGTTGGCCCGGCAATCCTGATCACTCACTCGCAGTCCGGTCTGTTCGGGTGGCACACGCGGATCAAGAACTCTAACGTCAAAGCAATCGTATCCTACGAGCCAATAAGCTTTGTCTTCCCCGATCAAGACTTGCCGGCTGGGGAAATCGGCATACCGGCAGAGAAATTCGCAAAGCTGACGCAGCTTCCGATCCAGCTTCTCTTCGGCGACCACATCTCGGCTGAGGGAAACCACTGGCAAAGGTGGTGGCATAAGAATCTTGATCGCGCGCGATTATTTGTCGACACCATCAACCGTCATGGCGGTGATGCTCAAGTCGTCCATCTGCCTGAAGTCGGCATACACGGCAACACGCATTTTCCGTTTGCCGACCTGAATAACCATCAGATTGCCGACCTGCTGTCGACGTTTTTGCAGGAAAAGGCGCTAGACGCTTACGACCCGCAGGATTTGTGACGTTGTTGATGGCGAGTTGCGTTTGTTTCGCCAATCAGGGACGACTGGACTCTGCACTGATGACCCAGATGGAGCAGGATATGGCTGCGAACCGCGAAATACCTAAGCGCTTCTATCAGTCAACCGCAGCCGCATTCGAGAGCGGTGATCCCAAAGACGTCCCTCGGCGTGGATCCGCGCGACCGCAGCGGCGGCGGTTAATGACAATCCACCCTTGGACCCGGCCGTTTGCGGCCTGGAGGATTCTGGTTGCCATCTTCGTCGGCCTGTTCGCTTTGCCTTTTGGCTCCGCTCTCGGGCAAGGTGCGGGCGTCCAAATCGACGAGCCACAGATCCCTGAAGACGTCGATGTCTTCGAACTGAACCTCGAACAGACCCGGGCCCTTTCCCGAAGTTTGAACTTCAAGGTTGTCGGGCAAAGTTACCTCAAGGGCCCATGGCTTACTGCCAAGGGCAAGGCCAAGGGCACGGGCGTCGGGTTGAACAGCGTCTACGTCCACGACGGGATCGCCTATGTTTCCGGTTACAGCGATCCGCCCGCTTTCTTCGGGAATCTCATCGTGGATGTGCATGATCCCAAGGACATGAAGGTATTGGGCTTCGTCCCGTGCGAGCCGGGGGCACGGTGTACCTATCAACGGGTCAACATCAATCGGCACATCCTGGTGACCGGGGCGTCCCCCGGCATGCCCAATGCGATTGATGCCAACCCGATCCAACCGCGTGGGGGGCGGTCACATGCCCGGGCCGGATTCAGCTTTACAGATGTCTCCAATCCCAAACGTCCCAAGCCTCTCGGCTTCTTCCTGACCACCATGGGCGGCGCGACCCACGATTTCGCGATAGATGACAATTTCGTTTACGCCTGCGCGAGCATGCCGGAAAGCAAGAAGCCGGGAGTAGCTCACCAGGAGCTGGTCATCATCGATTACCGTGATCCCAAGAATCCGAAGTTGGCCGGACGGCTGCATCTTCCCGGACAGCATGTGGGCGAGGAGCCCGGCGTCCGCGATCGATTGAACCCGGATGGCACACCGCAAAAGGTGTGGTGTCAGCAGATCACGATCCACAAGAACCGGCT
>Ga0209486_10000925_pt1 | contig 12871 bp, 15 predicted proteins | sample NCCompost_FD_187518 | JGI IMG/M metagenome (GOLD analysis project Ga0209486, IMG submission 187518) | Agricultural soil microbial communities from Utah to study Nitrogen management - NC Compost (SPAdes) (version 2) | ecosystem: Environmental > Terrestrial > Soil > Agricultural land | place...
TGCACTGAAATGATACGTATTTTTTATATGCCTGTTAAGCGAGGCAGAATTGAATTGTGTAAGTACAAACATCCTTCCTATTCCATTATTCAAACAATTGGAAATAGGAATATCAACTAAGCGATATTTACCTGCGATCGGGACTGCAGGCTTACTTCTACTTGCAGTTAAAGGATATAAACGAGATCCTGCACCTCCGCCAAGAATAACGCTAAGAATTTCCTTTGAATGAGTGATGGTTCTGATCGCCATAAAAAATTATTTTAACGACTGATATAAAGATATGTATTGTTGTGCAGACGACTCCCACGAATGATCGATCTTCATCATAAATTCTCTTACCTGCTGAAACTGCTCTTTCCTGTTATAATAAAGATCGATAGCACGACCTACTGAGTAGGTAACATCCCAAACACTTGCTTCATTAAATCTTATTCCAAAACCCTGTGGATCGCCAATATCAACTACCGTATCTTTTAGCCCCCCGGTACTTCTCACTATTGGCACTGTGCCATATCTTAATGCATACATCTGATTCAATCCACATGGCTCCACACGACTTGGCATTAAAAGAAAATCAGCACCTGCATACATTAAATGACTCAGTGATTCACTATATCCAATATAAGTACTTACATAACCATTTAACTGGTGCTTTACACTTTCCAGTTGCCCTTCTACAGCCGGATCACCTGAGCCGAGAATTAAGAAATTACAATTGCCATGATGCTGGTAAACTGAAGAACTGATCGCTTCCGGTAAAATATCGGCTGCTTTCTCTCCCACTAATCTTCCTATAAAAGTGAACAAAGGTTTTTCTTCATCGATATCAAATTGCTTACAGAGCTCTTTTTTATTCTTTTGTTTCCCTTTTTCAAGAGTTTCAAGAGAAAAATTTTTTGCCAGGTACTCATCTGTCTCCGGATCCCAAACTTCATTATCAATTCCATTTAATATGCCACTGCATTTTCCTTTTTCATACTCAAAAAGATCTTCCAGGCCGTTAGCAGTATGACGCAGCTCATCCATATAGCTTTGGCTCACTGTATTTACTTTCCATGCACATCGTACTGCTGATGCTAATGGATTGATATTTTTTTTCCAATCGAGCATCCCCCATTTCCAACTATCATAAGCGGGTATATAATGACTTTTACCCCAGTCCATCCAACCCTGGTACTGGGCATTATGAATAGTAAGAACTGTTGGTATTTGGCTTAAATGCCTGAAGGCATAACAGAATTTGATCATGAAGGGGATCAATCCAGCGTGGTGATCATGCACATGAATTACATCGGGCAAGTGTTGCCATTTACTTAACCAATCACAAACCGCAATTTGAAATGCGGTGAATCTTTCGGAGTCATCATCATATCCATAAATCTTTTCACGGTCAAGCAAGCCATTTATATCAACAAGATAAAGGTCAAATCCAAGTTTATTTGTTTTCTCTCTTATAACACTGTAATGAAACCATTTTGTTCCCAGGTATTGACTTCCTTCATGTACCAGTTCCCAGTCATTGTTATATAAAAATTTTGTGCGGTACATTGGCATGATAACTTTTGCCACATGCCCAATTTTGTTCTGATATTTCGGCAATGATCCCACTACATCACCAAGACCACCCGCCTTAGCCACCGGATAACATTCCGCTGAGATATGAATTATTTCCATTTGCTGCTATGACTTGTTTCAGAGAAATTAATTCAATGTAAGCTGTTTTTACTAAAGACATGAATATTGCATAAAAAATTTTCGCTAACAAAAATTGTTTATTTTCATCACCAATTTATTCACCTAAACGATTGCAACTATGGCAACAGCAATGGGACCTTCCAAACCTATAGCAGCATCTTCTACAGGTTTTATTCCGACCAATTATGGCGCACTTAGTACGTTAGTCCTTGTATTTTTCTTCTGGGGATTTATTGCTTCCGGCAATAGTGTATTCATCCCTTTTTGCAAACACTACTTTAATCTTGACCAGTTTCAAAGCCAGCTAGTTGACTTTGCTTTTTATACAGCGTATTACATTGGAGCACTAGCGCTTTTTATGTATGGAGCATTCGGGGGAAAAGATCTTGTTGCCAAGTGGGGATATAAAAGAAGTATTGTGTACGGTTTATTGTTTTCTGCTATTGGTGCTGCTGCCATGATCATTGCAGTAAATGCAAACACTTTTGCTGGAATGCTGGCAGGTCTTTTTATAGTGGCACTTGGTTTTTCCTTACAGCAAACTGCGGCTCAACCATTTTCTATCGCATTAGGTGATCCCTCAACTGGCATGGATCGGGTAAACCTAGGAGGTGGTGTAAATTCTTTTGGAACTACCATTGGCCCTATTGTAGTCGCCTTTGCATTATTTGGAACTACCGCTGCGATAACTGATGAAAAAATTGCATCATTGGGTCTTAGCAAGGTTATTATTTTATATAGCTGTGTTGGCGCCCTGTTTATTGCGGCTGCCGGGCTTTTCTTTTTTTCAAAGAAAGTTCCTGCGGGTATTTCAATTGAGAAAACTGAAAATGCAAATAAGGCTTTATATTCCTTATTAATAATGACAGGATTGCTGATCGTAATGTTTGTTCCTGTTTTTAATAGTTATAAAACAGATCCTGCTACACTTACTGATATTCAAAAACATGACCTGGAAACTTACAGAATGAAATGGTTGCTGGGAGCATTAGCAGTTGTTGTTGTTTCTTTGTTACTTTCAAATTTAAGTGCAAGGAAAAAACCTGAGGGATGGGGAGCGATGCGTTATCCTCAACTTGTATTGGGCATGCTAGGGATTTTTGTATATGTCGGAGTTGAAGTTACCATAGTAAGTAATCTTGCCGAACTTTTGAAACAACCGGATTTTGGTGGGTATCAATCATCAGAAGTGGCGCCATTTATTTCAATGTATTGGGGAAGTTTAATGATCGGCCGATGGACCGGTGCTATTTCAGTATTCAATTTAAAAAAGTCCACCCAACAGATCATGATGTTTGTGGTACCACTGATAGCATTTGGTATTATTATTGGCGTCAGTGCTATCTCACAATATGATGTCACCCCATTATATTATTATATATTATGTGTATTCATTCAAATGGGCGCATTCTATCTTAGTAAGAATAAACCAGCAAGAACACTATTGATCTTTTCAATACTTGGCGTTGTAGCCATGCTGTTGGGAATTTTTACAACTGGTAAGGTGGCCATTTATGCTTTCTTAAGTGGCGGATTATTCTGTTCTATTATGTGGCCGGCCATTTTTAATCTATCGATCTTAGGTTTGGGCAAATACACAACACAAGGTTCTGCTTTTTTAATTATGATGATACTTGGAGGTGGTATTATTCCACCATTACAAGGTAAAATAGCAGACTATGTACAATCTAAAAACCCTGATCTTATAGGCTATGGTATTCACCAATCATATTGGATAGCCGTTCTTTGCTTTGCTTATCTCGCTGTTTTTGGATTTGCAGTAAAAGGCATCTTGAAAAAACAGGGAATTGATTACGAAACAAAAGCTGATGATGATCTGACACCACTCAAAACATCTCCTGAAGGGCCTCTAGAAGTTACTAAAAATTAATTTTTGAAGAAGAATATCGCGGTAAGATAAGGAGATACAAAAATATTTTCAATGGCTAAGAAAAAAGCACATATAATTCCACCAAACGTAACGCCACTTGCAATAGGGATTGATATCGGCGGCACCGGAACAAAATACGGTATTGTTGATCGGGATGGGAATGTTTTGTTCTCAGCTGAAATGTCTACTAAAAAGCACAAGACAGTTAATAGCTTTATTGATGAATTGCACCAGGTAGTTTCTGAAGTGATCGATAAAGCTGGCGGAGTTGGAAGAATGAAAGGTATTGGTGTTGGTGCTCCAAATGGTAATTATTATACAGGCACTATTGAATATGCACCTAATCTTCCCTGGCAAGGCGTAATTCCATTGGCAAAACTTTTGTCAGATAAATTTCAATTACCTGTTACACTGACCAACGACGCCAATGCTGCGGCTATCGGAGAAATGATGTACGGCGCAGCAAAAGGAATGAAAGATTTTATCATGATCACTCTTGGCACTGGTGTCGGAAGTGGTATTGTTGCAAATGGCCACCTGATCTACGGACATGATGGTTTTGCCGGTGAGATTGGACACACAATTATAATTCCCGATGGACGTATTCATGAAGGCACCGGTAAAAAAGGATCTTTGGAAAGTTATGCATCTGCAACCGGTGTAAGATTAACGGCAATTGAATTTTTGGAGAAAAGTAAAAAGCCAAGTTTATTAAGAAAAGTTTCCGTTGATATGCTCGATTCAAAAGCAGTGTATGATGCGGCGATCGAAGGCGATGAACTTGCAAAAGAAATTTTTAATTACACAGGCAAGATCTTAGGAATTGCGCTTGCTAATGCAGTAATGACGACAAGCCCTGAAGCAATTATTTTATTTGGCGGACTTACAAAATCCGGTGATTTTATATTAAAACCTACCCGTGATAGCATGGAAGATAATCTTATCCAGGTCTTTGAAAATAAAGTGAAAATACTTATTAGTCATTTGAAAGAAGCACATGCCGCAATACTTGGTGCAAGTGCATTGGTTTGGGAGAAAGAGTAATTAACAATTAAAAATTAGTAATTAAGAATTTTTCCGGTTTTTAATAATAAAAACAGCGGGTATTGCTCTCTGTCCTGTTGCATCTGATGGCTTGATCGTTTCTTTTCCATTTACCAGCATACAGCTGCTACCACCACCATCGAGATTTAATGCTTCCCAACAACCGAGGTCTTTTAGTATTTGAGCTTCTTGTCCAAGTGTGGCGCCATGAGCAACTGTATTTCTCCCCTCGATCATTAAAATAATAAGTTTACCATCTTTGGTATAACCCATTGCTGTTCGCGGATGTTTATCAGTGATTGCTTTCCCGGCAAATTTTAGTTCTTCGTTGTTGGTGATTTTAATTTCACCGTTTTGTAAAAGCACCGGGCCGCCACCAACTGCAGTTTGCATCTTCCATTTTCGTGAATCTGATCTCTTATTTTTTACATACTGGTTAAAATCTATATTAATAGAACTGTCCTTTATTATTGGAAATGACCGCTGGAAAGAATATGGCAATCGTTTTGTGGAATCGGTATAAGTCCAGGCAATATCTGCTTGCCTTTTTTTTGAGATCCCAATCGCACTCCCAAAAGGATGTCTATAAGTCAAAGTGTCTTTTCCTCTTCCGGGAATTGAATGAATATTATACCCAACAAGTTTTCCATCTTTAATTACGACATTCAAATTTTGATTAGTGGCAAATGAAAAAAATGTACCATTAACTACCACCAGCGGCTGATCATTCTTTTGATAAAATTGTGTTGGAGTAAATCGTCTTCCAAGCGTTGTATCAACAGTAAAATCTATTTTTTTGTCTTTAATATCCGCGATCAAATAATAAGCCCGGAATGATCCTGTATCTATTGGTTCATTGGTAAAATAAACATGAATTGATGAAGGTAGTGGTTGATACAATGAATCAACGTTTGTCCATTTGAGCTGCGCATTAATACCTAATGAAAAGATTAAAGTAAAAAGCAAACAACAAAAATATTTCCTCAAAATCTTTTTAATCATATAAATCCTGGTTCTATCTTATTAAAGTAAAAGTTCCTTTCATTTCATAAATTTTCCCTCCAATATCTTCTGCCCGTAACATCCAGACATAAGTTCCTGATTGCTGCTTTACTCCTTTTATTGTTCCATCCCAACCTGTACTTAGACTATTTGTAGAAAAAACCTGCTGACCCCAACGATCATATATTCTGAAATAATCGACCTTTTTAATGCCAACATATAATCCTCTTAAAAAATCATTTTTTCCATCACTATTTGGCGTGAATCCAGTCGGCACATAAACAGCTGAGCCTTTGAACACAGTGATCTTTACCGAATCTTTTGCCTCACATCCCTGAAAGGTCGTAACGGTTACAATATATGTAATATCATCTTGCAATACTGAAGTTGGATTCGACACTTGTGGATTACTAAGACCTGTTGAAGGCGACCATACAAAAGATGGAGTTCCATTAAAGCTTCCTCCATAATCAACGTGCAAAGGAAAAGGAACGTCCTTAAGTATTAATGTATCATTCGATGCTTTTGCAAATACACTTGCAACATTTATTATTTTATTAGCAACAGCGGATACACAACCATTACTTGCCGTTGCCGAGGTCTGCACATTAATATTTCCTCCATGTGAATAGTTATGCACAGGGTTTTGTAGTTGTGATGTGCTTCCATCTCCAAAATTCCAATTCCATTGCGTAATTGTTGTCAGGTTATCTGTCTGATTTGCAAAAAAACTAATCGGCTGATCAGCACAACCATCAGGTGCAGTAACATTAATAACCGGCGCCGGGTTCACTACAAAAGTTCTTGTAACTGTATCAGATTCGCAACCAACAGTTGTTTTTACAACAAGCTTTACTGTATGCGGGCCCGGTGTTGATGCGATAAGTACAGGTTGCTGACTATTTGCAGCAACTACTCCATCCAACAACCATGTCCATTGATTAATTGCGCCAACCATGTTTGCTGATCGATCAACTACTCGAGCAGGATTACCCATACAAGTATCAAATACCTGGAAGTCGGCAATTGGCTTAGAACCAATGGTGATACTTTTCGTTAAAGTATCACTTATACAACCATCAAGGCCAGTTATCACTTCTTTCACCTGATATATTCCCGGGGAAGCATATAAATGCGGAGGCGGGTTTCGTAAATTACTTGTTGTTCCATCACCAAAATCCCAATACCAGGATTGTATGGGAGCAAATGAAACTGAATTATCAGTAAAAGTAATTGGAGTACCAAAGCAAGCACCATTAGCGCCAACGTTTGTAGAAAAACCCGGATTTAACGCTGTACAAAACTGTTGCAAATTATGTGCCCCACCTGTAGCTGCAGTAAATCCCCAGAAAACATTTGGATCATTATTAAAAATAGTTGCTATCATGTCCACTTGTTTTTCCACACGCAAATTACCATCAAAATAAGCCCTCAACCAATGTGTAACAGGATCCCAGCTAATTCGGAACACATGCCATTGACAATCCTCAATATTTTCACTGGTTGATGATGCCTGCACTGGCCCTGCAAGATCACTACCGTGTGAAGGATTACCATTAGCCTGTATACTTATATGATCATACAGAGGATCATTAAGATTTAAATTTTGCCATGTATCTAAACTGATCCCTATCGATGGAGTAATACCCATGAAACCCATTCCCTCACCTGTGCTACCAATGCTTGTACTTATTGGCTGAAGCATAAAAACGATCCCATCGGCGCCATTTACATCCTGGCAACCAAGAAACACATTGAAAGAAAAATCAAACGAGTTATTTAGATTTATTTTATTAGCATTCCAAACACTTCCTGCCTGCGTGAATGAAGCCGGCGTAAGCGTATAACAATTACAACTGTTTTTTGTGGCAGCACCGTTAAGTATATACTGGGAAAAAGAAGATACCGGGAGAACAAAAAATAGAAATTGTAGAAATATTTTAGCAAGCACACCCCGATAGATCAATTTCATAGCGGCTAAAGATACAACCGGACGTTGATAAAATTATTTTAAGATCCGAAACCGCATATGAGTTACCGCATCCGATTCTATTGATCGTATTCTTTCTAATTCAATAACATTTTTGAGTGTGTCATCAAACAAACGGGTACCCTTTCCCAATAAAATATGTGAAAGATGAATATCCAACTCATCTACTAAACCAGCTTTAATAAATTGACGAATAATATTTGCTCCACCCATTATCCAAATATTCTTATTGCCTGCTATTGCCTTTGCTTGCTTAAGAGTTTCTTCAATTCCGCCCGTTATAAAAGTGAATCCGTCAACGATCTTTTCAGCTTTGCTATGAGAAACCACCATTGCGGGCATAGAAAAGGGAGATTCGCCACCCCATGCGTCATCGATCGCCACATCATAAGTATGCCGTCCAACAATGACGGCGCCCGAAGTTTCCATGACATCTTTTATCATCCTAGCGTCAACATCTGTTTTTTTATCAAATATCCAATCATGTAGACGAAGACCGTCATCACCCATTGGTAATTGAGGGCTTACATTAGTGCCAGCAATAAAACCATCTAATGACATAGCGATATCAACAATAACTTTTCCCATACGATCACTCCTATTGTTTTTCTACATAATCTTTCAAACCGGTGCCAATAATATGAGTCCAACCTTCCATAAAATTTTCCTTAGCAAAATCCTTATTTGCAGTAACAGGAAATGACTCAAGTCCTTTATGGGTAAGTTTTAATCTTGTTTTGTTTCCTTCCGGGAATAATTCAAATGTTACAAATGAATTGCCCTCATATCCATCATAACGCCAACTATAAGTAAGCTTTTTCTTTGGAATTACTTCAATCACCTTACAGAGATGTAAGAATTTTTCTCCTTGTTTTCCTTCTCCGTAAAATTGAAATTCAAATCCAGGTTCTGGTTTAAATTCGGTTAGATCAAAATACCATTTCTTCATTTCATCTCTATCGGTAATAGCACTCCATACTTTTTCTATTGGAGCATTATAGGTTCTTTCCACAATTATCGGATCGTTCATAAAATTATTTTTTAGTTAATTCATTTAAATAGTTTTCCATCCTCTCAGCGTTCTGCCTCATTCCTACATCGGCTTTAAACACTTTTATTACTTCCTGCAACTGTTCTGCCGATTCGAAAAGAGAATGTATGTTTACGAGAGTTTGATCGCCTTGTTCTTCAAATGTAACGGTCATCAGGAATTTTGGTCCTGTTACATGTTCCAAAACTAATTTCACCGGCTTCACGACTTCTTTATAAATATGTTTGTTTTTATAGTCCGTACCATCTGGCCCATGCATTACAAACTCCCATACACCGCCTGGTCTTACATCCATTTCAGAAATTGTATTGGTAAAGCCTTCGGGTCCCCACCAATGTTTAATATGTTCAGGACTTGTCCATACTTTCCAAACAAGTTCTATTGGCGCTTTGACAACTCTTTTAATTCCCATCTCCCTGTTCGAAAGATCGCTATTTTTTTCTTTTAGCATATTTTTTGGATTTAGTTGTTCTTGTATTTTTTGTTTGCAACCCGTCAAGATAATTTTCTAACGCATCTAATTTTTTATTCCAGAATATCTTGTATTGTTCCACCCATTCTGATACTTCATTTAGCTTTTTAAGATTTGCCTCACAATGCCGCTCTCTCCCCTTTTGGTTAATGACGATCAACCCGCATTCGGTCAAAATTTTTATGTGCTTGGAAATAGCCGGACGGCTGATATGAAATTTTTCTGCAACTGAATTCAGGCTTAAAGTTTCATGGGCGATCATATTAATGATCTCCCTTCTTGTAGGATCAGCGATCGCCTGGAAAACGTCTCGTCTCATGTAAATTTGTTTAGTAACCGAATGGTTACACAAATTTATATGAAACCTTTTGGTTACACAAAATTTTTTTTGTCTTTTAAAATTTGTTGAAAATTAAGAGCCAGGGCAGTTGTTAATTTAACAAGCTACACTCAAAGCCATTTGCAGAAACAAGGCTCACTATATCATCAATAGGAATTGACTCACCTTTTACCCGGAGTATCTTATCGCAATCGTGCAGATCGAAATTTATCATAAAGGCGGGAAAATGATCTTTTAGCAACGCTACTATTTTTTCCGCCTGCAATATGTCATGAACATTTGTTTTGAATATCTCCACCATAGATTCACATTTGTCCATTATTTACCCTCATTGCTGGCCTATTTTTTTATTGATTTTTTCAAAGCGGCCTTCATTTCATTTTGCTTTAGCCTGAACTTTACCATTTTTTTGATCAATGTTAGTGGCATTGGCTTATCTAAAGGAAATTTTATTGTTCCTTTTGATCCTTCATAGGCAGACATTTCTTTTTTCAATGATTCAGCTTCCCAGGGCGCAGGGTAAAAGCTAATGTGCTTTTTCCAGGCAGCAAAGTAAACAAGCATCCCGTAATACATGTAGCCGGGGATCTGGTAGCTGATAACTTCTTCTGCTTTTGGTGCTGCCGCTTTTATAGTTTTACGAATATCCCTTAATGCTTTTTTAGCATGTGAGTCTGCTGCAGAGATATATTCATCAACTGATGCTGCGGTTTTCATTTTTGCCATAAAACTATTTGCCTTCTGCTTTTAATTTTCTCTTCCAAAAAATATAAGAGAGGATTCCAGGCACTATCCAAATAAGCATACCGATCATTGCCGGATCAACATTTCCCTTTGAAACTGCTATTCCTGAATATACTGCCGCCAACAAATCAAAAAATAAACCGGCGTAAGCCCATTCTTTGATCGTTTTATTTAACCCCGGTATTAAAATGGCAATTGAACCAAGGATCTTTGCAACACCAATAAATTGAATAAAATAGATTGGATATCCAAGACCTTTATGAAACATTTCTATTGATTGTTCATCAGGCCCAACATTAGGAACACCAGAAAAGATCATCAGTCCCGCAAATATGATGGTGAATACCCAATAAAGAATGTTGGTTGTTTTAGTTGTCATGTTCGTTGGTTTAGCTTTCTTTAAAATTATATTGCGGAGCGATTTACCATCCACTGCACTCCATACTTGTCAGTACAACTTCCAAAATAGTCCCCCCAGAACATATCCTGTAGTTCATTTCCACTTTTCCACCGGTTGACAAGGCATTGAATAATCGTTTTGTTTCTTCGCGACTATCCGTTTCAAGATTTATATAAACGTTATTACCAAAGCTTACACGAAAACCCATTTGTTCCGGAGCATCGGTTCCCATCAACACATGACCACCCGTGATAGGTAATTCAACAGCATCACCATTTTTTTCAATTCATTACTCATTGGCGGCGCACCATCCTGCGGCGGTATATCGCTGAATCGCCTTATGCCGGCGCCATAAATTCTGTTTTAAAAACAGATTTATAAAGATTAAGCATCTTCGGTCTCATTCGAAAAATTCAATTAGGTGCTTACTGATTTGTTTTAGCTCACTCTATAAATCAGTTGCTTTCGCAAAGAGCTTTTAGTTTCTTCAATGCCTTTGGCCATGTATCCATAAAATAAGACTTGAATTCCTGGTTGGCGTCCATATCTACTTCCACGACGGTGTTGCCATTGTTTGATTTAAAAGTATAGTTCTCCAAAGCTCCCGCCCAGCCTTCAACTTCAGGGCCACTGGTAATTTCTTCTTCCCCTTTTAAAGTACCCAGGTGTTCAATACTTAAAAATTTGTTGGGAATGTTTTCCCTTATTTTACTTACCATACCACCAATGTTTCCGTCTTTATCTGATCCGATAAAAAGAATCTTAGAACCCTTGTCCCAGGAACCTTTATAATATGAAGTGGGATTAAATTCAGCGGTCCACTCACGATAAGATTTCTCATCAAGCATTTTCTTATAAACTTTTTCTACAGGCGCATTTATGTTTATGTCAAATTGTATCACTTCCAGGTCTGTTGCTTCAGTGTGTTTCTTAAAATTATCCATGATAGCCTGCCATCCGTTCCTTTGCAATTCTATTGGATTCGTATTTTCTGCATCAAAAGTTTCAACAATTTTTGTTTCATTCCCCTTTGATGAAAAAGTTACTTTCACTTTTCTTCCGTCGCCCATAGTATATTCAATCAATTCATGCTTCTTCACATTATCATATACACCGCCGAAATCAAAACTCATACTTCCATCCTTTGCCGCCATTGTAGCACTGAAGGAGCCGCCTTTGCGCAGATCATTTTCTGCCTTTAGGGTGCACCAATCCTCGGAAGCATTATTCCAACGTATAATATGACGGGGGTCGGTCCAATTTTGCCAGACTTTTTCTATTGGAGCATTTACAGTTGTCTCCACTGTAATTTGAGTTGCTGCGTTAGTTGTCTTTTCCATATTATTAATTTTTAGTTGTTATAGTTTTTAAGGATTATAAAAATAACTTTATTTCACTTTCAGTTAAATTAATTTTTTGAATAGTTAAACATCCAGATAATGCCAAACTTATCAGTAAGCACGCCAAATGTTGCGCCCCAGAAAGATTGATGCAAAGGCTCAATAACCTTGCCATCCGAGGAAAGATTATTAAAAAAAGAATTGATCTCCTCGGTACTGCTGCAGTTCACACAGAGGTTGATCGAGTTTCCTTTTACAACATTATTCCCCATCATATCTGATCCCATCAATACAAGATTTTCTTTTGTCAGACTGCTGTGCAGGATCTTTGCACCCATTTCCGAAGGCACTCGAGCCGCCATTGGTGATTCTGAAATTTTCTGCATTACCAATTCACCTCCGAGACATTCTTGATAAAACGTCATGGCTTCGCGACACTGGCCATTAAAGTTTAAATATGCGTTTATATGTGTCATGTCTTAATTTTTTTTAGATCATCAATGTTTACCGAAACAAAACTATTGTCACTTTTCATAACAGCCGCTGTGCAAATACGTCAATCCAAGGGGTTGTTTGCGACAACGAATCGTTTTACCTTTATCAAAACAAAACCTACCATGAAAAATATCGCCATACTTGTTCCTGAAACAGCAGTTATAGAAGCAGTAGCCGATCCTCGTTATATGTTCACTGCCGTAAATGAGTTTATAAAAAGTCAGGGGAAACCTGCCCTATTCAATGTTGAATTAGTTGGCCTTACTAAAGAAGTGAAACTCGCCGATGGAATATTTTCAATTCATACGGATGTAACACTTAAGACTGCAAAGAAACCTGACCTCATCATTATTCCTGCGATCAGTGGTAATCTTGAACATGCAATTAAATTAAATAAAGATTTT
>Ga0209486_10000926_pt1 | contig 12869 bp, 15 predicted proteins | sample NCCompost_FD_187518 | JGI IMG/M metagenome (GOLD analysis project Ga0209486, IMG submission 187518) | Agricultural soil microbial communities from Utah to study Nitrogen management - NC Compost (SPAdes) (version 2) | ecosystem: Environmental > Terrestrial > Soil > Agricultural land | place...
TCGTTATCCAAAAAGATCTTTTTCTAGAACGTGTCGAAATAGCGAGCAAGTTCCGCTTTCAGCGCAGAAAGCGAGTCGAACTCAAAAAGGGTCTTGTTGAAACTCCAGATGGCTTTATCGAAATTTGCTATCGTTTCCACTTTGAACGGCTCAATCGGCGTATTGCCGGCAAGGACATGTTCCATCTCACCACTTGAAGAGATGAGACCAGTGCCGAAAATTTTGAGTTCACCATTCTCGCGAATGAGCCCAAACTCAGTACTAAACCAGGCAAGGCGCTTTAAATTTTCGCGCTGCTCTTCAGTAGTAGCTTTGTGGAAGGCAGGCGCAAACATTTCCTGAATTTCCGCGTACTCTGGAAGTGTAAAAAAAGGCAGGTGACCAAAGACATCATGGAACATATCAGGCTCAGGCGTGAATTCCATTTCGTCACGCGTGCGAACGTAATCAGTGATCAAAAATTCTTTTGCGGCAAAATGTTTGTACCATTGCACGGCGTCTGAGTAGCGCACTCGAGTTCGGACTGTTTTCCAGCCTGTGCGCGGGGTGATCCTGGCATTTAATTCGGTAACCGAAGGAATATGATCAGCCGGAAGCTGCAGGTTTTTGAAGCCTTGCTGATATTCCTTACAGATATATTTTTCAATTTTCGGAAACTGACGGCTGTAAAGGGACCGCCAAATATCATGCTGCTCTTCCGTAAACTCAACATCGTCTTCGACAATTGACGAGTCTTTCAGAACACTCATGGGTGCCTCCTTTGGTGAGATAAAATTATCTTAGCACAACCGAAAATCGACGTCAATAATTTTACGAAACTGCAAGTCTGTTTCGATGATACAATTTTTCCAGGATGAATAACAAACCGCTATTGAACAAATCCATTCTGATCACTGGTGCCGCCCGGCGTATCGGTCGCATTTTTGCGCTGGCTTGTGCACGCGCAGGTGCGAATATTGTTATCCATCATGGGCATTCGGACGCAGAAGCAGAAGCGCTTCGGGATGAAATAAAAGGATTGGGGCGGCAAGCCTGGATCTTTAAAGCGGATCTGAACGATTCTCTCCAGGTCCAAAAATTGTTACCGCAAGTTGGGGAATCTACAGACCTTCATGCTCTCGTCAACAGCGCCGCGATCTTTGAGCCACTGTCGCTAAGCCAGACATCTCTCGACGATTGGCAAAAACATATTTCAATTAATCTAACCGCGCCTTTTTTGTTGAGTAAAGCATTTGCAAGTCAGGCAAAAAATGGTGGGCGCATCGTCAATATCCTGGATTGGCGCGCCTTACGCCCTGGAGCCGACCATTTCCCATATACGATCAGTAAGGCGGCGTTGGCCGCGATGACAGAGTCTCTGGCAGTCGCGCTTGCACCCGATATCACCGTGAATGGATTGGCACTCGGTGCCGTCCTGCCTCCTGCTGATGGAGCAGCAAATCCGGAAATCCTAAAAAATATTCCCATGAAAAGATGGGCCCAGGAAAGCGAAATTGAAGATGCCTTAATTTTCTTGTTGACATGCCCATCGTATATCACAGGAGAAATAGTGCATGTGGATGGCGGCAGGCATTTGGTGTAAATGTAGATTTGAACTAAGATTGGTAATCGGTCAATGGCAAAGTTGAAAGGAATTCTATGGACAAGGTCATCATAAAAAATTTGCTGGTGCGTGGCATTATTGGAGTCAACGATTGGGAGCGGAAACGTCCGCAGGATATTCTGATCAACATCACACTCTTCACAGATACACGCCGCGCAGCAAAGACAGACAATATCAACGACTGTGTCAACTACAGCACCGTATCAAAAAAAGTTCAGAAGCATGCCGAAAGTGCGGAAAAGCTCACTGTCGAAGCCCTAGCAAATGAACTGGTGAATATTTGTCTTGACGAGCAGAATGTACAAAAAGTAGTTATACGCGTTGAGAAGCCTGGAGCGGTAAGATTCGCCGAGTCTGTTGGCGTGGAGATAGAACGAATCCGCGATGAAAGAGTTGCATAAGGCATATTTGAATCTGGGGTCTAATATTCAACCCGAGATCAATCTTGTCAGAGCCATACAAGGCTTATCAGAATGTGGAGAAGTTCGCGGGGTTTCCAACGCATGGGAGTCACAATCTGTGGGAAAGCTAGCTCCAAATTACCTGAATGCGTGTGTATTATTTTTATCCCCACTCAGCAAGTTTGATCTGAAGGAAAAGATTGTCCGCCCTATTGAAGCAAAGTTAGGACGCGTGAGAAGTGAAGATAAGTATATCCCCCGCACCATAGATATTGACATCATTCTTTTTGATGATCAGCTTCAGAAAGATAGCTTTTGGAACGATGCGTTTGTAGTGATCCCTCTTGCAGAAATTTACCCTGAATATCAAAATCCAATAACTAGAAAATTCATCACTGAAACATCAACGCAGCTCCAGGAAAAAGTTTGGATGAAGGCGCGTCCCGAAGTATTAAATCAATTTAGGGAGAACCCCTCGCCACGTTAGAATTGAAGCGGAGTGGACCCACGAGAAATATTATCCAAAAATTCCTGGCGGGTGGCAATGTTTGCACGGAATGAGCCATGCATAGCCGAGGTTGTCATGCGGGCATCATGTTTCTTTACACCGCGCATCATTGAACACAAATGAATCGCCTCAACAACCACTGCAACTCCCTGTGGCTGTAACGTTTCCTGTATAAAATCTGCGATTTGGCGTGTCATTCGCTCCTGTATTTGCAACCGGCGCGCATACATATCTACAATGCGTGGAATTTTGGACAGCCCAATGACAATGCCAGCCGGGATGTAGGCTACATGTGCCCTACCCAGAAAAGGAAGCATGTGATGCTCGCACAAACTATAAAACTCAATATCACGTACAAGCACCATTTCGTCATAATTAACATGGAACAAGGCGTTGTTGATAATTCGAGCTGGCTCTTCTGAATATCCACTCAACAGCTCTGTGTACATTCTGGCAACTCGATCTGGTGTGTTTTTCAAACCTTCGCGATGAGGGTCTTCCCCAACTGCCTTCAGCAGGTCAAAGATTATTTTTTTCGCAACCTCAATATCCAAATTGGTAGCAATATTCTCATTTAGATCATTTTTATGAACTTCCATATTTACTCCTCTAATGAACCAGCCCGACGAGGGTCGGGCTGGCTCATGACAAATCAAGATGACACTAACCAACCACGGGTTCAATCAAACCAAACGATCCGTCGCGGCGGCGGTACAGTACCTGAATTGAATTATGTTCAGCATTAAAGAACACAAAGAAATTGTTGTGACCAAGCAGGCGCATCTGTTCAACTGCTTCATCTTCATTCATGGGCATCACAATGAATTTTTTGCGCCGTACCACCAATGGCAGCAGCTCACCAGTATCGTCAACTGGCAACTCCTCTTCATTAAACATTTCTGAGGCAGAACGTCCATCACCACGCCCATGATAATGTTTACCCTTGTAGCGGTCTATCTGACGTTGTATTTTTTCCAGCGCGGCATCAAATGCGCCATGCAGATCATCCGCACGCTCCTCAGTTCGAAGTAGAAACCCTTTTCCACGCACAGTAATCTGTGCTACCTGACGGTCATTCGCATTTCTCGCTGTCTTGGCATGAGTCAACTCCACGCGAATTTCGTCAATTTCCTGAAGGTTTCGTTCCAGCTTGGCGGCTTTTTTCTCAACATACTCGCGCGTATTATCGGTCAACCGCATATTACGAGCCAGCGTTTCAACTTTGTTCGCCATTTTAACTCCTGAAAAGGTTATCAACGTCCCAGTCGGGAAGTTGTCAAACACGAGTCAGACCGTGATGTGAAAGTGCACGCGCAATTGTTATTGCATATACATCTTTGGCACCGGCTGATAAAAGGGCATCTGTACAAGACAGGATGGTAGACCCGGTCGTTGCCACATCATCCATCAATACGACGGATTTATGCTTCACAACCTTCGGGTCGGCCTGATACGCGTTATGGACATTTTCGCGCCTCTTTGAAACAGATAGACCAACTTGTGAACGTGTTTCCCGTGCCTTCCACAGAGCCCGAGCACTATACTCAACCCCAATCTCGTAGGCAAGCGGGCGCGCAACTAGTGCAACCTGATTATACCCCCGCTCTTTTAGGCGTTTTTTGCCCAGCGGAACTGGAATGAAAATATCCACCGGCCATTGTAAAGTTCGAAAGAATTTGGCCATTTCAGCAGCAAAAGATTCACCCAGCCCAATATTACGGCGGTATTTTAATGTATGTAGAGCATTCTGTACTGGTGAATCAAAAACCGCCCACGATCGCATCATTTGATACGCAGGCGGATCCGACTTGCATTTTTCACATGTAACAGCCCCTTGAGTTGGAATCCCGCATCTTTCACAAAAAGGCTGGTTAATGCGTGGGACACGTTCCTGACAATCCGGGCACCAGCGCCATCCTGCTTTCCCACAGCCACCGCAGACCGGCGGGAAAAGCAAGTCCAGCCCGTTCCAGGTCAATCGAAAGATGCGATACGACCAGGGAATGTTGCTCACAGAAGATTGATTTGGAAGATTTATCCGAGTGAAGTCATAATGGAGATTGCAGCAGGAGTCAGAATGATAATCATGATGGAAGGAAAGATCAACAATGCCATTGGAATGATCATCTTGATGGGCGCTTTGTGTGCTTCCTCTTCTGCGCGTTGTCTGCGCTTCAAGCGCATCTGATCAGACTGGATTCGCAGAACCTTTGCCATGCTCACACCGAGTTGTTCGCTCTGAATGATCGCGGCGACGAAACTCGTCATCTCTGCAATCCCGAGCCGATCTGACATATCTTTTAGAGCTTCGCGGCGCACCTTACCCAGCAGAACTTCACGTATTGTACGGGCAAAAGCGAGGGAAAGTTCGTTTTCCCATTTCTCACTAACCTTTGACATGGCAGCATCAAACCCCAGGCCCGCTTCCACGCAGATCGTCAACAGGTCTAGAGCATCTGGCATTGCTTTACGAATCTCATTCTGACGTTTCGTAATTCTGCTTGAAAGCATCAAGTGCGGCAGAAAAAAGCCCCCAAAAGCCGCGCCACCAATATACATAAAGTTATCACTAGGATTTGAAGGGGGAGAGATCAAAACAACGGCAATCAAAAAGCCAGCTAACACCACCGCAAGAATAAACCGAATGGCTAGAAATGTTGCTGCATCAATGGGCCAGGGATTGCCGGCCAGTTCAAGTCTTCTGGCTGTATCCTGGATGGCTTTTTGAGGTGTGAAGCGTGCGGAAAACTCCCCCATGCGGCGAATCACCGGGACAATTACACGCTCACTAAAAGGCTGCGATAATTCGATTTCCTCAAGGGATGTAACATTACCACGCTGGATAAATTCAGCGAGACGCGCCTGTAATGGATCGTCTTCCTCCCCAGCTGCATTTCTCCGCAGACTTACAACAATCACTGCGATGGCTGCAAGCAATACAACAGCCCCAAAAATGATTATGCCCATCTTATACCTCTATATCAGCAATTTTCATCATCACAAAGTAACCTGATGCGATCATGCCAACTATTGTAACCACTGCAATAATACCGCATAGGGGCTGCGGTATACGATCACTCTCCTCAAAGAAACTCCCGATGTATTCTGGACTAACGAACCACAGAGCAACGCTGAGAAAAACGGGAATGAGGGATAATACTGCACCGGACGTCCGCACTTGAGCCGTCATTACTCTGATCTCGCCTTTTATACGAACACGTTCGCGAATCGTAAACGAAATGATATCGAGGATCTCAGCAAGATTTCCACCAACTTCGCGCTGAACATTCATTGCCGTAACAACAAAATCCAAATCCTCACTGGGAATACGACGTAATAAGTTATCCAGTGCTTTTTCCATGGTAATACCGATCTGCATTTCCTGTACCACGCGGCGAAATTCATCAGAGATCGGGCTTGGCAATTCACGGCTTACAGCTTCAAGGGCCTGCATTGTGGAATATCCTGCCCGAAGCCCGTTCACTACCAGATTCAGCATATCAGACAATTGATCATCGAACTTAAAGAGCCGTACCCTCTGCTGGCGCTTTACATAAAAGCGTGGGATAAAAAAACCGATAATCGCGCCAATTGCAATGGAAGCAGCAAAAGGCTGGATCAACCAGGCAACGAACCCAGTTACTACAGTTGACATGAATACAAGGGCATAATATTCTGCAACTTTGAATTTCAGGTCGGCGCGGGCAAGCTCACGGGCAATTCGATCACCTCTGGAAGAACTCGCGACTCTACGGTTCAACCATTCAGTAACGACACTGCGCCCAGATTCCCCTTCTGGCGCCTGTTGCCGATCATCTTCCAAATAGCGACCTAGACGCTCCTCAACCAATGAGCGATCACTGGTGACAGAGACAATCACTCCCACGATCAATAAGATCAGGACGATCACGCCTCCGATTATCAATATCGTTGGATTCATATTAAGCTACCTGACAATTCAAACATCTAATACCGGCGTCGTTCGCCAATACCGAAGATCGATGGAGGAAGATTTATTCCAGCCGTCTCAATTTTATCCATAAATTTCGGGCGCAGTCCGGTTGGGCGCAACCGCCCCACAATTTGTCCATTTTCCGTACCAGTTTGTTCAAAAACGAAGATGTCCGTCATGGTGATCACCTCGCCTTCCATGCCACTCACTTCAGTGATGTTTGTGATCTTACGAGTACCGTCACGCATGCGTTCTTGATGACAAATAAGGTCTACCGCTGAAGAGATTTGTTCACGAATAGCCTTGGATGGCAAATCCATACCGGCCATCAAGGTCATTGTCTCAAGACGAGAAAGTGTGTCTCGCGGTCCATTTGAATGTAGTGTCGTCATTGAACCATCGTGACCAGTATTCATGGCCTGCAACATATCCAATGCAGCCTCGTCACGGATCTCGCCTACTACAATACGTTCAGGGCGCATGCGGAGGGCATTGACAACCAGATTCCTAATAGTAATTTCGCCACGACCTTCAATATTTGGTGGACGAGATTCCAGCGTTACTACATGCTCCTGTCGCAACTGCAATTCCGCAGCATTTTCAATTGTCAGAATCCTTTCATCCGATGGAATGAAGCTCGACAGAATGTTAAGCAAAGTAGTTTTACCAGAACCGGTACCACCGGAAATAACTATGTTCAGGCGAGCTTCAACGCACGCCTTGAGAAATTGTACGGCCTCCTGAGTAACAGACCCAAACTGGGTCAGTTGTTCCACAGTGATCGGATTTTTTGAAAACTTACGGATAGTAAGGACGGGCCCCACTAGGGATATTGGGGGAATCACTGCATTAACGCGCGAACCATCTGGTAAGCGGGCATCTACATACGGACTCGACTCATCAATGCGACGGCCAAGCGGCGCAACGATGCGGTCAATAATCCGCATCACATGATCATTATTTTCAAATGTGACGGGCACGCGATGCACTTTACCTTTACGCTCAATATAGATATTTTTTGCGCCGTTGACCATGATTTCTGTAATGGTGTCATCTTCCAAAAGAGGTTGCAATGGACCAAAACCAAGAATCTCCGCCGCAATTTGCTCGAATAACCGTGCCCGTTCTGGCCGTGAAAGAACGATGTTTTCTTCCGCCAGAATTTGCTCAAAAAGATCCTGTATCGTTCTGCGTACATCCTCCGTTCGGGTAATATCCATGGATGGATCCAGTTCGGAGAGCAGTTTGTTCTGAACACGTGTTTTCAGGTCAAAGTAAGACCCAGCTTGGGGAGAGGTGATGGGTGCATTTACCCGTCGCGCCTGCAAAGACGACAGACGTGAACCTTCCCCACCCTGATTATCAGAGGGTGTTTGCCCTGACGAATTACTATTTTGTCCTTGTTCAATGCGCTTTAAGAGAGACATCTTTCATTATCTCCTGATATGTAAATTCCGTGGCAAATCCTTATCGCCGAATTGGGCGAACCGATTCGTCAGGCGATTCCTGAGCGGTGATGTGAGCGCGGAGGCTTTCTGCAAGAGTAAAGATCCCGCGAGCTGCAGGTTGATTTTTACTATCCAAGACAAAAGGTATACCACGATTAACAGCTTTGGTAGCGGTTTGTTCATCCAACGGAATGACTGAAGCCACGGATTGCTTAAGATTATCTGCGACCCTTTCAGGCGTAATATTGATACGTTTATCAAATCTGTTCATGACAAACAGTATTCGCTCACGCTCTATGCCTAGGGTTTGCAATAAATCCAGAAATAATCGACAATTTTTGATGGCCGGAATATCCTGTGTGGTTACTAAAACTATCAGATCACTTACATCAATTGCGGCCAGAGTTACATCAGTCAAAAGTGAGGCGGTATCAACAACAACATATGCATACAGTTGCTGCAAGTATTCCAATACCTTTCCAAATTGCGCGCTGGAAACTCTTTCAGCATGTTCTGGCCTGCTGGGGGCAGCAAGGATATGAATGCCGGAGGCGGCATGTTTAACCATGACCTCCTCGACAATTTCCGGATCCAGCTCTTCTGCTCGTGGTGCAAGATCAACTATCGTATTTTTGCCCTGCTCATTGACAAACACTGCCACATCCCCAAATTGAAGGTTACCATCCACTAATACTACACGCGTGTCTTCATTATGCAAGGTCAGAGCAAGATTGACAGCTATCGTTGTAGTTCCCGTACCACCTTTTGGACTATATACTGTTACGATCTTGCCCCTTGGAGCACCAAACCCAGATGGCATCCCAACATTGCCAGAAACTGGCGCAACATACACCTGGGCGCTTTTTGCTTTCTCAATCTGTGCCATCGAGCCCGCCCGGCGAATGGCAGAAATCAACTCATCACCCATTGGTGGCTTGGTCAGAAAGTCACGTGCACCAGCAAGCATAGCACGGCGCATATAATTCTGATCACTTTGGACTGAAAGAATTACCACCTGCACAGCGGGTTGTTTTGAGCGGATTAACTCGGTGGCTGAAATACCGTCCATGTCAGGCATGTTGATATCCATCAAAACTACATCTGGATTCAACTCCTGAGAAAGCTGGATGGCTTCTTTTCCAGTACGCGCAACCCCTACAACATCAACATCGGATTCAAATTGCAACAGCTTCCGAACATTTTCCCTTGTCTCGGAAACATCATCAACGATCATAACTCGAATTTTTTCACCCGACGCCATTGGATAATCACCTCAAACTTTAATACTACTGTTGGGGTTGAACAGTAACAACATCATTCGGTAACAGGGGGGGTTGTAATAAATCGATCCTGGGCTGCGAAGCGTATGGAAGTTTTGAAGGAAGCGAAATATTATATTGAGTTAACAAACTTGTCAAAGTAGCTGATTCTGCAGCAAACCTCGATGTATCGTTTGGATTCCGTAAGGACATGCTCAACATGGCACCACTATAAACGAAGTAATTTAGCGAAATCGAGTCTTGTGGGTTCACCATCAATGTCACGATATCAGGTGCTGCCTGCTGTTGAGCCTGCGCCGGAGAAGGTGTTGCGTTGGGATCGGGTGAAGGAGCCTGGAATGTGAAGTTACCTAATTTCATCACCACTACATCCTGTAAGATCATCTGGCAGACGAGACGGGGCCTTTGAGCTTCAGAAGGTACAGCATAAAATGGTTGTTGAAGTGTTGGATCCAATTCCACTCTACCCTGCCGAGAGGGTAGTTCCCCGCTTAACGCACCGACCGAAAGGACCGGCAATGAATCAGGAAGAAAGCCTGTACCCGTGAGCACTGAGGTGAAATTAGGGAGCGCAGCTTGAAAAGCGGGATCTACATCAACAAAAAGCATGCACGCGTTTACATTAACATGTGCACCATCGTTTACGCCATAACCAACCAGTGAAAGACGGTTAGTCGGAATTGCAGCAGCTACCATTCCGGATGGAATCTGAACTGCCCAGGCAGGTCCGGAAATTTCTACAGGCCCAGAGCCAACCATTGAGGCGGTGATGAGTGCTCCCTGATCGAGAGTGAATCGTGTAGTTTGACCTACCAGAGCGCTTTCTTCACTGGTCGTGAACATCACTTCAGCAACATTCTCGGGAGGAATGGAAAAAGTCCCAAGCATCTCACGAGTAATTGTTGTTCCCTGAGGAATATTTTGTGCAGCAAAAAAGACATCAGTAAAGGTTGCCGGTGTCGCTACTGGTGTATTTCCACCAAGCTGGGTCCACACCAGGGCAAGCAGACCTAGTCCAACCACCACGATTAAAATAAGAAATATGAATATCCGTCCGCGACGCATAGAGCAATTCTCCTCTCTTGGTTTCCCTGCCTGTTAATTCAGCAGGTACTTCAATTTACGCATTATACAGTATAAATCAAAATCAAAGATGTTAAATTCAGTAAAAAAAGGGACTTTGCTAAAGGCAAAGTCCCTTTTTACTCTTCTGCAGAGCGAAATTACGGTAGTGAACTGGCAATAGTGCTAAATGTGTTGCCGATTTTGGGCCCAAGCAGACGCATTACTGCAATGACCACAATGGCGACAAGAGCGAGAATAATCGCGTACTCAACCAAACCTTGACCTTTTTCCTTCGGAGCAAATAACATGATAGCAATTCCTTTCGTGAATAAATGATTTTACTGAGGGCCGTCCTCAGACTTCCCTTATTTTACTCATCCTCAACAAAATTTCAAGGCTTCCTATGCAATTTTTCTTGCAATCCTGTTATGTACACTTTTCGTTCTTGAAAAGTTAAAATTTAGGAGCGGGCAGGGACTGCAAACGAAATTCTTGCCCCAGTACCCAAAGTACTATCGACTTCAAAGTTACCGCCAAGCATTTCTGCACGTTCCCGGATCAATTTCAAGCCCAGGCTGGTGCCATGTTGAACAGCATCTGGATCGAATCCCTTACCATTATCATCTACACTGACCCGAACGCGATCTTCTCCCATATCCAACATGATCTTGACCAATGATGCCTGACTATGCCGCGAAGCATTCCCAAGCAATTCCTGAATAGCGCGAAATAGCATTACTTCGAGATAAGGCTCTAAACGACGTTCATTTCCAGTAATTGTTACGCTGATATCAAGGCCAGCCTGCTCCTTAAGCGCTTCGGAATAGCGCCTTACCGTGGGTACTAATCCTAGATCATCCAACATCATTGGGCGTAATTCAAAAATAAAGTTCCGAACTTTCTGAAAGGTGCCCATGGCTGAGGTTTTTAGATTATTCAACTCATCCCGCGCTTGCCCGGCATCCACATCCATAAGACGCATTGCAATTTCTGTTTGCAGGATAAAGTTGGACAGAGCCTGAGCAGGACCATCGTGCATTTGTCTTGAAAGACGCTGACGTTCAGTTTCCTGGGCATTGACAAGCATTTCGACACTGGCTAAGGGACCCTTTGAACCACCAAGTGAAGCGGAGGCAACCCCAGAGGCAAAAGAACCACGCGCCTGTTCGATTGTCGATTTGAAGCGTTCAAGGTGTGATCTTTCAGTCTGCAATTTTTCGAGTTGTCCACGCATTACAAATAGACGCTGCTGGGCATCCAGGGCAGAATCATAGGCATTTCGGATCTCTTGAGGCGGCGTTTTATCCAGCTGGTTTTGGACTTGTTGAAGGTGCGTTGTAATGGCCGCGTTACGTTGTGAGAGTTTGGAAAGCTCCCCCTGGCTCTGCTCAATCATCAAAGTGACCTCACGCAAGGCTCTTTGTGTTTCGTCCAGTTCAGCCTGCAGGTCCAGCCCACCCGCCGTGGATATATCGGTCTCCATAGTCATTACTACTCCTGGTTTTTCACTGGATCGTTTTGCAGTTTTACCCAGCCGCGTTTTAATGCATAAACAACCGCCTGCGTACGATCTTCAACACCAAATTTCCTCAAAATGGAGGTGACATGATTTTTGACTGTTTGATGACTTATCCCAAGCAAACTTGCAATCTCTTTATTACTCATGCCGCGCACTACGCAGGAGAGCACTTCCATTTCACGGTCAGATAATGGGTGAAAAGGCGAACCAGGCTCACTGTAGGAGCGCCTCGCTCCATCCATTTGTTCATCTATCCAAAGATCCAGGTCTCGACGATTAAATATATGGCCCCCAACTGCATATTTTCCATCTGCCACGGCGCGGACTGTACGAGCCAACACCTCGGGCTCAATGTCCTTTGCACAATATCCGACTGCCCCGGCTAAGACAGCATGGATGGCCTGTTCTATATCATCGTAGCCGGTTAACAACACCACTCGCGTTGGCAAATGCTCAGAGGTGACCTGATGTGTAACCTGTTGGCCGTTCAAACCCGGCATGTTGACATCAAGTACCGCCACCCTGGGTTTGAGGGATCGGATCAACTCGATAGCTTCATCCCCATCTGCCGCTTGAGCGATGATCTGAAAGTCTTTTTCAAGGGATAATGTATCCACCACCCCCTGGCGAAATAGAGGGTGATCATCTGCGATCAGCAGTGTTATCTCATTCATCCGTTACCTGTTTTCTGGAAAAGTCTTGGATTGAGTATAGCACAGGAGAGACTTACGGGCAATTTATCCATATAGGCATTACATTTCAGTTTCGTAATACATCACTTCCATCGATAGACCTGAATATCCTTCTCAATACCCACGGGATCATACTCCAGGCCAGCGACAAATACAGGAGTTCTCTGTGATGTGAGATTCGGATAATCGCTCACAAATACAATGACATAGTCCGCCGATTCTACAGCCAGATACTCAGCGAGGCGCGCTTCGTCGCGGATGAATGGAACCACTTCAGGAGTGATCAGGCCAGCCAGATCAAGGATAGGGTTTGGGACAAAATAACCCAACGCGCCAATATCATGAACAGCCAGCAACGCATCTGGAAGCACATTCTTCTGCACCCATTGCGCGGTGACCAC
>Ga0209486_10000927_pt1 | contig 12862 bp, 12 predicted proteins | sample NCCompost_FD_187518 | JGI IMG/M metagenome (GOLD analysis project Ga0209486, IMG submission 187518) | Agricultural soil microbial communities from Utah to study Nitrogen management - NC Compost (SPAdes) (version 2) | ecosystem: Environmental > Terrestrial > Soil > Agricultural land | place...
CAGGCCGGCCGCGGCAACGGCTATCAGCTTGTAAATCATGGCGTTTCCATCGTAACGCGTTTCCGCATGGGACTCGAACGCTAGTGATATGACTCGTTGGCGCCGATAACAATGGCCGTGACGGACGAGCTAGTGGGCGGCAGCCGCCTGCCTTGGCTCCGCCGCCTACTCAATCCGAATATGCGACTTTTTGGACGGAACGACATCGTCCTGCTCGGCGGCCTGGCCGTGGCGTTGTTTGTCCTGTTTAACCGCCCGCTGCAGGAAATGTTCGATTTCGTCCGCGAAATCGAAGACGCCTACAACGTCCGCCTGCTGCCGGCCCTGATGATCCTGGTCGGCCTCTTCGTGTTTCATCAGTTCCGCAAACGGGAAGAAGTCCGTGTTGCCGCGCTGACCTCGGCGGCGGCAGCCGAACATGCGACCGTGCGGGCCGACGAAATGGAGCGGCTGATCGCGTTCAGCCAGGCGATCGCGCGTTCGCTGACCGAGGAGTCGATCAAGTCGGCGGCCATCGCACACGTGCCGCTGCTGGCGCCGAACCGCATCGTGTGGGCGCTGGCCAGAAGCGAGGGGCAGTGGCGGCCGTTGATGAACGTCGGCAACGTCGCGCCCGGAGCGCAGGAGTCGGCGGCGAAGGTTGCCTTGTGCGAGATCGATCCGCCGCCCGGCGTGGAGCCCGAGTTCACCTGCTTCCCGATGATCATTGCCGGGAACCCCGTCGGCGTGCTGGGCGTTGCCACGCAGCCGCCGCTTGCCGACGAACAACGCCGAATCCTGACGACCGCAGCCGCCCTGCTCGCCGTGTCGCTGAAGAACGCGGAATTGTTCCGCGAGGTTGTCGAGAGCAACGTCCGCGATCCGCTCACGTCGTGCGTGACGCGCCGGCACGGCATGGGCATCTTCCAGACCGAGATGCGGCGCTCGCGACGATCGCAGCTGCCAATGTCGCTGATCGTCTTCGACCTGGATCACTTCAAGGCGATCAACGATCGCTACGGCCATCTCGCCGGTGACGCTGTCCTCGGCGCCGTCGGCGGCCGCATGAACTCCGTGTTGCGCGGCAGCGACCTGAAATGCCGTTATGGCGGGGAAGAGTTCCTGATCCTGCTGCCGGACACGCCGACGCAGGGCGCGATCCGCGTCGCCGAGACGCTGCGGAGGGAGATCGAGGGTTCCTCCATTCCGTGGAATGAGGACATGCTCCGCGTCACGGCGAGCTTTGGCATTACCTCCATTACACCTGGAGAAATGGATCCGCTCGCCGCCATAGCCCGTGCCGACGAAGCGCTCTATCGCGCCAAGCAGGATGGCCGGAACTGCGTCCGCAGCGCCGCCGAGGCGGAGGCGCTCGTCTAACGACCGACATCCGTTCGGCCGTTGTCAGCCTGACACTCTCATCACCCGCCATATCAGAATGGGTCGGTGGCTCCCGCGAACGCGCCGCCGAGACTTGCCTATGCAGCCTGGATCGCCGTCTGTCTGATCTGGGGGACCACATACCTCGCGATTCTGATCGCGCTCGAGACCATTCCGCCGATGCTCGTCGGCGGTCTGCGGTTCCTGGCGGCGGGCGCCATCCTCTGTCTGCTCATCCTCGGTCGCGGCGGCCGGCTTCCGCCGTTCGGCGAGTGGCGGCGCCAGGCGGTGCTCGGAACGTTGCTCCTCGGCGTGGGCAACGGAGCGGTCGTCTGGTCTGAACTGTGGATACCCAGCGGGATAGCTGCCGTGGGTGTGGCGGCGTTGCCGTTCTGGATGTCGGGCGCCGAAGCGGCGTTTGGCGGCGATCGTCTCGGAGGGCGTATCCTCGCCGGGTTGTTCACCGGCTTTTCAGGGATCGTCGTCCTCATCTGGCCGAGTTTGTTTGCCGCGGGCGTCGGCGGACCGCGATTCGGACTGGGCGTGCTGCTGGTTCAGGTGGCCTGCCTGGGATGGGCAGTCGGTTCGTCTCTATCCAGGCGCAGCCCGTCAACGGCCGGTACCGCAGCGGCGTCCGCGGTGCAGCAGCTGTTTGCGGGAGTACTCTTTATCAGCGTCGGAACGGCGCTCGGGGAATGGAGTCAGCTCGCCTTCACACCGAGAACGATCGCAGCGGAGTTATATCTCGTTGTCTTCGGGTCATTGATCGCGTACTCGGCGTACCTATACGCGCTGAATCATCTGCCCGTCGCGACCGTCTCGTTGTACGCGTACATCAACCCAATCATCGCGGTGATGCTTGGCACGTTGTTCGCCGGCGAGCCGTTCACGCCGCGCATCGTCGCGGCGGCAGCGCTCGTTCTTGGCGGGGTGGCGATTGTTCGCAGCGCCCCGCGTGGCGGGCCCTAGCGGCAGCCGCTTCATCCCGAAGCCAACTGCCGCACCAGGACCCGCCCCCGCGTCATACCACTCTTCGGCCGCTGACGAGCCGCACGAGGAACAGCACGACGGCAATCACCAGCAGAACCCAGATGAAGTTGCCGAGCGTGTACCCGCTGACCATTCCCAGCAGCCAGAGAATGATCAAAATGATCGCAATGGTTTCGAGCATGCCTTTGTCTCCTCTGCCAGGCCAGTGGCTCCGGCTGGATGACAAGTGGTGCAACTTGAGTACCGTGCGGTGGCTGCGCGTTGTCGCGCTGGCGTTAACGTGCGGCGGCGCCGTGCCAGCCACCGCATCAGCGCAATCACTGATGGATACGGCGAAACTCATCGGTGGCGCTGCGGCCGGGCTTGCCATTCACGAGTCGGCGCATGTGGCAGCGGATTTCGCAAACGGAGTGAGTCCCGGTGTGAAAAAGGTGACGTTCGGCGTCATCCCGTTCTTCGCGATCACGCACGACCCGGTAAGCCCCGGCCGCGAGTTCGTCATCTCGTCGGCGGGTTTCTGGGCGCAGCACGCGGTGAGTGAGTATCTGCTGACGGCGCGACCGGAGCTGCGAGACGAACACTCCCCGGTGCTCAAAGGGCTGCTGGCATTCAACGTTCTGACGTCGGCGGCGTACTCGGTCGCGGCGTTTGCCCGGATCGGACCGGACGAACGCGACACGCGGGGGATGGCGATCAGCGCCCGCGTCGACGAGCCGGTGATCGGCGCGCTGATCCTGGCGCCGGCGATCCTGGATTCCGCGCGCTACTTCGGCGTGCGGCACCGGTGGGTGGTCTGGGCCAGCCGCGCCGCAAAGGTTGGCGGCGCGCTGCTCGTCGTCAGAGCTGTCCGTTAGGGACCGGACTCACCGGGCCGCACTCCTTGAGACGGTCCAAGTGCGAACGTCATGGTGCCGTCGACGACAATGCGTCCGTTGACGCGCGCGAAGCCCTCGAGCTCCCCCATCCGGCTGCGCAGACGTTTCACCCGCGCCTCGATCTCGACGACATCGCCGGCATGCACCGGATAGCGGTAGCGCACGCGCTTGATGCCCATGAAGAAGGGAAGCTTGTCACGATTTTCCGGCTTCCACAGAATGAGAATCGCGCCGACCTGGGCGACACATTCCGTCAGGATCGTCGGCGGAAGCACCGGCGCTTCGCCGGGCTGGGACGAGAGATAGCGTTCGTTGCGCGACACATTCTTGATGCCGACGATTCGCTTGTCGGGTTCCAGCTCAGTGATGCGATCGACCAGCAGGAATGGAAAGCGGTGCGGCAGAATGCGTTCGATGGCGCTGTTGTCGAGCGGCAGAGTCAGGGTTTCCAAGAAGCGTTCAGTATAATCCGGTCATCTCGTGAGCAACCCTGACGCGGCGCGGACGGGTGGACCCGTCCGCCCTCCCTCCGATACAGAACTGCTGTCGACCCTTTTCGAGCTTGGACGCGAAGTGACGTCCGTCCTCGACCTCGACGAGCTGCTGGCGAAGATTCCGCAGCTGATCGCGCGGCTGACACGCTTCACCGCGTTCTCGGTCTACCTGCTCGAAGACGAGCGGCAGGAACTGCGAATTGCCTACTCCGTCGGTTATCCGGAGGAAGTCGCGCGCACGGTTCGCCTTCGCCTTGGACAGGGCGTGGTCGGTACCGCTGTCGAGGAGGGCCGCCCAATCCTCGTCAACGACATCCGGGAAGAGCCGCGCTACATGGGCCCGCTGCGCAACATGCTCTCGCAGCTTGCGGTGCCGATGCGGCGAAAGGGCAAGGTCATTGGCGCACTGAACCTGCTCAGCGAGACTGAAGGCGCCTTCACCACACAGGACGAGGTGCTGCTGCGGCAGTTCGCGGCCCACGTCGCGGTGGCGATCGAGAACGCACGTCTCTTCGAGTCGGAGCACCAATATGTGGCGACGCTCGAAACCCTGGCCGAAATCGGCCGCGAGATGTCGTCGATTCTCGATCTCGACCAGCTGCTGACCAGAATCGCCAGCCTGACGAAGCGCCTCATCGACTACCGCACCTTCGGCATTCTGCTTCTCAACGAACAGTCGCGCGAGCTCGAGATGAAGCTCGCCGTCAGCTACGGCAAGGGAGCGGAGACGAAGCACATGAAGCTTGGCGAAGGGCTCGTCGGCTGGGCCGCCCTGCACAAGGAACCGGTTCTTGTGTCGGACGTCTCGACCGACCCCAGATACGTCAACCTCGTCGACGACGCGCGGTCTGAACTGGTGATTCCGATGCTGATCAAGGACCGGTGCATCGGGGTGTTCGATCTCGAGAGTCCGGAGCTGAGCGCCTTCACGAAGGAACACAAGGAGCTGCTCACCCTGCTGGCCAGCCAGGCCGCCGTGGCCATCGACAACGCCCGTTTGTATGAAGAAGTACGGCGGAACGAGGAGCGGATTGAGAAAGAGCTGCGTTTCGCGCAGCGTGTTCAGATGGCGCTGCTCCCGACGGAGCTGCCAAAAGGGCTGCGCGGTGTCGACGTGGCCGGCAGGTTCGAACCGGCGACGGAGCTCGGTGGCGACATTCACGACTACATCGCTCCCGACAGCAACACGCTCGTCGTCGCAGTGGGCGACGTCTCCGGGAAAGGGGCTCCGGCGGCCCTTTACGGGGCGTTTGCCGCAGAGCTCGTCCGCTCACGCACGATGCGCCGCCGCTTCGCGCCCGATCGGTTCAGCGTGTCGGGCGTGCTGCAGGTGATGAACACCATCCTGCACGAGCGGCAACTCGAGGAATATTTCTGCACGCTCTGTTACGCGTTCTTCGACTTCAAGGCGCACACCGCCACGCTGTCGAACTCGGGGCTGCCGTACCCGATTCACTGCACCCGCGACGGCTGCCGTCAGATCGAGCTCCCGGGCGTTCCGCTCGGCTCCTTCCCCGGCGTGACATACGACGAGGTGACCCTGCCGTTGAAGAAGGGCGACGTGTTCGTGTTCTGCAGTGACGGAATCTTCGAAGCGATGAACGACGAGGGGCAGGAGTTTGGCGCCGAGCGGCTCTGCGAGGTGGTTCGCGAGTATCGCCACCAGGCGGCGCGCGGTATTGTCGACGCCATTTTCGACGCGGCGACGGCGTTCCAGCGCGGCGCACCGCGTCATGACGACATGACTGCGGTGGCCGTAAAAATGATCGGGAAGGGGGAGCTCAAGCCGGCGTAGCGGCGGGTCAGCTAGTCCCTGATCTTGCGATCGTCCTCCTGGAGATGCAGTCCAATCGAGCGCCCGTTGAAGACCCCAAGTTCATTGACCTGACCCTTGACCTTCACGCGCGACCCGGTGCGCGGCGGGGTACGGTTTGACCTCGCGAGCACCCTGATCTCTCCGGATCCGTCGTCCACGGTGTAGGTCTGGAAGGGCACGATCCGCCCGAGGAGATCGGCGCCGAAACTACCCGTAACGACACCTTCGACGCTGACCGTCTTGCGCTCGTACTTGTCCGGGCGATCCTTCAGCTCCGCGATGCGCACGCCGCGCGCGGCGCAACCGGCAACGACGAGGGCGGTCAGAATGGCGATCGAGCAGATACGAAACAGCTTGGTCATTTGATTTCGGCTCCCGTCCAATCGCGTAAACCATAAGCCGCGGGCGGATCGTGAATCCAGCACCCGGGATGCGGCGATGCCAGCGCCTGCCTGAAGTTACGCACCCCGGTGATCCGCCGCGGCCGGAAACACATCGATCAATTCCCGTGCCCGGCGCGAAGTTGCTGGAATTGCTCGAAATCGGCCTTCTGCGGCCGATCCGCCGTCCTCGCCAGGAGGCACCGTCAACTATTCCTCCGGCCGTCCCGTCTCAGAGGGTGGTCACAATGTCCGCTTCAGGCGAACACACGGAGGAGTCCTATGAAGAAGTTGTTCGGGCGCGCTGGCGCCAGCGCGGCGGCGGCTGCCGTTCTTTCCGCGGTCGTTACCGCTGCGCTGATGATGGCCGTGCGGCCCGCCGATGCACAGGAGCCGCGGGTTGTCCTGCGATCGTTCGGGTTTGCCTCGATTGGCGTGAGCATCCGGGATGTCACGGGTGAAGACGCGGTCAAGGCGAAGATGGCACAGCCTGCCGGCGTGTATGTGGAAACGGTCACCGAGGGGAGTCCCGCGTCCAAGGCCGGCCTGCAGGCCGGCGATATCGTTGTCGACTTCGACGGCGAGCGTGTCCGCAGCGCCAGTCATTTCACACGCCTCGTCCAGGAGAGCGTGCCGAACCGCCAGCTGGCGGCGGTGGTCGTCCGCGGAACGTCGAAGCAGACCCTCACGGTCGTGCCGCAGGCTGGAGGGAACTTCAACGTCCTGTCCAACGACACGCGGCGCCGGTTCGAGGACCTGCAGCGCCAGCTGCCTGGCGACTTGAACCTCAGGCTCGACGACGCATTCCGCCGCGGCGTGACGCTGAACGGCCGAAACCTCGGTGTGACGGTCTCTCCTCTGAGCGATCAGCTGGCCAGCCATTTCGGCGTCAAGCAGGGTGTGCTCGTCAGCACGGTCGTCAGCAATTCGCCGGCAGCCGCTGCCGGAGTTCAGGCCGGAGACGTCATCACGGCGGTCAACGGGCAGAGCGTGTCGTCGAGTGCCGATATCACGCGCGCGCTGCGCGAGACCAGTGGCGATTCGGTAGCGATCGCGGTCACGCGCGACAGAAAGTCGCTTTCGCTGAAGGCGACGCTTCCTGCGCGGACCACGCGTCCGTCAGGACGCGGCGGCCTGCCGGTCTAGCGGCTTCTCGGCATCGGCGGTGCTTGCGGCAGGCCACGCCGCAAGCACTCCTGCGAGCTGCGACGCCAGGATCATCGTCATCGCCTGCGTCGCCTCGTTCGGGTCGCGCTGCCCGCGCACCTCCGCGGCAAGGACGCCGGCACAGCCCGCCGGGCCAAGGAGCGGCGCGACGATCGCCGCTAAGCCACCGGCATCCGCGGGCAGAGTGATCAGCTCGCCTGTGCGCCACGCCGCCGCGGTCACATTCTCGGCGTGCCTCGGGATCGGCCTGATCCTGTTGAGCAGCGCCTCGTCATATCCGTGCGCGGCTACCGCGAATAGTTCGCTACCGGCGCCCATCCAGATGATCAGCCCGCGAGCGCTGAGAATATTCGCGGCTCTCTCAAGCAGCTGCGGCAGGGCGGCCTGATCCGTCAGCTGTGACAGGTCGGCGGAAAGGGCCGCCGCCGCGCTCAGGTCGATCGAGGGCGGCGGTTCCACAATTGGAGCAGGGATGGGATCCAGAACGCGATCAGGCCGTCCGATCGCCGCGGCCTCCGCGAGCCCTTGGCGTGAGGAGACCGCGAATGCGATCAGGCCGGTGGCCCAGAGGATGCCCAGGACACCAAGCGAGACCCACGAGCGCAAGGCCGCAGCCGCTCGTGCGCTCTGGTAACTCAGCACCTCGGCTGCGCGGAACGCGCGAAGGCTCGAGCCGAGCGCGTTGACGTGTTCCCGGCCCGATGCGAGAACCGCCTCCGCGGCGCCGGCGTCGTCGCCGCTGGCGAGCCGCTCCCGCGCGCGGCTCTCCGCCCCCATCAGCGCCGAAAGGGCTGTCCAGAACTCCTCGAGATGCTCGCTGCTGACGGTTGACTGTCGAGTTGCCCTGAGTCCCGCCGCGTCCGTCGTGATTCGATCGACGAGCAGCGATACGCGCGTAAACGACCCGACATCACGGCGGCCATAGTCGGTGTACGCCTGCTGAGTGCTGGCGATGGTGGAAATAGATGTCAGCAATGCATCGATCGTCGCGTTCTTGGTATCACGCTCCCGATCGAGCCGGTGCACATCGCGTTCAGCCGACCAGACGACGAATCCGGCCAATCCGCCGGCGGCGAAGAGAAGACACAGAATCGCGATCCGCGTTCCGCGGCGCTGCATGCTGCGTCACATGATAGACGGTTTCTTCAGAACACCGGCAGATAGGGCGTGAGCCACTTCGCGATGACGGTGAACTTGTTGGTAAAGATCAGCAGGCCAATGATGACGAGCAGGGCTCCGGAGACGAGCTCGATCGTGTGATAGTGCCGGCGAATCCGTCCCATGGCTCCGAAGAATCGATCGATCATCAGTGCCGTGGCCATGAATGGCACGCCAAGTCCCAGAGAGTAGACGCCGAGCAGCCGCACACCCTGACCAACGGTCTCCTGCGAGCCGGCAAGCGCAAGGATGCCAGCCAGGATTGGGCCGATGCATGGCGTCCACCCGAACGCGAACGCGATACCGACGAGTCCGGCGCCAAACACTCCTGCGGGCTTGCGCGACGTCTGGACGCGCTTCTCCTGGTAAAGCCACTCGATGCGCAGCACGCCCATCGTGTGCAGCCCGAACACGATGATGACGGCTCCGGCGATGCGGTTGAAGATCGCCTGACGCTCGGCCAGGAATTGACCAATCGCGCTGGCAGCGGCGCCCAGCGCGACGAAAACGATCGAAAAGCCAATGATGAACGCCAGTGATGCGATGACGACCTGGCGGCGGGCGCCAACGGGCTGGGCGACCGCGACTGTTCCCCCGCCGGCAACCATCGCCGTGCCGCGCATCTCATCAAGCGAGAGGCCGGAGATGTACGAGAGATACCCGGGGACGAGTGGAAGAACGCACGGGGAGATGAACGACAAGAGGCCCGCGCCGAACGCCGCCAGCAGCGAGACGTTTTCTTCCATGCCGCCTACAACACCGCCAATTCGGTGTCTATTCCACCTGCTTGAGCGGGATGAACGCCGCCTGCGGCGCGACGCCTTCCATCTGGACGTTGTGCCCCTTCACGGGCGGCAGGTCCTGATACATGAAATCCCACTTCCACCGCTCGGACGGATTTGACGCCTCAAGCCAGTTGCTCGCCGGCAACGGCCTCGTAAAGACGAGCTTGTCGGCATCGGCGTACGGGGTTCCTGGCCCTGCCGCCGCGATGGCGCTGCGTACGTCGTGCGAACTGTCGTACGGAAGCGTCAGGCCAAGCGAGCGTCCGACGTTGACGAGGATCTGCCAATCATCCAGCGCCTCTCCCGGCGGCGGAATCACGCGCGCCGCCGCCTGCACGTGCCCCGTCTCGTTGGTGTAGATCGCATCCTTTTCCACGTATGCAGCGCCGGGCAGCACGAAATCGGCCGCCTCTGCGAGCGCGGAAAGCACGGCCCCTTGAACGATCAACAACGGCAGCGTTCCATTCCGCCGGGCCGTGATGAGCCAGGACACGTCGCCGAGTGAGCCTTCCGGACCCGGATCGAGGACGTACAGCGCCTTTACGCGTCCCGCCTCGACGGCAGTCCGCAACCGGGACAGATCCGGGAGGCCGTCATTGCCTGCTCCCACGTCGTAGCCGAGTGCCTTTGCGCCATTCACGTTCGGAGCGTCTGTCGCTGGAATCTTGAATCTGGCGCCTGGCGGCTGCGGCTTGTCGCTGCGCGACCAGGCCACCGTGACCGCCTTCAGACCCTCTGGTCCGAGGAGACCCTCGACGACTTGACGCAGGACGAACAGCTCTTCGACCGAGGCGTGCGCAGATACAAGGAAACGCACGGACGACGCATCAGCCGAGCCGGCCTGCTGGATGCGATCGCGGACGCGATGATCGACGTCGTGCCACGCGGCGGGCTCGAGTCCCGTCCCACGCCGCATCATCGGGCGGCGGAGTCGCGTTTCCCCTTCAACCCACTGATAGTCGAAGCGGCCGATATCGCACATCCAATAGCTGTTGACGTCAGGGTTGAGCCGCGGCGTCATACGGATGAGCCGCGATCCGCGCGCCCACTCGGGCTTGGCCTTCTGCCACGCGCTGGTGTTGCACCCTTTCGCGCAAAGCGTGCAGATGGTGTCGACGACGCCCGGGTTGTCCCATGGGCGACTCTTGAACCGGTACTGCTTCGTGGTGATGGCGCCCACCGGGCAGACGTCCATCAGGTTGCCGGAGAGCAGTGAGTTGACGCCTTCCTCACGAAAAGTGGCAATTTCGCTGCCGTTGCCGCGGTCGACGATGCCGATTTGCGCGTCGGAGTCGATCTCACGCATGAACCGGACGCAGCGTGTGCAGAGGATGCACCGCTGGCGATTGAGCATCAGCGTTGGTCCGAAATCGACGTCCCCCTTGACTCCCTCGCCGTCGAACACCCGCCGCGGGAAGTCCATCCGGCTCTCCGCCGGGCCGAAGGTGTAGGCAAAATCCTGGAGCGGACACTCGCCGCCCTTGTCGCAGACAGGACAGTCCAGCGGGTGGTTGACGAGCAGGAACTCGAGCACCCCTGCGCGCGCGGCCGTCGTTTCAGGGTCGCGTGTGCTGACCACCATCCCGTCAGTGCAGGCCATCGAGCACGACGTCTGCAGCTTCGGCATCTTTTCGATCTTCACGATGCAGACGCGGCACGAGCCGTCGACTGTGAGCCCGGGGTGAAAGCAGTAGTACGGGACCGAGATGCCGGCCTCGATGGCGGCCTGGAGAACCGTTTTTCCTTTTTCGACCGTGACCTGCTGGCCGTCGATGGTCAGCGTGACCGTTTCCATATCCGGCCGATCATATCAGCCGGGTGGTGCCGCCGGTTAGCGGTTGTGCTTGATCGGGAGCGTCCCCGGATCCTACAGTTCGCGTGCAGCAGACGTCCCGTTCACACGGCTCGGCAACCGCCCAGGGAGGCAGCGATGGAAGCAACCCGCCGACGGTTTGGCTCGTTCGTGGAGTGGCTGTTTGCGGCGGTATGTGCGGCAGGCGCCGTTGTCGCCGTATCGAGCGCCGTCGAGGAGTTCCGCAACGTCCGCGCCGTCGTTCCCGTCAGCGCGCAATCGGTTGGCGAGCCGGCGCTGATCGAGGGCGTGCCGCCGGGCGTCGTCAGGGTTCCGCTCCTCCTGCTCGCCGGCAAACGCGAGGTCCGGGTTGGGCAACGGCTCGCCGACGTGGCCGCGCACCTCGGTGCGGCCGCGCAGCTCGTGTCGGAATCGTTCGAGGACACGGCCGTCGGCCGACGCGTCACGCGTTTCTACAACGATCTCGGCGTGCAGTTCGTGATCGTCTTCGACGCGGCCGGGCAGAGCGCGGACCCGCGCGTGTCGGCAATCTTCATCCGATAATCAGCGTTCGTCGAACTCCGCGAGGGCGGCGGAGTCGCGATTGATCTGCACCTCGCGCACAGGTGTGTCCGTCGGGATGGATCGCGTGATCTGTTTATCGGTTATGGGCACGATGACGTCCCGTGTCTGGCCGTTGGCAAGGACGAGACGGACGGTCACCGGGATGTCAAAAATCGCCGGCCCCGCCTGTTCGAATTCCACGGTGACGCTTCGTTCGGCGATCGTTGACCGGTACGAAACGCGCGGCAGGTCGGCGTTGTAGATCCATCGATCGAAGAACCGGTCGAGCACGCGCCCCGACGCGATCTCCATCGCCCGCTCGAGATCCTCGGTTCCGGCTTTCTGGTAGCGCCGATCCTCATAGAACAGCCGGAGGCCACGGAAGAACGTCTCGTCGCCCAGCAGCATGCGCAACATGTGGAGGACGGCCGCGCCTTTGTTGTAGACGAGCGCGCGAAACACGCGCAGGTCCGACTTCAGATGTCCAAGCCGGTATCCGAGGTAGACGGGCCCCTGTGCAGACTGGTCGAGCGCCCAGCGCCGGAACTGGCGCAGCATGTCGCCGAAGACGCGCTCGCCGCGCGTCTTCTGCGCATACATGGCGGCGAAGTACTGCGCAAAGCCTTCCGCGAGCCATTGCTCGTGATAGTTCTTCCAGCCGACGGCCTGCCCCCACCACTGATGCGCCAGCTCGTGGGCGAGAAAGAAGTCCGGGAATCCGTCGAAGGCTGCCGGATCACCCCGCCACGTCGCCGCCGTCGCCGCCGGCGGTTCGTTGATCAACGAAAAATACGCCGGACTGTGGCCGCCGGGCAGATCGCTTTCAGTGACCGCCAGCGCGGCCGACGCGTACGGCGCGTCGCCGGTCAGCGAGGTGTAAAAACGAAGGATGTCGTCGGCGGTCTGAGCGGCCGCACGGCCGCGCGACTGAAGCCGCGGATTGGCGTCAACCGTAATCGTCATCGGGTCGCTGCCGGCGCCCGCCGACTCGCTGCCGAGATCGATTTTCCGCTCCGCGACTCTCGTCATGCGGCTGGCGACGAAGGCGAGATAGCGGAGCGGCTGGTTTGCCTGAAACGCGAACGTGCGGCCTTGTTGCGGGGGAGCCGGGTCGGAGGCGGCGGCATTGTCGGTGGCAATCGGCTCGCCGCTGGCCACGACGCGATAGTCGTTCGGCACGGTGAGGCGCAATGACGCGGTCGCGTAGTCCGAAATCGGATTCTGTGGATACCAATAGGAGCGGTTGCTGAGCAGGTACTTGGCCTCGGCAAGCTGGTTCGAGCTGGGTGGGGCCTCGCTCTGGACCGTATCGATATCGAGGTTCTGCGATTCCAGGCGTCCGGCATATTCGATGACGAGCGTGAGATCGGAGTCCTGCTGCAGCGGGCGCGGCAGATTGATCGCGATCATGTTCTGGCCGTCGGGACGCAGATGCAGAAGCCGTCCATACTCGACGCTGGAGACTGAGCTGACGGCAAGGGC